>Ga0256407_10001438_pt1 | contig 50186 bp, 37 predicted proteins | sample RumenRJG_04DNA_FD_193489 | JGI IMG/M metagenome (GOLD analysis project Ga0256407, IMG submission 193489) | Bovine rumen microbial communities from Lethbridge, Alberta, Canada - RJG_04 | ecosystem: Host-associated > Mammals > Digestive system > Stomach > Rumen | place: Canada: Alberta...
GAGCTTGGAAAGAGGTTGGTTAAGATGGGATATGAACGCAAACGCAACAACAAAGGATCGGCCTTTAGAGTTGAAGGAATATGACATCCAACAGTAAAACAACTTGTTTTACCTTCAGAAAGAGACCGTTTACGACCCAAGAAGATGCCTCTTTAGGAAGTAAAACAAACAAAAACAGACAAACACGTTTTAATTTGTTGCTATTGCACTCGTTTTACTTACAGTTAGAAACTCTTCTCCTCAACGAAAAAAGAAATATTTATTTTTGTTTTGTATTGTTCTCGCTAATTCGTACCTTTGCACCCAAAAAAAATTGAAACAAGATAATAAACTTTACGAAATATGTGCGGAATAGTAGGTTATATCGGAAAGCAAGAAGCCTATCCGATTCTGATTAAGGGACTTCGCCGACTGGAGTATCGCGGTTACGACTCAGCAGGCGTGGCACTGATCAGCGGCAACGGAGAGTTGAACGTATACAAGACAAAGGGAAAGGTAGACAACCTGACGGAATACTGTGCAGACAAAGACGTGACAGGATGCGTGGGAATTGCCCACACCCGTTGGGCTACCCACGGCGAGCCTTCGGCACGCAATGCCCACCCCCATTACTCACAGAGCCATAACCTGGCCATCATCCACAACGGCATCATTGAGAACTATGCCGACATCAAGGCCAAACTTATAGAAAAAGGCGTGGAGTTTAAGAGCGACACCGATACCGAGGTGCTGGTGCAGCTCATAGAATATATTATGGTGAAAAAGCAGATTTCACTGCTTGAAGCCGTACAGGTAGCCTTGTATCAGGTAATTGGTGCCTATGCTATCGCTGTAGTGGACAAGAGCGACCCACAGCAAATCATCGCTGCCCGCAAGCAGAGTCCGCTGGTAGTAGGCATCGGCAAGGACGAGTTCTTCATCGGTTCAGATGCCAGTCCTATCATTGAATACACCGACAAGGTGGTGTATCTGGAGGATGGCAACATTGCCGTGATTCGACTGGATGCCGATATGAAGGTGATGAGCATTCTGGGCGAGGAACAGGACTTGAAGATCAAGACCGTGGACATAGACTTAGGTCAGATAGAGAAAGGTGGCTACGACCACTTCATGCTGAAGGAGATCTTTGAGCAGCCGGAATGTCTGACCAACTGCATGAGAGGACGTATCAACGTGGAGGGTGATCACGTCACGCTGTCGGCACTAATTGACTATCGCCGTCAGCTGCTTGATGCCAAGCGCATCGTCATCGTGGCCTGCGGTACCTCATGGCACGCAGGTCTTATAGGCAAGCAGTTGATAGAGAATTTCTGTCGCATACCCTGCGAGGTAGAATACGCCTCGGAATTCCGCTACCGTAATCCCGTGGTGGGAAAAGGCGATGTGGTGATTGCCATTTCACAGAGTGGTGAGACAGCAGACACATTGGCTGCCGTCCAGCTGGCAAAGGAGAAAGGAGCTTTCATCTACGGTATCTGTAATGCCATCGGCTCGTCCATTCCCAGAGCCACCAATACGGGTACCTATATCCACGTAGGTCCAGAGATTGGTGTGGCATCAACCAAAGCCTTCACCGGTCAGGTCACTGTGCTTACGATGTTTGCCCTGGCACTTGGTGAAGCTAAGGGAACCATTAAGCGCGAGACCTATCTGGAGGTGACACGCGAGTTGAACAACATACCTGAGACCATCAAGGAAGTATTGAAAACCAACGAGAAGGTTCACGACTTGGCCCGCACGTTCACATACGCCCGCAATTTTCTCTATCTGGGTCGCGGATACTCTTATCCCGTAGCCCTGGAAGGAGCCCTGAAGCTCAAGGAAATATCTTATATCCATGCTGAGGGCTATCCCGCAGCCGAGATGAAGCACGGTCCTATTGCATTGATTGACTCCGATATGCCGGTGGTGGTCATCGCCACGCACAATGCGATGTACGAAAAAGTGTTATCAAACATACAGGAGATCAAAGCCCGTCAGGGACGTGTCATCGCACTGGTATCGAAAGGCGACAACACCATAGCAAAGATTGCCGACGAGGTAATAGAGCTGCCCGACGTGATAGAATGCCTGGAGCCACTGATTGCCACCATTCCCCTGCAGCTGCTGGCTTATCATGTAGCTGTATGCAAGGGTAAGAACGTAGACCAGCCACGTAATCTGGCAAAATCTGTGACGGTGGAATGAAGTATGCAGTGATAGGAACGGGAGGCATCGGAGGCTACTATGGCGGCAAGCTGGCCCGCAGCGGACAGGAGGTACATTTCCTATTTCGCAGTGACTATGACTATGTTAAGGAACATGGACTGCAGGTGGACTCGTGTGACGGATCATTCCATTTGCCCAAGATCAATGCCTATGATACAACGGAAAACATTCCGGATGTTGACGTTGTCATAGTCTGCCTGAAGACAACGACCAACCATAAGCTGAGCAAACTGCTTCCCCCTTTGCTCAAACCAGACACTATCGTCATTCTGATACAGAACGGCATTGGTGTAGAGCAAGATGTCGAACAAATGTTCCCCGGCATCCAACTGGTAGCAGGCCTCGCTTTTATCTGTACGGCAAAGACAGAACCTGGCCACGTGAATCATCAATGCTATGGAAGCATTAATTTCGGAAACTATTCGTGTCGCGACGAAGGGAAATTCAATCAGATGGTAGCCGACTTCACAAAAGCTGGTGTGAAAGCCGGAATGGTGGAATACCACGAAGCCCGTTGGCGCAAGGCTGTATGGAATATGCCTTTCAACGGAATGACAGTAGTCCTGAACACCCAGACCGACAGTCTTCTGAAGAATCCGTCGACCAGACAACTGATTCGTGAACAGATGATGGAAGTGGTGGGAGCAGCAAGTGCTCTTGGAGTGACTATCGACGAGACGTTTGTAGACCAAATGATTCAGACCACTGACGAAATGACTCCATATTCACCTTCCATGAAGTTAGACTATGATTTTCATCGTCTCATGGAGATAGACTATCTCTACACGCGTCCTATCGCTGAAGCCAGAAAGGTGGGTTTCCGAATGCCCAAGTTGGAGATGCTGGAAGCAGAACTGCGTTTTATTGAATCGCAAAGATAAAATCGAGAAATCAAGACAAGAAAAAAAGAGCTACAGAATTCATCTTTAGCTCTTTTTTTCTTGTCTTTCGTTTAGAAAGGCAGGTCATCGGCTGTACCTTCACCGGCAGGTTCCTGTGCAGGAGGGAATGGTGCTGTTGCTGCATCAGGCGCGGCAGGTGCTGCTGCCTGCTGCGGCGGGAAAGGCGTTGCTGCGGGTACAGTGCCTGCCACTTGACCGCGGATAATGTTGTAAGCACGAATATCGTTGAACCAACGTCCATTGTATTCACGGGCATCAATATCAAACTGAACCGTGATTTCCTCGCCCGGCTGAATATTGAACTGCTTGATGCGATCCTCACCAAAGATGTTGAACAACATCTTTCTGGGATACTGACCAGGAACCTCGATCACGTATTCCTGAGTCATCCATGGGTTACCGGTGCGTGCAGACACACCTCCTCTTGCCTCCATGATGGCAATGACTTTTCCTGTTAAATCCATATCTCAATTGTTACTTTTGTTTGTATTTTCACGAAATCGCTTGCGAAATTACTAAAATAGTTTGAAAACAAGCAATTTTTTCGCAAATATTTTGCCAATCAAGTGTTTTTTTGTATTTTTGTAGTCCAATTCGAATAACAACTAACAAGTATAACCATATGAGATTTATAGTATCAAGCACCGCACTGAGCAACCGGTTGGTAGCTCTGTCAAGAGTAATTAACAGCAAGAACTCGTTGCCTATTCTGGGTGACTTTCTGTTTGAGATTATCGATGGGAAACTGAATCTGACAGCATCAGACAGCGAGGTGATGATGAAGACAACGCTTGAGCTGACTGAGACCGACGGTGACGGACGCTTCTGCGTAGGCAACCATGACCTATTGGAAGCTGTGAAAGGCATCTCTGAGCAGCCCATTACCATTGAGGTAAACCAGGACGACAACCTGGCCAAGATCAGCTATCAGAACGGTATGTTCTCACTGCCTGTCGAGAATGCCGATGAGTTCCCGCAGCCTCAGCAGATTGGCGATGGTGCCACCACTATTAATATAGCCACCAACGTACTGGCCGAGAATATCAACCGTTCTATCTTCGCTACAGCTCAGGACGAGCTCCGTCCCGTAATGAACGGTATCTATTTTGACCTGACCAGTGAGTATCTGGCTATCGTAGCCAGTGATGGCCATAAGCTGGTACGCAACAAGGTGCTCAACATCCGCAGCGAGCAACCCGCTTCATTCATCCTGCCTAAGAAACCTGCATCGCTGCTTAAAGGCGTACTGGGTAAGCAGGGCGGTGATGTAGTAATCCGCTTCGATGAGCGTAATGCAGAGATTAACTTCGAGGACGGCATCATTATCTGCCGCCTGATAGAAGGCCGTTTCCCCAACTACAACTCTGTGATACCTCAGAGCAACCCCAACCAGTTGACTATTGACCGCATGGGACTGCTGGCAGCACTCCGTCGCGTACAGCCTTTCTCCAACGATTCCAGCAACCTGATCCGTTTCCACGTTGAGAACGGAACGCTGCAGCTTGACGCAGAAGATTATGACTTCTCAAAGACCGCTACAGAGCGTATGACTTGCGATTACAACGGTATGCCTATGAGCATCGGATTTAAGGGATCATCATTTATTGAGATACTGAGCAACTTCGACTGCGACCAGGTCATCATACAGTTGGCCGACCCCAGCCGTGCCGGATTGGTATTGCCTTCCGAACAGCCTGAAAATCAGGATGTGCTGATGCTGATGATGCCAATGCTGATCAATGATTAATGCATCATTCATAATGCATAATTCATAATAGGTTGAGAATATATGAAACTGAATTTAAATAAGCCACTGGTCGTCTTCGATTTGGAGACGACCGGTCTTGATTTGGTCAAGGACCGAATCATACAGATATCCTATATTAAGGTTTATCCCGACGGACACGAGGAGCGGGGTGACCACCTGGTTAACCCGGAATGCCATATTCTGCCTATCATCACGCAATTGACAGGCATTAGGAATGAGGATGTGCAAGACCAACCCACCTTCAAACAGCTGGCCAAGAGTTTGGCAGAAAAGTTCACGGGTTGCGACTTTGCAGGTTTCAACTCCAACAATTTCGATATTCCCTTGCTGGCAGAGGAGTTTCTGCGTGCCGGCATCGACTTTGACTTCTCCAAGTGCCGACTCATCGATGCCTGCACCATCTTCAGGAAGATGGAACGCCGCAACCTTGCCTCAGCCTATAAGTTCTACTGCGGCCGTAAGATGGAAGAGGACTTTGAGGCTCACCGTGCCGATCAGGACACAGAAGCCACCTATCGCGTGTTGATGGGCGAATTGGATTATTATACGGAAGAGAAGCAGCGTGAACTTGGTGAGGATCCTGAAGGTCGTGTATTGACAAACGACATGGATTGTCTGGCACAATTCTCAAAAGCCAACAATAATGTAGACTTTGCAGGCCGCATCATTTGGGGCGAGGCGAAGGATGCCCAAGGCAACACCATCACGGACAAAGACGGCAAGCCCGTCATGGTAGAATACTTCAATTTCGGCAAGCATAAAGGCAAGACCGTGGCCGAAGTTCTCCGTACCGACATGGGCTACTACGCTTGGATTATGGCCGGCGAGTTTACATATAACACCAAACAGGTGCTGACCCGCATTCGTCTGCGCGAGGCACAGAAATAACAATATGCTGAAGGGAAAGAAAATCGTATTGGGAATAACGGGCTCTATAGCAGCCTATAAGTCATGCTTGATTATTCGTGAACTGGTGAAGCGTGGTGCCGAGGTGCAGGTGGTTATCACACCAGCCGGCAAGGAGTTTATCACACCTATCACGCTATCGGCACTCACGCAGAAGCCTGTCATCAGTGAGTTTTTCTCACAGCGCGACGGCACATGGCACTCACATGTAGCTTTGGGGTTATGGGCTGATGCGATGCTCATTGCTCCCTGCACAGCATCCACTTTAGGTAAGATGGCCAACGGCATTGCCGACAATATGCTCATCACCACGTATCTATCGATGAAGGCATCTGTCTTTATCGCACCTGCCATGGACTTGGATATGTATGCCCACCCTACCACGCAACAGAATATGGAGCGTCTGAAGGGCTTTGGCAACCATATCATTGAACCACAGAGCGGTTTTCTGGCCAGCGGACTTGAAGGCAAAGGCCGAATGGAGGAGCCCGAGAAGATTGTGGAAGCACTGGATTTATTCTTCGAAGAAAAAGACCTGCAGGGCAAACGTATCATGATTACCGCAGGTCCAACCTACGAGAAGATTGATCCAGTACGTTTCATTGGCAATTATTCAAGCGGCAAGATGGGTTTCGCCCTCGCCGAAGAATGTGCCCGCAGAGGAGCAGATGTAACGCTGATAGCCGGTCCTGTTAACGTACAATGTGCGATGAGTAATATACATCGCATCGATGTAGAAAGCTGCCAACAAATGTATGATGCAGCAATGAGCTCATTCTCCAAAATGGATGCAGCCATCCTGTGCGCTGCCGTAGCCGATTTCCGTCCTGAAGAAGTGGCTGACCAGAAGATTAAGCGCGTAGGTCAGACGATGGACATCCACTTGATACCCAATCCTGACATCGCAGCCTCACTTGGTAAGACGAAACGCAAGGGACAGGTGCTTGTAGGCTTTGCCCTTGAGACCAATGATGAGCAACAAAATGCCCAGCAGAAACTGGAAAAGAAGAACCTGGACTTCATCGTCTTGAACTCCCTGCGCAACGAAGGCACTTGTTTCAAGAGCGACGAGAACCAGATAAGTATCATATCGCGCAACAGCCAGAAAGACTTCATGAAGAAACCGAAGTCCGAGGTGGCCAGCGATATCATTGATGAACTTACAAAGATTTTATAATGGCGAGAAACAAGAAACCATTACCCTTATTAGAAAACATTACTATCGAGGCCGTAGCAGCAGAAGGCAAATGTCTGTTCCACTGGAACGAACTGGTGGTATTCGTACCGTTTTGCGTGCCTGGCGACGTGTGTGACATTCAGATTCGTCGTAAGAAGCACTCGTTTGCCGAAGGCGAAGTAGTGCGGTTCGTAAAGAAGAGCGACGTACGTGCAGTACCTTTCTGCCAGCATTTCGGTGTTTGCGGCGGCTGCAAATGGCAAAACCTGCCATACGAAGAGCAACTAAAATTCAAACAGCAACAAGTATTCGATCAGCTGCATCGCATTGGCAAGGTGGAGTTGCCAGAGTTCCGCCCTATTCTGGGTAGCGTAAAGACACAGGAATATCGCAACAAGCTGGATTACGGATGCGCTAACAAGCGCTATCTGACGAAAGAGGAAATGAGGAGCCTCCCCCCAGCCCCCTCCGAAGGAGGTGGAGCCAAGGATGTACCTGCCATCGGTTTCCATATCACAGGTGCGTTCGATAAGATTCTTCCTATTGAGAAGTGCTGGCTGATGGATGATTTGCACAATTGCATCCGCAACGACATTCGTGACTATGCGATAGAGCATGGTCTTTCGTTCTTCGACCTCAGGGCGCAGGTAGGACTCTTGCGCGATGTGATTATCCGCAACTCTGCCAGCGGAGAGTGGATGGTCATCATACAGTTCCACTTAGGGGCCTCCCCCAGCCCCTCCGAAGGAGGGGAGAAACATTGGGATAGCGAAGACGGAGAAAAAGCACTCGGATTGTTGCAGCATGTAGCAGACACGTTCCCGCAGATCACTTCCCTACTCTATCTGGACAACCAGAAGTGCAACGACACCATTGGCGATCAGGAGATCCTGGTGTTCAAGGGCGAGGATCATATCTTCGAACTGATGGAGGATCTGAAGTTCAAGGTGGGGCCAAAGTCGTTCTATCAGACGAACACCGAGCAGGCCTATCATCTGTATAGCGTCGCAAGGGAGTTCGCCTTCAGTTCTCCCCTCCCTTTGGAGGGGCAGGGGGAGGCTCCTTTGGTCTACGACCTCTACACAGGAACGGGCACTATAGCCAACTTCGTAGCCAAGAAAGCAAAGAAGGTGATTGGTATCGAGTATGTGCCTGAGGCTATCGAGGATGCAAAAATCAACTCCGAGATAAATGGCATCAGCAACACCCTGTTCTATGCCGGTGATATGAAAGATATTCTGACGGATGAATTTATTGCCGAGCACGGACGTCCCGATGTCATCATCACCGACCCGCCCCGTGCAGGTATGCACCCCGATGTAGTAAAAACCATTCTGCGTGCTGCTCCTGAACGTATCGTCTATGTATCATGCAATCCTGCCACGCAGGCTCGCGACCTGCAGGACCTGGACGAAGCGTACAAGGTCGTAGAAGTACAACCCGTGGATATGTTCCCGCATACCCCACACGTTGAGAATGTTGTACTGTTGGTGAAAAGGTGAAAAAGTGAAAAAGGTACATAAGTTAAATATAAAAAGAATCGAGACTATGAAGAAGATTTTGATGGCAGCCCTGATGATGGGTGCAACACTGAGCACACAGGCTCAGAGCAATTGGTTTGAAAACGTGAAGTTCAGCGGATACGGCATGGTGCAGTATCAGGCAAGTGACCAAGATCAAAAAGAGTCCAACGGATTTAACCTCCGTCTGGCACGTTTGGCATTGGAGGGGCGCGCCCACAAAGACTTCTATTGGAAGACACAAATGCAGATTAACGGAAATGCCTTTGACACAAAGGCAGACGGTAAGAAAAACAACATGACCATCCGTCTGGTAGACCTCTTCGGAGAGTGGCAGAAATACGAGTTCTTTAAAGTGAAGGCTGGTCAGTTCAAACGTCCCTTTACGTTTGAGAACCCCATGCACCCTATCACTCAAGGCTTCATGAGCTACTCACAGAATGTCAGCAAGTTGGCTGGCTTTGCCGACCGTACTGGCGAACACGCATCCAACGGTCGTGACATCGGTGTCCAGATCCAGGGTGACTTCCTGAAGAATGCCGAGGGTCGCAACCTGTTACACTATCAGATTGGCGCATTCAACGGCGAGGGCATCAACACTGGCGACGCAGACAACCGCAAGGACATCATCGGCGGTGCATGGGTTATGCCTATCAAGGGATTGCGTATCGGTGCCTTCGGATGGACTGGTAGTCGTGCAGGCGTAGGCGAGAAGAACCGCTATGCCATTTCAGGCGAATATGCAGCTAACGACTGGACCTTCCGTACAGAGTATATCCACAGTCAGGGTTGGAACGCAGCTCAAACCAGCGACAAGGCCGATGGTATCTATGCCCTCTGCATTGCTCCTATCCAAAAGAACAAGATGCACGTCAAGGCTCGCTACGACCTGTATCGCGAGGCCAAGGAATGGGGACAGTCAAAGACCATGTACGAGATCGGTGCCGACTACCTGTTCACCAAGAACCTACAGATTAACGTGGAGTATGCTCGCGTGAACGACCGCACCATTGCCAACCCCGACAAGCACAACTACAACATGGTAGATGTGGAGCTCGATTTCCGCTTCTAAAAGTGAAGAGTGAAGAGTGAAGAATTTGCTACCGCTTCATGCAAAGTAAAGTTCTTTTAATCTACACAGGCGGAACGATTGGTATGAACCAAAACCCGCTGACAGGTGCTCTGGAGCCGTTCGACTTCGAGCACCTGCTCAGCCGCGTGCCAGAACTGGGACAGTTTCAGACGGAGATTGCCACCTATCAGTTCAACCCTCCTATCGACTCCAGCGATATGTCGCCGAAGCTATGGACGGAGTTAGCACATATCATTGCCGACCACTACGAGGAATACGACGGTTTTGTGATTCTTCATGGCACCGACACGATGGCTTACACAGCATCGGCCCTATCGTTCATGCTCGAGAACCTTTCGAAACCTGTGATCCTCACTGGCTCGCAACTGCCTATCGGTCAGTTGCGTACCGATGGCAAGGAGAACCTGATTACCAGTATCGAGATGGCTGCGGCAAAACGAGAGAACGGTTCTGCGATGGTACCTGAAGTGGGTATCTACTTCAACGGACACCTGATGCGCGGCAACCGCACCACCAAACAGAGTGCCGATGAGTTCAACGCCTTTGAGTCGTTCAACTATCCTCATCTGGCTGATGCTGGTGTAGAGATTACCTATCACAATGAGTTCATTCATCGCCCATCACCCGTCACCCGTCACCCGTCACCCTTTACGCCTCAATTCAAACTTGACAACAACGTGATCATTTTCTCGTTGTTCCCTGGCATCCGCGAAGACCTGATTCGTCACATCATTGCTACGCCTAACCTACGAGCCATCGTGATGCGTACCTTTGGCTCAGGCAATGCGCCTCAGAGCCCCTGGCTTATCAATGCCCTTCGCGAGGGAACCCGCAATGGCAAGGTCATCATCAACATTAGCCAATGTCTGCAAGGCTGTGTGGAGATGGGACGCTATGATACCGGCTATCAACTACAGGAAGCGGGTGTTATCAGCGGTTACGACGGAACGGTGGAGGCAGCAGTTACCAAACTGATGTATCTACAAGGGAAATACGAAGACGCTGAACAGGTGCGCAAGTATATGAGACAAAACATCCGTGGAGAAATCTCCATTTAATATTAACTATAAAAACCTACAACAATGAAAGAATTGAAAGGAACAAAGACAGAGAAAAACCTGCAAGAAGCTTTTGCAGGTGAGAGTCAGGCACGCAACAAGTACACCTACTGGGCATCAAAAGCCAAGAAAGACGGTTATGTACAGATAGCTGCTATCTTTGAAGAGACAGCTGCTAACGAGAAGGAACATGCCAAGATGTGGTTCAAGCTGTTGGAAGGCGGTGCCATCAAGAGTACTGCCGAGAATCTTGAGGCTGCTGCTAATGGCGAGAACTTCGAGTGGACGGATATGTATGCCCGCATGGCCAAGGAGGCTCGCGAAGAGGGCTTTGATGAGATTGCCGAAAAGTTCGAGGCCGTTGGTAAGATTGAGAAGGAGCACGAGGAGCGCTATCGCAAACTTCTGGACAACGTCAAGAAGGAACGCGTGTTCTCAAAAGATGGTGACGTTATCTGGCAGTGTTCAAACTGCGGACATATCGTCATCGGCAAGAACGCCCCTGAGGTATGCCCTGTATGCGACCATCCCCAGGCTTATTTCCAAGTAAAGGCTGAGAATTATTAAGCCAACAAGATTTGCACTATGCGCTCTGCCGTACGACCGTCCCATCGGTCAGGCAGGGCGCATTTTTTCCATTCGCCTGCCTCAATACGCAGGATCTCCTCCTTCAATCGCTGAGGATCTTCTCCCACAAGGACATTACTGCCTACTGTGACCGTCTCCTCATGCTCTGTGTAACTGTTAAGTGTGATGCAAGGCACACTATTAAAGGTTGCCTCCTCTGCCACATTACCAGAATCGGTGATGATGCCTTTTGCATTGGCGATGAGCCAACCAAACTCCAAGTAGGGGAGTGAAGAGTGAAGAGTGAAGAGTGAAGAATTTCTAAAAGCCATCATACGACTTACCGTTTCGTAGGCTTTACCACGCAGCGGGGCGATGATAGGCGTATCGCCGGCAGCCTCAGTCATTACCTCTAACATCAGCTTTAGTTTCTCATCATCAGCAAGCAATGCCTTTCTATTGAGTGTGAAAACAAAGTAGTTTTGAGGTTGGAGGTTGGAGATTTCAGGTTTAACGAGTCGCTGATGGTTAAAGCGGAGGGTATCCATCAGGATGTTTCCGACCATATAGGTATTGTTGCTATCCGACTGCTCCCTACTGGCTATGCTATTGCTCTTGATGCCAGCCGTAAAGAGATAGTCACTAAGGGCATCAATAACCAGTCGGTTTACCTCCTTCGGCATATTCATATCGAAGGAACGGGTGCCAGCCACCAGATGCGCCAGTTTGATGCCACGCTTCTTCGTAACGATAGCAGCAGCCATTGTAGAGGCGAGGTCATCGACCACGATAACCACATCGGCAGGATTATCTTCGAGATAAGCATCGAAATGTGCCATCACCCTACTGGTAATCTCATTCAGGCTGACGCTGTCCACCCCAAAGAATACTGATGGACGCGGCATCTGAAGGTCATTAAAGAGCGACGGTTCCAGCGTAGGGTCATCCTCACACCCCGTATATACCAGTTCGTACTCAGCCCCATCCGTCTTCTCAATGGCACGAATCAGCGGGGCCACCTTCACAAAATTAGGGCGTGCACCCGCCACGATACAGATCTTTTTCATACGATTTAATCTCACTCTTATTCCACAGTTGTGGGAAATATTTATCTTTTTATAACTTTACGGACTGAACCATCCTGACTACGCTCTATCATAAGTCCGCTTTCGCTGCCCTTAGCCTGACGACCATCAGGCATATAATAGCTTGCAGTTTCCGATTTTTCAACTACTGTTGTGCCAACACCCAACAGGCTTTCCTTGAAAGTAACAGATATCGTGAGACTATGAGACACATTTCGCAATGTCAGGACTCCGTCATTTACTTCTTGAAGCTTATTCACCGGTTCATATCCGAACTGATACACAATGACACTCTCAAGCTGGTATCCATCATCAGGAGAGAAACATAGAACAATGTCTTTAGGCAGGATGAGATAGTTGAGAAAATCTGACCTGCTTTCTCTTACTGGCTCGTTCTCCCATCCTCGGCATGTCACCTGCCCGTTACCACTGGCCTCAACAGTCAGATAGAAATATGTCACATCGTACTGATTTACGCCGTCATCAATCTTCCTGAAATAGCACCACGGTTCTGTCTTTAAATAATTGTCACTTATTTCTTTACTGGTGGCACCTGATGCTGAGTGGGGTATATGCAGAATACCATTAAAGTACAGATTGTTGTATGTTGAGAACACATTGTAGACTGCAGTGGGGGGTACTACCCACTGCACATAGACATCATGCAAGTTGCTTTCTCCACCAAATGCATATTCTTCAATAGTTTTCACACTGGTGGGTATCGTTAGTTCATTAAGGCTGTCACAACTATAGAAAGCATTTTTTCCTATAGAGTCCACGCCTTCCAATATGGTCAGAGAATTCAGACTATTACAACCATAAAAAGCGAAGTCGGATATTACATTTATACCTTTGGGAATAGTCACAGATTTCAGACTGATACAAGCATAAAAGGCAGAATGCTCCAGGGTGGTCAAAGAAGAAGGTATGTCTATAGCTTCCAACTTCTTACAATTATAAAAGGCATATTCTCCTATGGTCTCTAAATTCTCAGGAAGTTTGATGCTCTCTAAATTAATACAATCACCAAAACAACTTTTAGGAATGGCCTTGAGGGGACAATTAATTATGATGTGTTTCAGCTGATGCAAACCGTAGAAAGCACTATTGGGCAACATATCTACATCACAATTCATAACAACAGTCTCAAGACTAGAACATCCATAGAAACAATCGCCAATTTCTTTCAAACGAGAAGGAAAGATGAACGATTTTAATCCTGAACAGTTCTGGAAAGCATTGTTCCAAATACTGAGAACAGAGTTGGGAAGAGTAATCTCTGTGATATCGTTGCGATTGGCAAAGACATTGCTTTTTACAACAACCGGTCGTGCTATATGCTCTTCAGTCTTGTCTCCTTCTTCATCCCAGTCACAATGGTCGTAAGGCCCGAAAGCCACTTCCTTTTTGCGAGGAGCCTGAACCCACGAAACGCCGCCAGGTGGAATGCCGCCTCCACCGTTTATCCCGTTAATGGTAAAGTGAAAGGTGTCGGGTATCTCTACATGACCTTTCATCGTCGAAGGTATACCACAAACCAGAGCCGGATAGGTACCATCTTCCATTTTCGTACTATTAATACGGTATGTTATACCGTCTTTGGTGGTATATTCCGTTCCTGTGAAGCTTGTTATTGATTGCGCACCACTATGGAGTACAGGCATTAAACCTAAAAAGACTGAAAAAAAACTCTTAGATATATTCATAACCATAGCAAAGTTCATAATAATATTAATGCAATAGTTTGTCTATCTCGTCAAACTGCTTGCCCATATTCAGGTTCAGGTAGATGCGGTAGAGCACCGGAGCCCATTTGGCCTTTTCGTTTGGCATCAGTTTGCGATAATGTTCCATATATGGACAGGCTTTCTGGTAAGCCTGTTTCACCAGTTTCTTTTCTTTGCGGTCAGCCAGTCGGTCGGCAATGTTGACGTAGGCCGTACCGGCATTAAAATAAGGTTCTGCGAGATTAGGGTTCACCTCTATAAGCCTTTCGCTATACTTGATGCTCTCGGCATAGCGTTCCATGCGCAGCAGTGTAGTAGATTTGGCGAACAGGAATAGTTCGCTCGACGGTTTGAGCATCAAGGCTGTATCAGCCAATGCCAACGCCTTTTCGTATTGTCCCATGCTGGTATAGGCATCCAGCAGACGTGGGAAGAAATAATGGAAGTCCGGGTATCTTCGGAACCCCTCTTCCATCGTCTTGACATACAGTTCGTCATCTTTCAGCCACTTACGTGCCTCAGCCACGAACTGCAAAGTAAAGTCGGCCTTCGACTCATCCTTCAGTGCCAGCTTGTGATAGCGCAGCGTGAGCACCGCATCCTGCATCTTATAGCCGCAGTAGGTAGCCCAATAGGCCGCCTCAGGCAATCGTGTGTCGAGTGAATCGTATTGATATGCCTCGAACAACGGCTGCCTACTACAATCTATATAGGCTTCGTAGTAGCGATAGGCATCAGTCCATTTCTCCTTTCTCAACAGAAAGGATCCACCGTTAAAGATATTGGGACGGATGGTATTCAGCAGTTGTGAATGCTTTTTACGGTTGTCATCAGTCAGACTGTCATACGTCTCGGCAACGGTAAGCAACTGCAGTGCCTTTGCGAAGAAGGCCGCTGTGTCGTATTTCTGTTTTAAGTAAAGTTTTTCGTTGCCCTGCTCATATTGTCCGAGCACGGCATCATAGTAGGCCAGCCATATCCGCTTATCGGTACGGTTGACCGAGTCTTTCAGCAGAGTAGCCAGTGTTTTCTCTGCGTCTGCATATTTGCCGCTCTTGATAGACGACCGTGCTTGACTTAGCTCCTGACGAGGATTGCTCACCTTCGTCTTTTGAGCCATCAAGCACGGTGTCGTCATCAATATGAGAAGCAGAACTGCAAAGAGTTGCTTCATTCTGTCAGTTTAAGTGATACTTATTGAGCATTTACCAGAGCTTCCATCTCGTCGCTCTTAGCCTTGTCGCCCAACGAATAATAAATCTGGTAGAGCGGATAAGCCCATTTTACCTTCTCGCGGTCGGGATCCAGCTCCTTGGCACGCTCCAGGAATGGCAGAGCCTGGTTCAGGATTTCCTTCACCTTGTCGGCATTAACCTTGGTGAGACCACCGGTATTCTTGTCGGCCAGCTTGTCCTTCAGTTCGATAGCCTTACTGTTCAGGCAAACGCCGGCATTGAAGATGCACTGTATGAACTCGTCATCAAGCTCGATGGCCTTCTTGTAAGACTCTACGGCAGCGTCCCACTCACGGTTGTTCATCTGCACCTCACCTTTCAATGCCCAAGCCATCTTGTTCTGTGCATTCAGGGCAATCTCCTCGTCGGCCCACTCAGCCAGAGCCTTTTGGTTGTTGGAACGGGTATAGAACTCCATGAGCAGATTGAAGTAACGCTCCTCCTCAGGATTAGCCTTATGCATTTCCTTCACGGTATTGACATAGTCCAGTGAGTCCTCAGCGGTCTTCATCAGGTCTTTCTTCGAGAAGAGCAGGATATCGTTGGCATCTCCGGCCTTTGAAGGATCGGCCTCAATGAGCTTCTTGGCATAGACGACGGCATCCTCATAGTTCTTCATCTGATAAGAGAGGAATGCGCAATAGTAGAGGATGTCATTATAGAAAGGCTCCTTGGGGAACTCCGTCTCAGGCAGATTCTTGAAGAGAGATGTCTCACGCATATTCACGTAAGCCTTCCACAAATGAATAGCCTCATCATTGTTCTGCTTGTTATAGTAGTACTGACCACCCTGAACGAGGGGAACAGAAAGCATCTTCATGCGATCCTGGTTTGCCTTCTGGTATTTCACCTTCACCTTTCCCTTTTCGTCAGGCATCTGATCGTACTTATCAGTCTCAACAGCAGCCTCCAAAGCCTTGATGGCACTGCGATACATCAATGCGGAATCAGCCTTCTCTTTTGCTCCAGGCACCATGCTCTTGATAGCAGCGTCGGCCTGTTGTGAATACTGCTGATAATAGATGTCTGTCTGAAGGTTCCATGCTGCGGCCTTGTCGAGCGTCTCGCTTGATGTGAGTGCCGGTGCCAGCATCTGTGTGGCAGCCTCGAAATCACCTGCCGAAACAAGTTTTTTGGCTTGTTTCACCACTGCATCCTGTGCAAAAGCTGTGGTGGCAGCACCTGCCATCAGAGCCATGATCATTAACTTTTTCATATACATAAGTTATTGGTTAAACGGTTATTCTTTATTCTCTGTATTTTCTGAGTCCTCTGCGTTTTCAGAGATCTCGGCATTTGCCTCCTGCTCCTCAGCCAGTTCCTCCTCGGTAGCTTTCTGCACCTTGCAGACGCTGGCGATGGTGTCGTTCTTCTTCGTGAGGTTGATCAGGCGAACGCCCTGCGTAGCGCGACCCATGACGCGTACCTCACTGACGTTCAGACGGATCAGGATGCCGCTCTTGTTGATAATCATCAGGTCGTTCTCGTCGGTCACCACCTTGATAGCCACCAGACGGCCGGTCTTCTCAGTGATGGCGAGGGTCTTCACACCCTTGGTACCGCGGTTGGTGATACGATAGTCCTCGATGTCCGAGCGCTTGCCGTAGCCGTTCTCGCTCACCACCATGATGGTCTCTGTCTGAGGATCGTTGACACATACCATGCCTACTACCTCGTCATCACCACCGTCGAGACGCATTCCGATAACACCAGTAGATACACGACCCATGGTGCGGATCTGGTCTTCATTGAAGCGAACGGCACGTCCGTTGCGGTTAGCCAGCAGGATTTCGTTCTTACCGTTGGTCAGACGAACGCCTACAACCTCGTCGCCCTCGTTGATATTGATAGCAATCACACCAGCAGCACGCACGTTCTTATATTGGTTCAGACAGGTCTTCTTCACAACACCCTGCTTGGTGGCGAATACCACGTAGTGGCTGTTCAGGAACTCCTCATCATTGAAGTTCTTGATGCGCAGTACGGCATTGATAGAGTCGTCTGGCTCAATATTCAGCATATTCTGGATGGCACGACCCTTAGAGTTGCGGTCGCCTTCAGGAATCTCGTAGCACTTCTGCCAGTAGCAACGGCCCTTCTGGGTGAAGAACAGCAGCGTGTTGTGCATTGTGGCTGGATAAATATACTCTGTAAAGTCGTTGTCGCGATGACGAGCACCCTTAGCGCCCAGTCCTCCACGGCTCTGAGCATGGAAGTCGCTCAGCGGTGTGCGTTTGATATAGCCCATGTGGCTGATGGTAATCACCACAGGATCATCGGGATAGAAGTCCTCTGCATTGAACTCATGGTCGAAGGGGATAATCTCCGTCTTACGCTCGTCGCCGTACTTCTCCTTCACCTCTAAAAGGTCTTCCTTCATCACCTGCTTGCAACGCTCAGGATTGTTCAGGATTTCTTCCAAGTCGGCGATGAGTTTCATCAGGTCGTCGTACTCCTGATGCAACTGATCCACACGCAGGCCGGTCAACTGACTCAGGCGCATATCCACGATAGCCTTCGACTGCAACTCGTCCAGGTCGAAGCGCTTCTCCAAGTTGCGCTGGGCATCGGTCGGTGTAGCCGACTGGCGGATGATGTGCACCACCTCGTCGATATTGTTCACGGCAATGATCAAGCCCTCCAGGATGTGGGCACGCTCCTGCGCCTTCTTCAGGTCGAACTTCGTGCGACGGATAGTCACCTCGTGACGATGCTCAATGAAGTAGCGGATACAGTCACGCAGTGAAAGGAGCTTTGGACGCATCTTGCCATGAGTGCCGGGAATGGGCACCAGGGCGATATTGTTCACAGAGAACGAGCTCTGCAGAGCCGTCATCTTGAACAGCTTGTTCAGAATCACGTTGGCATTAGCATCGCGCTTCACGTCAACCACAATACGCATACCCTGACGGCCTGACTCATCGTTCACGTTCGAGATACCCTCAATCTTGTGCTGCGTAGCCAGATCGGCGATATAAGCCACCAAGTCGGCCTTGTTCACACCGTAAGGAATCTCCGTCACCACAATCTTATCGTGGGTCTCGCCACTCTCGATCTCGGCCTTTGCACGCATCACGATACGGCCTCGACCTGTCTCATAGGCATCCTTTACACCCTGCAAGCCATAGATATAAGCGCCTGTGGGAAAGTCTGGACCGGGGATATACTGCATCAAGCCCTCGCAGTCAATCTCAGGATTGTCGATAAAGGCGCAGCAACCATCGATCACCTCACCCAGGTTGTGGGTAGGCATATTCGTTGCCATACCTACGGCAATACCGTTACCACCGTTTACCAGCAGGTTAGGCACCTTTGTTGGCATCACGCTGGGCTCCACCAGGGTATTATCGAAGTTGGGGTCCATATCCACGGTGTCCTTCTCCAGGTCGTCCATGATATGCTCACCCATCTTCGAGAGGCGGCACTCCGTGTAACGCATGGCAGCAGGCGAGTCACCGTCTACCGAACCGAAGTTACCCTGACCGTCGACCAGCATATAGCGCATATTCCATTCCTGACCCATACGCACCAGGGCGCCATATACCGACGAGTCGCCGTGGGGGTGGTACTTACCGAGCACCTCACCTACAACACGCGCACACTTCTTGTGTGGCTTGTCGCTGGTGTTACCAATGCCCATCATACCATAGAGAATACGGCGATGCACGGGTTTAAATCCATCACGAACATCAGGAAGGGCGCGAGCCACAATCACGGACATTGAATAGTCAATGTACGAAGACTTCATCTCTTCCTCGATGTTAATCTTCAAAATTCTGTCGTTATCAAACGTCTGATCCACTTTTTATAATGCTTAATTCTTTATTCTTAATGCTTAATGCTTAATTGAACAATGAACTTTTAGGCTGGAAATTGCGTTTAAGGCCATTTTTAAGCCCGCTGACGCGTTTTCGCCTTTTTGTTTCGGCGTACAAAGGTACAAAAAAAAGTGAGAAGTGAAAAGTGAAAAGTGAAAAAATTACATTTTTTTATTTTTAAATTTTTACATTTTTACATTTTTGCATTTTTACAATTTTGCATTTTTGCATTTTTGCATTTTTACATTTTTCATCGTACCGTCATATGAAAACAGCCCTGCTTCACCTCATACTTGATATAGCAGCGATTATTCTGGCGCATATCGTTGAGCACCTCGCTCAGGATGAACTTCAGCGAGTCGTTGCGCACCTCACGACGTTTCGGACCGTCTGGGTCCTCCACCGTCTGATAGCGGTTATAGCAAATATCAACGGTAGTGCCGTAGAGGTGGCACGAGTTCTCCGTAGCGTTGCCGTTATGCCGGCGCAGCTTCAACACATCCTCCTGCGTACGCAATACGCTGGTCACGATAAAACGGTGCAAGGGTACGCCTTTCACCTGAAGACTGTCGAAGAAAGCCTCTCCGATGTCCTGCAACAGGATGGCAGCACGAGGCACCAGATAGGGAATACTGCTATAGAGCGAGTCTATAATATAATAAGGTGAACAGCCTATGTACACCAGTTCGTCTTTTCTTGCCTCCGCATCCTGGCGGTTCTTCACGGGTTTCACGCCCCATCGGTTGGCAGCCACTATCTGCACATCATTAACGTCGGGGAAAGACTTCTGATAGCTGGGAACGCTCCAAATCCTATGAGGCCGCTCACCATCAGCCAAGTACTTCGTGCTGACGGGCTTTATCTGACTGACGGGTTCTTTAGCCTCAGCGGCCTGCGTTGTCCGTCTTGCCTCCTTTGGCTTAGCCGTCTCGACAGTACCAACACCAGAAACGCCGCACCTTACCAGTGCCAGCACGATGACCACAATTCCAAAAATCTCCAGAAACCTGTGTTTGCGAATATCCTGAACCATCAATCCTTTTCTTTCTCGTCTTATCTTAATGCGTTCCTTACGTCATTCTCGTCTGCAAGGACAAACACCCGTCCGAAGGTACCTACCGTGATGGGAAGCGTCTGACCGTGATAGCTCACCCAGCCCACTGAAAGCACCAGGTAGTCCTCCACCTGCATATTGCTCTGCAGAAAACTGCCCGCAGCGTTCATCGCCATATCCAGGCCTTTCTCAGTAACCTGCTCAGCAAATTCCGCAGGCATCTCCTTTGGCAACTGCACACTGGCCACCTCCTGACTTACCACCTTCATAGCCAGTTCCCTCACTGCCGCCTGATGTTCCCACGGCTCCGGCTTCGTCAGTGCCATCACTACCAACACGATAATCACCACGAAGGTCAGGAATACAAATATCTTCTTTGCCATAGTCTTCACTCTGAAAATTGGCTGCAAAGTTACGAAATAACGGGGGAAACACAAAAAGAAAATGCGTTTTTCTTCTTCATTTGGCTTCATCGGCATTTTCATTCAGGCCAATCGGCACTTTCATTCAGGCCGCTCTGCACTTTCATTCAGGCCTGTCTGCACTTTCATTCAGGCCAATCGCCTACTTGCCGACCAAGGTCGGCCGATCAGCTGACCCGGGTCGGCCGATCTGCTGACCTTGGTCGGCCGATTTGCTGACCTTGGTCGGCCGATAGCAAAGAATGTCATCTGAATCTACAAACTGTCCCGTTTTCGGTTAGCATGAAGCTTCCTTTACGCAACAAAGGCCCCCGATTCCTCGAGAGCCCCTGTATCTTAACTAATTCGGAAATTCGGAAATAAAAAGAAAAATGAGTTTTCCTTTTGTATTTCGCTCATTTATTCGTAACTTTGCACCCAAATTGCAAATATTCGAATATTAGATATGAACATACTTGAACTGAGTGAGCAAGAAATCCTTCGTCGGCAGTCGCTCGACGAACTGCGCAAGATGGGGATCAATCCCTACCCTGCTGCAGAGTATCCCGTAAATGCATGGAGCACAGATATCATCAACGAATTTGAGGACCTGCCCGTCATTGGAAAGGACGAGGAAGGCAACGATGTGCGCGAGACTGCCACACCAGAGAACAGTAGGATGGTGAGCATCGCTGGACGAATCATGAGCAAGAGCATCATGGGAAAGGCCGCCTTTGCTAAACTGCAGGACTCTAAAGGCCGCATCCAGGTATATGTGCAGCGCGATTCCATCTGTCCTGACGAAAATAAAGACTTATATAATATTGTATTTAAGAAACTGCTCGACCTGGGCGACTTCATCGGCGTGAAGGGATACGTGTTCCGTACGAAGACGGGCGAAATCAGCGTTCACGTAATGGAGATGACGGTGCTGAGCAAGAGCCTGAAGCCGCTGCCAGTTGTGAAGACTGATGCCGACGGTAAGGTATATGATGCTTTCGACGACCCAGAGTTGCGCTATCGTCAGCGTTATGTGGACTTGGTGGTGAATGCAGGCGTGAAGGAGACGTTCCTGAAGCGTGCTACTATCATCCGCACCCTGCGTAGCATTCTGGATAATGCCGGTTATACGGAAGTAGATACACCTATTCTACAGAATATCGCTGGTGGTGCATCGGCTCGTCCGTTCATTACCCATTTCAATGCGCTAAATCAGGATATGTATATGCGTATCGCTACAGAGCTCTACCTGAAGCGCCTCATCGTAGGTGGTTTCGAGGGTGTGTACGAGATGGGTAAGAACTTCCGCAACGAGGGTATGGACAAGACCCACAATCCTGAGTTCACCTGCATGGAGCTCTATGTGAGCTATAAGGACTTGCTGTGGGGTATGACCTTCACAGAGAATATGCTGGAGCAGATCTGTACGGCAGTAAACGGAAAACCTGAGGTAGAGATCGATGGTAAAGTCATCTCATTCAAGGCTCCTTTCCGTCGTCTGCCTATCCTCGATGCCATCAAGGAGAAGACTGGCTTCGACTGCGACGGCAAGACGGAAGACGAGATTCGCCAGTTCTGCCTATCGAAGAATATGGAGGTAGACGAGACAATGGGTAAGGGAAAACTGATCGACGAACTCTTTGGTGAGTTCTGCGAGGGTACCTTCATCCAGCCCACTTTCATCACCGACTATCCCGTAGAGATGAGTCCTCTGACCAAGATGCACCGCTCTAAGCCCGGCTTGACAGAGCGTTTCGAGCTGATGGTCAACGGTAAGGAGCTGGCTAATGCCTACTCTGAGCTCAACGACCCCATCGATCAGGAGGAGCGCTTCAAGGAGCAGATGCGATTGGCTGCCAAGGGCGACGACGAGGCCATGATTATCGATCAGGATTTTTTGCGCGCATTACAATATGGTATGCCACCTACCTTTGGTATCGGTATCGGTATCGACCGTCTGGTAATGGTACTCACTGGCAAGTTCGCTATTGGCGAGGTGATGCTGTTCCCACAGATGAAGCCTGAGAAGAAAGCTCCTCAGAGCAGCATCCAGGAATGGGCTGCCATCGGTGTGCCAGAAGACTGGGCCTACGTGCTGCGTAAGGCAGGCTTCTACCTGATCCAGGACATCAAGGACGAGAAGGCACAGGGCTTGCAGCAGAAGATTGGCGAGATCAACAAGAAATTCAAGCTTGGATACGAGAAGCCATCGCTGGACGAAGTGCAGGGGTGGATTGACAAAGCACAATAATGTACGATTGCGGTAAGATAGCGATTATTGGCGGAGGCTCGTGGGCAACGGCTATAGCCAAGATTGTGGTACAGCATACGCACCACATAGGATGGTATATGCGTCGTGAAGACCAGATAGAGGACTTCAAACGACTGAGCCATAACCCCAGCTATCTGACCAGCGTACACTTCAACATCAGCGAGATTACCTTTAACAGCGACCTCAACAAGATTATTGAGGCCTACGACACTCTGGTGTTCGTAGTGCCATCGCCCTATCTGAAGAACCACCTGAAGAAGTTGAAGGTGAGGCTGAAGGATAAGTTTATTGTCACAGCCATCAAGGGTATCGTACCCGATGAGAACCTGATATGTACGGAGTATTTCCATCAGGTTTTTGATGTGCCACATGATAATCTGGCTTGTATCGGAGGCCCCAGCCACGCAGAAGAGGTGGCACTGGAGCGACTGAGCTACCTGACGGTGGGCTGTTCGGATATGGAGAAAGCACAGGCCTTTGCTGAAGTGCTGAACAGTCAGTTTATCAAGACCAAGACATCGACCGACGTCATTGGCATAGAGTATTCCAGCGTATTGAAGAATGTCTATGCCATTGCCGCCGGTATCTGCAACGGACTGAAATTTGGTGATAACTTCCAAGCCGTGCTCATATCCAATGCCGTACAGGAGATGTCGCGTTTCCTACAGAGTGTACATCCCATAGAGCGCAACGTCTATGACAGCGTATATCTGGGCGACCTGCTGGTAACGGGCTACTCGAACTTCTCGCGAAACCGCGTCTTCGGTACGATGATAGGCAAAGGCTACAGCGTGAAGAGTGCACAGATGGAGATGGAGATGATTGCCGAGGGATACTTTGGCACGAAGTGTATGAAGGAGATCAACCGTCACTGGCACGTGAATATGCCTATTCTGGATGCCGTCTACAACATCCTCTACGAGCGCATAGCCCCCAAGATTGAGATTAAGTTATTGACGGATTCCTTCCGATAGTCACCCTAAACTCTAACCTCTGAACTCTAAACTCTAAACTCTAAACTTTACTGTATCGGCAGTTCTACCTTGAACGTAGAACCCTCGCCCAATTTGGATTCCACAGTCACATTTCCGCCCAGGCTGAATGCCATCACACGACAGAGGCTCAAGCCTAAGCCTGCACCGGGGATAAACTCATCGACCTTATAGAATCTTTCGAAGATACGCTCCAGATTCTCTTCGGCAATACCTTTACCCGTATCGCGCACCCAGATAGTGATACGACCGTCAACAGGCTTGTCGTAGCCCACAGTGACAGTGCCTGCCTGTGTGAATTTGGCAGCGTTCTGAAGCAAGTGCTTCATAATCTCGTTGAGACGAGCCAGGTCGGTTGTAATGGTCAGCGCATCCATAGCAAACTGCGCATCAAGCCCTACGCCTGGCTGCAACGACTGTTCACAACGGCTCATATTCTCAAGCAACAGGGTATTGAGCTCAAAGGCCGTCATCACCAGTTCCTCCTTACCAGACTCTATCTTTGAGATGTTCACCACATCATCAACGATACGAAGCAGTTTTTGAGTATTCTCCTGAATCAGGTCGAGCAGGCTCTTACGCTCTTCTTCATCGGTAATGTCGGGCAATACACTGGTGAAGCCTACGATAGCATTCAACGGCGTACGGATCTCGTGACTCATATTGGCAACGAAGGCGGTCTTCAAACGGTCGCTCTCCTCAGCACGGTTACGAGCCTGCACAAGGGCTTCCTCCATAGACTTACGGTCGTCGATACGTTGGGTGGTTCCCACAATGACCGTGGGATGTCCGTCAATATCACGCTGAGTCACCGTAGCGTAGCTTTCCTCCCAATACACCGTCTGGGCATAAGGCACAGTAACGCGATAGATTTCATGATAAGAAGACTTCTTTCCGCTACAGAGGTCAGCCATTGACTGTCCCACTCGCTCAGAATCGCGAGGATCCAGCAATGTCACAGATTCATCTATCTCCATTCCGTCGGCGTTAGTAAAATACTTATTGCCTTTATCACGAAAATCCTGCTCAAACGTCAGCTTACCCGTCTTCACATCCAAATGCCAGATAGAGAGCTTCATGGTGTCCAAAACGAACTCATACTCTACGTTGTGCTTACCTATCTTAGCCAGCATCGCCAGCTCTGATTTCAACTGCTGACCGGTTTTCCACTGGATCCACAGGAACACCAGAAGAAAAACGACAAGCAAAGTCATCAGAACCTGAGGCCAGGACTCCAGGAACCAAACGGCAAGCATCGTATGCAAGAGAACATTTATCATACCACTGCAAAAGTACGAATAATTTTCGAATCACGAAAATAAATCATAATTAATTTTGTTATTCGCACGTTTTGCTGTATCTTTGCGCTGTAAATTACAACAATAAATGGAAAACGAATTCGAATTGATCGCCAAAACGTTCATGGGACTGGAACCTGTGCTGGCGAAAGAGCTGACCCAACTGGGGGCTAACAATGTAAAAATCGGCAGGCGAATGGTGTCATTCACCGGTGACAAAGAGATGATGTATCGCGCTAATTTCTCGCTACATACAGCCATCAAGATACTGAAGCCCATCGCCCATTTCAAGGCGCAAAGTGCTGACGATGTCTATGAGGAAATCAAGAAGATAGACTGGACAGAATATTTAGATAACGACCGTACGTTCGCGGTTGACTCGGTGGTGTTCTCAGAAGAGTTCCGCCACTCGAAGTTCGTGAGCTATAAAGTAAAGGATGCCATCGTAGACCAGCTCCGCGAAAAGACAGGCAGCCGTCCTAATATTTCCGTTGCAAATCCCGACCTGCGGCTGCATATCCATATTGCCGACGTAGCTCCTGGTAAGAGCGAGTGTACGCTCTGTCTGGACTCAAGCGGAGAATCGCTGCATCGTCGTGGCTATCGCCAGGAAAGCGTAGAGGCACCCTTGAACGAGGTGCTGGCAGCAGGAATGATTCTGATGACTGGCTGGCAGGGCGAGACTGACTTCATCGATCCGATGTGCGGTTCCGGCACCCTGCTCATTGAGGCTGCCCTCATTGCCCGCAACATGGCACCAGGACTTTTCCGTAAAGAGTATGCCTTTGAGAAGTGGCCAGACTTCGATGCCGACCTTTTTGACCAGATTTACAACGATGACTCCAAAGAGCGTGAGTTCAAACATCATATCTATGGCTACGATGTGGACATCAAGGCAGTGAATACTGCCCGTCTGAACGCAAAGGCTGCAGGACTGACTGCCGACATCACCGTAGAGGAGCAGGACTTCAAGAACTTCACACAGCCAAAGGAGAAAAGCATACTGGTATGCAACCCTCCCTACGGAGAGCGAATCTCAACACCCGACCTGCTGGGTACCTATCGTATGATTGGTGAACGACTGAAGCATCAGTTCCTGAATAACGATGCGTGGATCCTCTCATATCGCGAAGAATGCTTTGAGCAGATTGGTTTGAAGCCCTCAATCAAGATTCCCGTCTATAATGGTTCGCTGGAATGCGAATTTCGCAAATACCAAATCTTCGATGGCAAACTGAAGGACTTCCGCAGTGAAGGCGGTGTGGTAAAGACCGATGACGAGAAGCGCCAGATGGCAGAGAAGCACCGTTTCAAGAAGAACCGTGAGTTCAAACAGCGACTTGACGAGCAGGAGGAGAACGAGAACAGCGACATCCGCTCGTTTACGTTCCACAAGCATGAAATGGATTCTAAAGATTCCAAAGGCTCCAGATACCCCAGAAAGGCAAAAGACTCCAGAGAGCCTCGGGATTCGAGGGACTCGAAGGACTCAAGGGATTCCAGAAAGCCAAGAGATTTCAGAGACAACAATAGGAACCGCGGCGGACACGAGCGTTTCGACCGTAGCGGCGGCAAGCGTAACAAGCGATTCGATCATGACAACGAGTAATATCAGACTATGGGCGCACTATGCTGCGTCCTTTCTGCTTTTAACAGTAATGGCACTTCCAATGTCTGCACAGAAGCTTTTCACACTGGAGGATCTGAACTTCGGTGGCACCAACTTCCATAACTTGAGGCCCAAGAATTTGTTCCTCACCTGGTGGGGCGACCAGCTGGTGCGTACCGACGTGGAAGAATGTTACCTAATCAATACAAAAACGGGGAAGGAAACCTTGCTGTTTACACTCGATGATGTCAATAAATGGGCAGGCAACGATGATAACCATTACGTGCGCCACCTGATGAATGCCACATTCCCCTACCCCAACGAAACTCTCGTTCTACTGGGATTCAAAAAGTCCATGATTCTGCTTGACTTTGAAAAGAAACAGATTGTATGGCAGGACAGCATCTCACAACAGACCTGTAACGAATGGAATTCCGCTTCAAAAGCCACGGTCTATAAGGAGGACAACCAACTTTTTGTGGTAGATGCTCAGGGCAACAAGCAACAACTGACTACTGACGGTTCACGTGAGATTGTATATGGAGAAGCCGTACACCGTAATGAGTTCGGCATTGAGAAAGGTACGTTCTGGAGCCCCGATGGTCAGCGTCTGGCTTTCTACCGCATGGACCAGAGCATGGTGACTGATTATCCGCAGGTAAACATCTTCCCTCGTACAGCTGCCTATGAGCCAGATAAATACCCAATGGCAGGCATGACCAGCCATGAGGTGACAGTTGGAGTTTATGATATCATAACCCACAAGACAATCTACCTGAAAACAAAAGATGTCCCCTCGGGGGCAGCATGGGAGGCTTGTTATTTCACCAACATCGCCTGGAGTCCTGATGTGAAAACCATCTATATGTTCGAGCTTAACCGCGACCAGAACGACTGCAGACTGGTGAGCTATGATGCCGAGACGGGTGAACGCCTACAGGAACTCTATCGCGAGACTAACGATAAATACGTAGAACCAGAGCATCCCATCCTGTTCCTGCCTTGGGACAGCAATCTGTTTGTCATGCAGAGCCAGAAGGACGGCTATAACCACCTATACCTATATAATATAAAAGGTGAACAGGTGGCACAACTTACCAAAGGTCCTTGGGTAGTACTCGACGTGCTGGGCTTCAACAAAAAGGACAAGAGCATTATCATTGCATCCAACGAGAAACACCCTTTGCAGCGTAATCTCTATGCCGTCAACCTGAAAACCTTGAAGCGCACACCACTCGATAACGGAGAAGGTGTACACAGAGGAACATTATCTGCATCAGGCACACAGCTATACGATAAGTACAGCACACCGACAAAGCCAAATACTATTGACGCTATTTCAATTCACAATTCACAATTCACAATTCACAATTTGCTTACTGCCCCCGACCCATGGAATGACTATATCGTACCACAGTTTGAGTCAGGAAGCATCAAAGCTGCCGATGGTGTGACAGACCTCTATTGGCGCATGGTGAAGCCAGCGGACTTCGATCCAGCGAAGAAATATCCTACAGTGGTTTATGTCTACGGCGGTCCTCATGCCCATAACGTAGAGGCTTCGTGGCACTGGTACAGCAGGTCGTGGGAGACCTATATGGCACAGAAAGGCTACATCATCTTTATCCTCGACAACCGAGGCAGTGAGAACCGCGGGCGCGAGTTTGAACAGGCAACCTTCCGACAGCTGGGACAGATAGAGATGCTGGATCAGATGAAAGGAGTGGAATACCTGAAGAGCCTGCCATATATCGACATGAACCGACTGGGCGTACACGGATGGTCGTATGGTGGCTATATGACCATCTCACTGATGACCAACTATCCAGACGTGTTCAAAGTAGGTGTGGCAGGCGGCCCCGTCATCGACTGGCAGTGGTACGAGGTGATGTATGGCGAGCGTTACATGGACACCCCACAGCAAAACCCTGAGGGCTATGCCAAGACCAGCCTCATTGCAAAGGCGGGCAACCTAAAGGGTAAGCTCCAGATTATCACCGGCTATAACGACAAAACAGTGGTGCCACAACACTGTCTGTCGTTCCTCGATGCCTGTATCAAGGCCGGCACCCAACCCGACTTCTTTGCATACCCTGGCGAAGAGCACAATATGCGAGGCCATGCCAGTGTGCATCTGCATGAACGGATTACGCAATATTTTGAAGACTACCTGAAATAAAAGACCAACGAAATATCCTAAACCTATGAATCTAAGACACCTTACCTTAATTCTTACCTTCCTGCTTGGCATTGGAACAGCGCAAGCCAGAGACTGCAAGGAAGACTCGACATATCTGGCTATGCGAGCTGAAATGAGCAATGCATTCAATATGGGCGACAGCACACATTTCTTTGAAGCAGTCACCCGACTGGAGGATTATTTGCTCGAACAGAACGACCTACACTTATATTACACACAGAGATGTAATGAGATTGTCTTCCTGATGAACACCCAGAGGATTTTCGAGGCATATTTGAAAGCGCAGGAAATGTCAAAAGAACTGCGCGAGCGAGGGCTTGACAAGGAAATATATATGGCCGTCAATATGATGGGCCATATTCATCGCTATTGCGGTAATCACGATGCAGCGAAAAAAGCATTCAATGAAGTCATTTCACTCATGGAAAAATATGGCTACTATGAGAGCATGCCCCCTATCTACATGAATATTGTCAATGTTGAGTTGGAAGATGACCCAGAAGAAGCTCTTGAAATGTTGAACAAAGCTGACAGCATAGCACGCCAGTATGCACCAGAAAGGGTCTTTGACATAGAGTCACGCCGTCTGCTCAGCTATTATAACTTAGGCGACATGGAGAAATTCGCCAAAGGATATAAAGCCTACAAAGAAGGGATAGACAGCGGACGCACCACCGTCAGCGGACGAGCCATAGAAATCTATTACCAGGCATATCTGGGCAATACAGACGCTGCCTTACAGCTGGCAAGAGAAACCATGGGCGACGATGCCGACGAGATTATCATCAACCTGTACAAGAATTCCGAGCGATGGAAAGAGGCCTATGAAGCACAGCGTGTACAGATGAACAGGCATGACTCTATCAACAGCATCATCCTAAGCAACAACATGAAGGGCATCGAGGATGAATTGCGTCTCTACGAAATAGAGCACAAGGCAGACAAAGAAAAACTTATTGGAATGATTCTTATCATTGCCTTCCTCATCTTGCTCATCTGTGCCCTATCCTACATCGTCTTTATACGCCGACTGCACATGAAACAGCTGAAGAAAGCCTACGAACACGCCTTAGAGTCGGACAACATGAAGACGGCCTTCATACGGAATGTCAGTCACGAAGTACGTACACCTTTGAACATTATCTCAGGCTTTGCCCAGATTGTCTCAGACGAGAATATGGAGATCAGCAAGGCCGAGCTCGCAGAAATGTCGCAGATGGTCATTAAGAACACCAATATCATCACCAATCAGTTCGACGAACTCATTGAACTGTCACTCAACGAGAATGCCGGTGAAGAAATCAATATGGAATCCACAGACATTAATAGTCTTATCAACCAGATTGCAGGCGACTTCAAAGGTTTGGTCAACAAAGGAGTGGAACTACGTATTGAAAATGAATTACCTGACGAGTACACCATCCCTACCAATAAGAAAATGATAGCCCGCATGGTGAATCTGCTATTGGACAATTCCAACAAGAACACCACTACGGGCCATATCGCCGTCAAGACATCGACAAAGTATGGTAAGCTTCAAATAGCTGTCGAGGATACCGGCATTGGCATTGATGCCAAAGAAGCCGAACACATCTTCGAACGCTTCGTCAAGCTTGACAATTTCAAGGAAGGATTGGGACTTGGGCTATCCTTGTGTAGGATGATTGCCCGCCGTATGGGAGGCGATGTCAATCTTGACACTACCTATGCCGGTCCCGGTGCCCGCTTCGTCATCACCCTTCCCCTGTAATCAGAACTTGTAGTCGATACCCACACCTATCACGTGGTTGGTACGACTGAAGGTGTCACTTCCAGAATAGGCAGTATTCAGGTAGCCACCTATCATCTTGCCGTCAACTAACTGAGCGTTGTATTCACATCTATAATCGCTATAGAGTGTGCAGAAATAGCTCACGTTCAAGCGCATACGCTCGCTCAAGTTGATTGCGGCACCACAGCCCAAAGAGTAGCTATCGCAGGCAAACGATGTATGGGTCTGATATTTATCTGACAAACCGTAGTCGGTACGCTGACCACCCAAGCTCACTGTAAACTTGTCGTTGATGTCATACTCGGCACCAAGCAGAATTTCGTGAGTTCCATGCTCCAAATCATCCTGACGATTGTTTGCCATCTTTGCATTCTTGTCATCAAAGAAGTGATACTCGGCAGCAGCACGCAATTTCGGTGTAATCTCATACTGAGCAGCCACAACGAGTAGCGAAGGCATATCGTAGCGCACTTCTTCATCAGGCATGAAGTCCTTGATTTTCGCAGCCATAGCTTCACCCATATTGGTAGCTAAGCCTGTCAGCGTTGCAGCATTGCCATACTGAGCTGCCATTGCTTTAATGTCGGTAGGGGTACCCATCATCGTTACGTTGAGTGCCTTAGTATCGTTAGTGGTGTTGATCTTTGTACGAAACTCATAGCGGGCAGCCAATGTCAGAGGACCTTTGTGGAAGTCCAAGCTCACTATAGGTGCCACACCCCATCCACGCTGGATAACATCCAACTGTAAATCCATTAGTTGTTTACTACCCAATGCAGGCAATGTCGTTGCCGTCACATATCCACGGTTATAACCATCATAATAATTGGCACGCAATCCAACAGCAGCCGACAAGCAGTCCAATATCTTGTATGTAAAGTTCAGCTGTCCACCATATATATATTGTTTACCTTTAACCTCTGAGTCTATTCCATATTTATCTGGGGTCACAGGTGTAGGAACCGTCTTCTCAAAAATCTTACCCATAGTCATCAGATTAAACATGGGAATACCTTCCTCATACTTCACAAAACCGCCACTTCCCACGATACCAATCATCGTTGACACTGCCCAACGGTCGTGCTTATAGGAAGCAAACAAAGCCGGGACTATAGGAGCAGAAGCCTTTCCATTGTATTTCTGGTCTATATTCACGCCCTGATAGCCCAGTGCCGGATAGGCCAAGTAATTTGGAACATTTGCCTCGATATCACGGTTCTGCCACGGTTTCTGGAAGTTAAGCGACAGTTGCCAACCCTCATGTCCCCATGCCAGGCCTGCAGGATTACTGTAAGCCGCATCGATATCAAACGTAGCACCACGTGCAAACATTCGGTCGAATGCGATGTGATAATTCGTGTTGGTCATCAGACCTCCAGCCTTTGCAAAAATGCCCAATGAGGCTGCGATAGAAACAAAAAATAGTCTCTTCATATTAAAGTGGTTAAGAATTTGGCCGCAAAGTTAGTAAACTTTTCCCAAAAATTAGTCAAAAACATCAAAAACTTTCTACTTTTATCAATATAATTACTAATTTTGCAGTCGATTTCGAAATCAACCTACTTATTATGAAGATTTTACTATTGGGAAGCGGCGGCCGCGAGCACGCCCTGGCTTGGAAGATTGCTCAGAGCGAGCGAGTGGAGAAACTGTTTATTGCACCTGGCAATGCAGGAACGCAGAATTGCGGTGAAAACGTAAATATCAAGGCTGATGACTTTGAGGCCATCAAGCAGTTTGTCGTTGAGAAAAGCATCGACATGGTGATAGTTGGTCCTGAAGACCCATTGGTAAAAGGTATCTACGATAATTTGAAGCATGACGAGAGGACAAAGGACGTACCCGTTATCGGCCCATCAAAAGCCGGTGCTGTGCTTGAAGGCTCCAAGGACTTTGCCAAGGGTTTCATGCAACGCCATAACATCCCAACCGCCCGCTACGAGACTTTCGATGGCGAACATCTGGAGGAGGGTCTGAAGTTCTTGGAGACCCTTGAAGCCCCATACGTACTCAAGGCCGACGGTCTGTGTGCAGGTAAGGGCGTACTGATTCTCCCCACCCTCGAAGAAGCCCAAAAAGAGCTGAAGGAGATGCTGGGCGGTATGTTTGGCAATGCCAGCAGCCGCGTAGTCATCGAGGAATTTTTGAGTGGCATCGAGTGTTCTGTCTTCGTGCTGACCGATGGTGACCACTATAAGATTCTGCCTGAAGCCAAGGACTACAAGCGTATTGGCGAGGGCGACACTGGTCTGAACACAGGTGGTATGGGTAGTGTTTCTCCCGTTCCCTTTGCCACCAAAGAGTGGATGCAGAAAGTAGACGACCGCATCATCCGTCCTACTGTAGAGGGGTTGAAGGCCGAAGGCATCGACTACAAAGGTTTTATTTTCTTTGGACTTATCAATGTGAAGGGTGAGCCAATGGTCATCGAATACAACTGCCGCATGGGCGACCCTGAGACCGAGAGCGTGATGTTGCGACTGAAGAGCGACATCGTTGACCTCTTTGAAGGTGTAGCAGAGGGCAATCTCGATCAGCGTCGGATAGAATTCGATGAGCGTGCAGCCGTCTGCGTCATGCTTGTCAGCGGAGGTTATCCCGAGACTTACAAGAAAGGTTATCCCATTACAGGCATTGAGAATGTGGAAGGCTCTATCGTCTTCCATGCAGGAACAGCCATGAAGGACGGTCAGGTAGTGACTAATGGCGGTCGCGTCATCGCTGTTTCCTCATACGGAAAGGACAAGGAAGAAGCCCTGAAGAAATCATTTACCGAGGCCCAGAAGATACAATTCACCGACCAGTATTTCCGTCGTGACATTGGAAAGGACCTATAAGAGGTAAGAAGTGAGAGGTGAAGAGACTTCAGAACAGAATTGCTGAGAGTTACCTGACACTGCCAATAGCAGTAGTCTATTGTTGTGTAGTGTGGCTGATTGCCATACTACACAATACTACTGCGGCAGTCCATTCTGAGACATTAGCCATACATTGGCCAGAGATAGTTTGTTTTGCTGTCTCTGTGTATATCATCGTAGAGCTGAACAACAGCAATATACTGATACGTGTGCGAAGCCGAATGGTAGCTTCCACATTTATTTTCCTGTCATGTATGCTTGTCAGCGGATTCCAGTCATTGCAAGCCGGCATCTGCCAGATATGCATCATCACAATGCTTCAGTTGCTGTTTCACACCTACCAGAACAATAGTCTGCCAGGTCTGACTTATTATGCCTTCCTTTGTTTGGGTGGCTGTAGCCTGATCTATGTGGAATACCTATATTACATTCCCCTCTTATGGATTCTGATGGCCAGCAGACTTCAGTCGCTGAGCCTACGCACGCTGTTGGCCTCTGTCTTCGGCATCCTAACACCATATTGGCTGATATCGATATGGTTGTTTTACCAAAACGACTTCACCCCACTGGCAGAGCATCTGAAAGATTTTGGGACATTCACTTTCCCAGCCGACTATCTGAGCCTCAGCCTTGATCAATGGTTGGTTTTCGCGTTTCTGACAGTCACCTCCATAGCAGGTATCATCCATTTCTGGATGTACAGCTATGAAGACAAGATTCGCATCCGACAGCTGTATGGTTTCCTGACCACTATGACGCTCATCACGTTGCTCTTCATCGCACTCCAGCCCCAATTCTATCATTTATTCATACGTGTGGCAATTGTATGTAGCAGTGTTCTCATAGCTCATTTGCTAACACTCACCTCCACCCGTTTCACCAACATCATGTTTTTTGTCATCATAGGCATTTGTCTCTGCATCACTGCTGTCAATCTATGGATGTATTTCTTGAGTTTCTAACCAGCTATGGCTACTGGGGTATGTTAGTTGGTGCATTCATAGCCGGTAGCGTGTTCCCCTTTTCCAGCGAGACGATGATGCTGATGCTCTTAGGGTCTGGCCTTGACGGTGGACTACTTGTCATCTATGGCACCATCGGCAATGTGTTGGGTTCTGTATTCAACTATTTCGTGGGGCGTCTTGGCAAGTTGGAATGGATAGAGAAATACCTGAAAATCAAGAGAAAGAACATGGAGCGTGCCCAGCGTTTTATGGCAGGTCGTGGTGCCTGGATGGGGTTCTTCGCCTTTCTGCCCATTATCGGCAGTGCCATCACGGTGACCTTAGGGTTTATGCGTGCCAATATGCCCATCTCGTTCCTAAGCATTACGATAGGCAAGCTCCTGCGCTATTGGCTGCTCATCTATGGTACTCAATGGCTTTTCTGTTAATTAATGTAGAGCGGCAGCAAATTTTTTACTTTTCACCGTCCCCTTTTCCCTTAAAATGACTATCTTTGCACACTATAAGTGATTTTAACGTAACAACAAACCTTTTTAAAATGAAACAATTCCGTATAGTGGACAATATTCTCGGCTGGCTGACATTCTTCATTGCCGCCTTTGTTTATTGTTCAACTGTCGAGCCGACAGCCTCTTTCTGGGACTGCCCTGAGTTTATTACAACTGGTTATCGTCTGGAAGTCGGTCACCCACCTGGTGCACCTTTCTTCATGCTGACGGCCAATCTTTTCTCACAGTTAACCAGCGACCCCACTAAGGTGGCCTTCATGGTCAATACGATGAGTGCGCTGCTGTCAGCTACGTGTATTCTCTTCCTTTTCTGGAGTATCACGCACCTGGCACGCCGTCTGCTTATAAGTGAAGAGTTAAGAGTGAAGAGTGAAGAGTCTGCTACCGCCATACCTCTGAGTAAGCTGGTGACTATCGAGGCCTGCGGACTGGTGGGTGCACTGATTTACACCTTCAGCGACACCTTCTGGTTCTCAGCTGTCGAGGGTGAGGTTTATGCCTACTCTTCAGCATTCACAGCTGTCGTATTCTGGCTGATACTGAAATGGGAAGACCATGCTGACGAGCCTCATAGCGACCGTTGGCTGGTATTGATTATGTATATGACAGGCCTCTCCATTGGTGTGCACCTGCTGAACCTGCTGTGTCTGCCTGCCATCGTATTGGTTTACTACTTCAAGCGTTTCCCCAATGCCAATGTCAAAGGCAGTATCGTAGCCCTGCTCATCTCGTTTGTGATTCTGGCTGCCGTGCTCTATGGCGTGGTTCCAGGCATTATCACCGTAGGAGGATGGTTTGAGCTGTTCTTTGTCAACACGCTGGGTATGCCGTTCAACACGGGTGAGTACATCTACCTCTTCCTTTTGGTTGTGTTGGTTATCTGGGCTATCTACGAGACACAGATGGCCAAGGAGACCAAAGGTAGCTGGATGCGCCAGAACATTGCCTTCCTCATTGCCATTGCCATGCTGGGCATTCCCTTCTACGGCTTTGGCTGGAGTGCATTCTTCATCGGTGCGCTTGTCCTGACGCTCATCGGCCTTGTGCTGTTCTTGCCTGGCATGAAGAAGCAGCTTATCTCTCCACGTCTGAAGAACACCACGCTGCTCTGTATGCTGATGCTGATGATTGGCTATTCTACTTATGCTGTCATCGTGATCCGTTCTTCGGCCAACCCGCCAATGGATCAGAACTCGCCCGAGGATATCTTTACGTTAGGAAACTACCTGAGCCGCGACCAGTATGGCTATCGTCCTCTGGCTTACGGACAGGCCTACAGTTCTGAATATAAGATTGACAATGACGGTCATGTCAAGATGGATCAGGGAGCACCTATCTATCAGCGTAAGGAGAAGGCTTCAGACAATGAGCCCGACACCTATTTTGTGGTGAGCACAAAAGACAAGCCCATCTATGCGCAGAATATGCTGTTCCCACGTATGTACTCCAACAATCAGCGTCATATCCAGGACTACAACAGCTGGATTGGCGGTGTGAAGGGTACCAAGGAACCGTCGAACTACCGTGACGGAGATTTCGTGACCATTCCTACGCAGTGGGAGAACCTGAAGTTCTTCTTCATCTATCAGTGCAACTGGATGTACTGGCGTTACTTTCTGTGGAACTTCGCAGGCCGTCAGAACGACATTCAGGGACACGGCGAGTTGGATCACGGCAACTGGCTCAGTGGTATTCCCTTCATCGACAATGCCCGTCTGGGCGACCAGTCGCTGCTGCCTGATGACCTGAAGAACAACAAAGGCCACAACGTCTTCTACTGTCTGCCTCTGCTGCTCGGTTTGTTGGGTATTTTCTGGCAAATCTTCATGCGCGGCAAGAAGGGTGTACAGCAGTTCTGGGTGGTATTCTTCCTGTTCTTCATGACAGGTCTGGCCATCGTCATCTACCTGAACCAGACACCCCAACAGCCACGTGAGCGCGACTATGCCTACGCAGGTTCGTTCTATGCCTACGCTATCTGGTGCGGACTTGGTGTGGCTGCTCTGACTCAGATGGTATGGAACAGCTTTAAGAAGTATCAGCTTGTTACAGCCTCTATCATTGGTGCTGCCGCCCTGTTGGTACCTATTCAGATGGCTTCGCAGACGTGGGACGATCACGACCGCAGCGGTCGCTACACCTGCCGTGACTTCGGCCAGAACTACCTGATGTCTTTGCAGGAAGAGGGTAACCCCATCATCTTCACCAACGGTGATAACGACACCTTCCCACTCTGGTACAATCAGGACACCGAAGGTGTACGTACCGATGCACGTGTTTGTAACTTGTCGTACCTGCAGACCGACTGGTACATCGACCAGATGATTCGTCCTGCCTACGACTCCCCTGCCCTGCCAATCAAGTGGAGCCGTTTGGAATACTGCTCTGGCACCAACGAGTACGTCCGTGTGGACAATAATATCCGCAAGGCTATTAAACTGCTGCAACAGATGTATCCCGAAGAGACCAAGGAACTCTTTGGTGACAATCCCTTCGAGTTGAAGAACGTGCTGGAATTCTGGGTGCGCGACCATCGCGATGCCAACCTCAAGCAGCGTCAGAAGAATGCCATCGAGTTTGCCTACACCAAGATGCCCGAGGTGATGAACGACCGTCGCTACTATCTTGACGAGACGCTCAACATCATTCCTACCGACACCGTTTATATGACTATCGACAAGGAAGCAGTCAAGAAGAGTGGTATGCTGATTCAGGGCATTGCCGACTCTACCGATGTTGATGCTGCTATCCCCGACCGTATGACCATCTCGCTGGCAGGCCTTGGCGGTCTCGACAAGAGCAAGCTGATGATGCTTGAGATGCTGGCCAATGCCAACTGGACGCGTCCTATCTACGTGGCCTATACCGTGGGACAGGAGAACTACATGAACCTGGGCGACAACTTCATACAGGAAGGCCTAACCAACCGTATCACGCCGTTCACCACGAACATCAACGACCAACCGTTGCCCGGCATGACCAACTTCGACACTGAGAAGACCTACGACAACGTGATGCACCGCTTCAAGTTCGGTGGTGCCAACACGCCTGGCATCTATCTCGACGAGACAGTGATGCGTATGTGCTACACCCACCGCCGCCTCTTTGTCAAGTTGGCTTCACATCTGGCAGCACAGGGCGACAAGAAACGTGCAGAAGAGGTGCTCGACCGTGCTGAGAAGGAATTCCCCGCAGCCAATGTTCCCCACGATTTCCAAAGCTCTTCTATCGAGATGGCTCAGGTCTATGCTTCTATAGGCAATAAAGTGAAAGCCACCGAGATACTCGAACAGCTGTGGAAGAAGTCGGAACAGAGCCTCATCTTCAACTTCTCACTCGACCACAACAAATTCAAGAGCACTGAGTCAAACTGCCAGCTCCAGCTCTTCTACGTCATGCGCCATCTTATCAACATCGCTGATATGATTGACGAAAAGATGGGCAATGAATACGAGAGCAAGATGACTATACTTGCCCAGCAATATATGGCCAAAGGCGGTGCTCTGCCAAAGTATTAAGATGTTTATAGAGCAACCTGCGATATACCTCAGATGGCTTTATCCGAAAGCCCTATGGAGAATGGACCGTCGCGAACATGCAGTTTATCTGACGTTCGACGACGGCCCCATCCCCGAGGCTACGCCGTTCATCCTTGACGTGCTGCACGCTGAAGGTGTGAAAGCCACCTTCTTCTGTGTGGGCGACAACGTGAGGAAATATCCAGAGCTCTTCCAACGCATACTTGACGAAGGCCATCAGGTGGGCAACCACACCCACAACCACATCGGTAGCCTTCGACATTCCATCAAGGAGTACAGCTACAATGTGGAGAAAGCCAATGCCTATATCCACAGCCGACTGATGCGACCGCCCCACGGATGGATGCGACTGCCGCATTATGCCTGGCTCTCACGTAAGTTCAAGATTGTGATGTGGGATCTTGTGACACGCGACTACTCTTCATGGCTCACCGCCGATGATGTGGTGAACAACGTAAAACGCTATGCCCGCAACGGCTCCATCATCACCTTCCACGACTCGCTGAAAAGCATTGAGAAACTGCGCACAGCCCTGCCCGAGAGCATCAAGTGGCTCAAAGAGCAAGGCTATCAGTTCAAGACTTTCGATATTTGAGCATCAGTTCAAGACTTTGACATTTGAGACTCACCAATCTGAATCCCAGTCGGTATCATCGCTGTCCCAAGTGTCATCATCGTCCCAATCGTAGTCATCGTCGTTGTCATAGTCATCGTCGTAGCTCTTGTTGTCGTTGCCATAATACCACTGGGTACTCTCAAACTTCTTGCCGTCGAAATCATTGACGCGATATTGTCCGGCATTATCCTTGTTGATGACATTGTTGAGCGACGGTGCCTGTGACCAATCTTGATTCATGACATTGTAGATAAACCAAGCTGCCCCCTGATGGTAGTAATTCTGTCCCTCGTAACGATAGTAGCCGTTAGGGACGCTATCGACACAGAACCAGAGGAACAGTGCCATGCACGACGCTATCAGGAATGACACGACGCCCCCCAAGATACCACAACTACACCCAGGACTGATGGCAGATTTCTCTGCCGGTTGCCAATTAGAGCCACCGTTATTTCCCATCTTCTGGTTGACAATCTCACTCTTCAGACGCAACAGGATCTCACCCACGGCAATAGCCTCGTCGGGGCCTTTATAGCGCACCGACCGCACACCGTTGGCTTTATTCTTGTACACCACAAACTCACCCTTTTTGTCTTTATAGATGCCGAAAGCTTTGGGTTCCGTGATGTTTTTCCCTATGAAGAAACGCGTCACTTCTTCGGCTGGCAAGTGGCGGTCCTCGTACCATTGCTTCAGCTCTTCGATTGTCTTAGGCTGCCTGGTTTCTTTTTTCTCAGTTTCCTCCATACCGTATTTTCTGGCTTGTGTGTGCAAAAATAATAAAAAAAGCTGAAAGAGCCAAACTTTATTAATTTTTTATTCGTACCTTTGCGGTCATAACAATCTTAAAAACATCAGACAAATGGAAACTATTCAAAACGGACTACTCACAGTAGAAGTGTCGGCCATGGGAGCCGAACTGCAAAGCATCAAGGACATCAACGGTCGTGAATACCTGTGGCAGGCAGGCGAGAAGTGGCCTCGCCGCTCGCCCATCCTCTTCCCCATCGTTTGTAGCGTGAACAACGACACCTACCGTGTGGAGGGCAAAGAGTACCACCTTCCCCGTCACGGATTTGCCCGCGACACTGAGTTCACCCTCATCAGCCAAGGCCCCGACCGCGTGACCTACGCCCTGCACGAGAGCGAAGAGACGCTGAAGGTCTATCCCTACTGCTTCAACTTAGCTGTCACTTATAAGCTGGAGGGCAACAAGATTCATGTCATCTGGCACGTAGAGAATACCGACAAGCGCGACATTCACTTCCAGATTGGCGGTCACCCTGCCTTCCTCGCACCAGGTTGCAAGGAGGACGAGCCCCTGAAGGGTGTCATCGTGTTCGACAACAAGGAGCAGATGCAGAACCTGAAGAGCTATATTGACGGCTCTCACGAACTCACCGAGATAGAGGCAGAGACGAAAGACGGAGTGCTGGCCGTGACCGATGAGACCTTTGCCGACGATAGCGTGAAGTTCCACAAGAGCCAGACCTCGCAGGCCACCCTGCTCAATCCCGACGGCACCCCCGCCGTGACGCTCGACTATCGTTGTCCCGTCATCGCCTTCTGGAGTCCGTACAAGAAGCAGGCACCGTTTATCTGCATCGAACCTTGGTACGGTCTTGGCGACCATCGCGGCTTCGAGGGCGAGTTCAAGGACAAGCCCTACATGAACCACCTGCAGCCAGGAGCATCGTTTATGAGCGAATACACCATCACGATTGGATAAAATAATATCGCTCACTGTTTAAACCATTGGGGCTGCAACGCATCAAAGAAAATATGCTAACTTACATTAACCAATAAAAAAAAGCCAAAACAATGAAAAAGATTTTTATGATGATGGTGCTGCTGGCATTGCCATTCGCCATGCAGGCACAGACAAAGTTCCACGATGTAGAACTGAACGAGGCAAAGGGTGCTGTCAAGAAAATCAGCCAGAGCATGATGGGTATGGATCAGGTTGTCACCTTCACCCAGGACGGCAAGATGGAGCGCGAGGGCATGACCAATGCCAAGTACGATGAGAACGGCTATCTGCAGTCGGCCACGATGTCGATGCGCGGACAGGAGGTCAACGTCACCTACAAGTGGGAGAACGGCAAGGTGAAGAGCCAGAGCATGGACATGATGGGACAGGCACTCACCACCACGTACAAATACAACGAGCAGGGAGCCATCGTGAGCCAGTCGATGAACATCGGCGGTCAGGAGATGACAATGGAATATTCCGACATCAAATACGATGCCAAAGGCAACTGGATAAGTCGCAAGACCTCTATGATGGGTCAGGAGATAGAATTGACTCGCACCATTGAGTACTACGAGTAAAAAAAGATTCCGTCACAAATTCTGCCTGTCGGAATTCTTGCGTCCCTTCGGTAGCAAGCGTCCTTCGGCGGAGCGGACAGAATTGACAGAATACGAAGAAATCCCAGCCACAGCGATGTGACTGGGATTCGTTTATTTCTCCGCAAAACAAGTTAAGACGCTATGTATCAGAAAGATAAGTGCGGAGCATTTCGTAGGGTTGATGAAAGTGAAATGAGATGGGGGGATACATTGTTATCTGGCACAATAAACATAGTGGATTGGGCGAGACGTTTGGTAGCAAAGACAGGTAAGAGGTGAAGTAGGAAATGCTCCGCAGTTCCTAACCTTTATACAGGGCATTTCCAAGAATTTGCGGAGTATTTTTTAATAGTATTTTCAGGATTTCTTTAGGTTTTTCATATTGAAGGAGATTTCGATGACAAATTCCTAAGTGGCGTACTTACGGTTACTAAGTGGCATACTTACGTTCATAAATGGCATACTTACGTCCATAAGTGGCATACTTACGTTCATAAGTGGCATACTTACGGTTCCTAAGTGACGTACTTACCATCCTTTCTACGGCCGCCGTTGCCATCATCGTAGCCATTTGGATTCTCGTCTTGGTGTTCAAGCTCATCTTCAAAATCCGCAAGGGAGAAATGGAGGAACAGGATTTAACCATCTAAACGTCAAAGGCTTATGAGTATCATTGTAAACGTGGATGTGATGATGGCCCGCCGTAAGATGTCATCACAGGAACTGGCCGAGAAAATCGGCATCACGCAGGCAAACCTCTCAATACTGAAGACGGGCAAGGCAAAAGCCATCCGTTTCTCGACGCTGGAAGCCATCTGCGAGGCACTCGATTGTCAGCCGGGCGACATCCTGGAATATCGAGAGGACTAAAAACAATACGCCCCGATAGTCAAATGAGCTATCGGGGTGTATTTTTTAAAGGTTCTTCTTAGGATAGAGGGCATCCCACCAAGTGGGGTCATCCTTCAACCAACGGGCGAACCACGCCATCTGGGTGGCCAGCCATTTTTCACGCTTAGAGTAGTCGAGGATGTGGTGATTCTCGCCTTTCACCTGCACAAGGGCAACCTCACGACCGAGGAGTTTCAAGGCGGTGAACATCTGCAGGCTCTCGATAAGGGGCACGTTGGTGTCGGCATCGCCGTGAAGGAGCAGCAGGGGCGTGTGAATCTTGTCGGCATTGAAGAGGGGCGACTGATTGACGTACAGGTCGCGATGGCTCCAAGGATAGCTGTTGGCCATACTGACCTCACTGTAGTTATAGCCCCAGTAACCCTCGCCCCAGTAGCTGGTGTGGTTAGCAATGCCAGCATGAGAGACGGCAGCTGCGAAGATGTCGGTCTGCGTCTGCAAATACTGCGTCATGAAACCACCATAGGAGGCACCCATGCAACCAATCTTCTCCTTATTAATAAAGGGATGAGCCTCACAAATCTTCTTCGTACCCTCGATGATGTCCTCAGCAGGACCGCGACCAGCAGTGTTCACGTGGCGCGAAGCCCACTCCTGACCGAAGCCCGTAGCACCACTTGGCTCAATGATGTAGGCCACATAGCCCAGCGAGTTCCAATACTGAGGGGCATAAGGCGACTCGAAATATCTTGAAACAGGCGAGCAACCGCCATAGTAATACACAATCATGGGGTAACGTTTCGTTACGTCAAAGTCTTTGGGCAAGTAGAGTCGGCCATAGACGGTATCGCCCCTGGAGTTGGTGAAGTTCCAGTCTTGGCAAGTGCCAATCTCGGCATCACCAAGAGCCTCAGAACCTACAAAGAAGGTCTGGTTCTTCTTGGTTTTCAAATCAAAGACGTAAGCCGAGGCCGGTTCCATCGTCTTATACGACAGGTAACCGATGACACTTGCGTTGGATGCCATATCGTAGCGGTAAGCATAGTCGCCATCGATAGGCAGCTTCGTGATTTTGCCCGTCTTGGGATTTAGGGCGAACATATTCACGTAGTCACGATCCTCGGCCGTGAAATAGATATTGCCGTCGGCAGCCGACCAATCGCAATTGCTGATGCTGGGGTCGAAGTCCTTCGTAAGCGGCGTTACCTTCTTCGTAGCGAGGTCGAAAAGGAAGAGCTCGTTCTCCGTCATGCTGGGTGTCACGTTTGCAGGCAACTGACAGCCAATACGATTGAAAGCCTCTGGATTACCCATAAAAAGGAGTTGGGTGCCGTCGGGCGAGAATGCACAACCGCCGAGGAAGCCCTCGCACATCAGTATGGTATCGACTTTCAGCGTCTGGGCATCCATAATGAATACATCCTGCACCTCAGTGGGGCGTTTAGACAGACGCGAATAGGAAGAGACGATGAGCAGTTTCCGTCCATCCTGAGAGATATCATAGAGATGTTCACCCTTATTGCCGAAGGTGATACGCTGACAGAGTCCTGTCTTCAAATCATAACGCTTCAGGTAACTGCGAGTGCGCCAACCAGACTGACGGTCGTCCATCTCCAGCACCTCATAGACATCAGCATCCTCCTTGGGACCTTCTTCGCTGCACGAGAAAATCAGATAATCCTCTGTAGGACTAATGGTATAGCTCTCACGCGGAATGTCGTAGGCCCACTGTGTGCGCTGTCCCGTCAGCGGATCCACCTTGAAGAGCACACGCTTATCCCCCTGATATTCCTCTTCGATATAGGACGTAGAGCGCGGCATCCACTTTACGTTCTTACTCAGGTAGCGCAACAAGCGCTGCGTCTTCACCTCACGCAGTTCATAATCCCAACGACTGTTGCCACCTCGTTCCGTGGTCTGGTAAGACACTACCACGTATTTTCCATCAGCCGAAAGTGAGATACCACGCACGCGCTTACCATCTGTCAGGTCGTGAACCATGTAGGGATGCTGCTTTGAGGTCTGAAGTCTGATGTTTGATGTCTGAGTATCAAACGTCACCTGAATCGAGTCCGTATCGCTAGGCTCAGCCAGATAGCGGATGGCAAAGGTGTGATGTTCCGGTGCCAGTTTCAGTTCGCCGGAATTCTCCTGTCCGTCCACGAACAGTTTATAGTTCTTCGGACCCTTCACATTGACCGAGCCCTTCACATAGTCCTTATTATTCACAAAGAAAGAAAGGATGCCCACGCTCTTGCTGTCCTTCAGAGAAGGAAGCACCTTCCCACTGAACACCGTCGTAGGCTCAGCAGAGAGTGCCAAGCCACCCAACAGGCTCTTCTCGTCAAACTTCTTGCCGTTCACATCTACGGAATCCAAACCTACAGGAGCCTGCACAGCAAAGGGTCCTGCCATATTAAACTCCGTCACAGCTGTCTTTACCTGCGCACCAGCACTTATCGTACCGGCTAACAGCGTCATCACTATAAAAATCTTATTCATACTTCTTAAATGGTCAGTTTGCGGATGCAAAAGTACGAAAAAAAAGATTATTATAAAAATTATCCTTAAAGAATTCTTTTGAGGCATCAACAGCAATGAGCTCACTTCAACAATAGTAGCCACCGTGCTTGAAGATGAAATATGTCATTATTTTACAAGGATCTTACGTTTGTTGATGATATAAATTCCCTTATTGGTCTGGACAACACGGCAGCCCTGCAGATTGAAGGTCCCGTTATCACTAACATTTCCGTTAAGGTTAATATTGTTAATACCTGTTATCATCTCTTCGCTGATGGTGACGCTCTCTGACTCAGCACTCAAGCCACCCATCTCGTTGGCAGCACGTACAGTATAGGCGCCACTCTCAGTGGCAGTGAACGTGGGCTGGGTGGTGAAGGCAATCACCTTACTGTCCTTGCACACGGCCCACAGCAATGCGTAGTTGTTGTCAGCCCAGGTAAGGGTGGCATTGCTGGCTGCCAGTTGTGTGGGTACTGGAGCCTGCTCAGTGAGCAACGTGGGCTGCCAGTCACCAAAGGTGTTAGTCATATCGCCGATAACTGCTGCCTCCACGTCTGTGAGGATGGGGCTGTTGGGGGTGCCGTTGATAGTGGTAGCACGCTGGCTCAGGTCAATAGCGGCACCATTAGCATTGACGGAATGGTATTCTGCAAAACGTGTAGGCCCGTTGTTCCATTCATGCCATCCTGCCTTGGCTGGCTGTGCCTTCATGGTCGTATTAATAAAATAGGTCTCAGCAGCAGCCGTCCACGCACGTCCAAGATAGTAGGTGCCGTCAACATCACTCTTACCACTCTCAATGGTGCAGTCCTTGAACACATAGCCATACTTGCTATTGCCCTGTGGAGCCACGATATAACCGCCTTTCTCACACATGATAATGTTCACTTTGTTGAAGAATACATCACCAGAGCCACAAATAAAGTCTGTACGTCCACGGATAACGCCACCCTCGAAATAGTAAGCACCATCTTGCTTGTTTGACACGTATGTATCCTGATATGCCCAGATGCAGGCATCCTTGAGAATAGTATGGGTACTATAGTCATGAAGCACGATGTCGCGACCATGAGCATCACCCATCGATGATTTCAGCGTCAGGTTCTGGAAATAGCTGTTAGTGGCCGAACCCTCGATAATGAGCACATCGCCTTTACCAATACCTTCCAACGGACAAGCTTGTCCGAAGCCATTATCCCAAGTAGCAGCAGGTGTATGGTTAGTAATCACGACCCCTTCCATCGACTCACCGATAAAACTGGTGTTGGGTGCTTTCAAGTATGAGCGCGGATCGTCGTATTCCTTGCCGTCGCCTCCCGTGGTCTTACCATGAGTATCGAATACATAATTACCGTTCTTAATGAACACACGATAACGCACGTTCTTGTCGGCACGACTATTGGCAGCAGCCAGTGCCTCGCTGATGGTGCCGTTGTCGGGTACGATGAAGTCATAAAGTCCCTTTGCAACAGTAGGACGCTGCATCGTTGTGAAGGTGATGCTGACAGGCTCTGCAAGCTTGTTGCCAGAGCGGTCCTGCACATAGTTGGCTGGCATGGTAAAGGTATATTGTTTGCCATAGTCCAACAAACTATAGCCGAAACTCACACTGCGACTGCTCCATACAGGCTGCAGTTCTTTGCCGTCAAGCATAGCCTTATCAGCTCCCTCTACAGCCTTAATACGCTCATTAAACGAGATAGTAATCTTTCCCGTGGCGCTAATACCTGTAGCATGATCAGCAGGAATCGTAGCAGTAACCACGGGTGCCTGCTCATCAGCTTCTACGACAGCCTCACCAAGTATAAAGACATTACCCACGCCACTCTCTGAATGGTCGCAATAATCCAGTCCGTCAAACTGTTTATCGAAAGGATAGTTGGTATTATAGACCTCATCGCCTACACCTGTGATGCGAATGCAGACACTCTCCTGCCCCATCGCCTCACTCGGCAAGACCAATTCTATGGGATTGACAGCATTAGCCGTTACATCCCAAGCAGCCTTCAATTCTGTGAATTCTGCACCATTAACAGAGATAAGCGCCTTATATTTCTTGGTGGCAGCATTCTTGGCACACATATCCGCCGTAAAGGTGGCTGTCGTAAACCCCTTCGTTGAGAACTGATACTGAAAGGCGATGTCGCTGGTGCGGTAGCCGTTCTGATAAAGGCCATTGATAGCACTAATTACCACACTCTCTCGATTACGTACCACTGGTGTACCACCGTCCTTGGTATAGCACAGCGAACCGTCACTCATCCTTATCACACTACTCTTGGCATTACGCTCACCATCCCATGTCTCATCGGCAGCAAAGGGATAGCCGGCTGTGGTAGTGTAAGCATAGCTCTGGTTACTGCTGGCATCAAACACAGCAATAAAATCCTGTACTTCGTAGCTGGCCACCAACTCCATATCGCTGTTAACGGTCAGTTCACGTTCTTTCAGGGCGTTGGCATTCTCATTGGCATCAGTCCATGAAAGGAACTTCAGAATCTTCGACTCGTTGGCCGTGGCCTTGATCTTAGTGCCTGCCTCATACTGACCTTCGTGGTCGTTGGGTGACAAGGTGACGTTGCCCATCTGACGTTCGCTGTCATTGACGGCCTTAGTCGTGACCTTGTAAACAGGCACAGATTCAAAAACTGCTTTTATGGTCTTCTCAGAATCCATGGTGACCGTAGTGGTAGCCTCAGTACTTATCGTTACACCAGCTGCATCCTGCCACTCCACGAAACGATAGCCGAAGTTCTTCGTAGCTTTCAGCATTACAACCGTACCCTCCTTAAACTGTTCCATGTCAGGCTCACGACTGATACTTCCTGCTTCAACTGATGGTACTACCTGTGTATTCAAGGTGTATTTCGTCACCTGCGCAGCAGCGCCTACGAGCTGGCCTTCAATAACGACATCCGAGATACCCATTGATTTCGTCTTACCCAAACCGAGGAAATAGAAACTCAGTTCCAAAGGCTTTTCCGCCGTAGCCGTAATGCCATCAACGGGTTCACTGAATGACGCTATATCGAGATTCTTGCCGCCACGGTTTACAGCCGCATTCTCTACCAACACCACCTCTTCGTCACCAGCCTTCACGGCAGCACCGATATTACCGCCATCTGTACCATAGCGGGCAGCCTTAAAACTCACCTTTGAAGGGACAAACGTAAAGCCATCCTCAGGAGTGAGCGTCAGCTTTAGTGCATTATCGGCTCCACGGGTGGCACTGAAACTGGCATCGGTAGCGTTATAAATCTTTGTCTGATTCGTCTTGTCATTGTTCTGGCCTACATACTGGATCGTTCCATCAACAGTCAAAGCCGAACCTGCCGACCATTTCTTAGCGGCAAAGCCAGCACTCAGCGTTTCAGGGGAAAACACAACATCATCGCCCTGAGCCAGTCCGCCCTTGTCAAGGGTATAAGTGATAGAGCCCGTGACATTCACGCCAGCGGCATCTTTCACCTGACCGCCTATCGTAACATCGGAAACACATATCCACCGGCCATTATCCACATTCTTCGACCAAGGATAAACACGGACAAGCAATTTTTCACCCTCGTCCACCTTGATGACATCATCTGATGAAATCTCGTTCCATGTACTGGTAAGCACAGCCGATGAGAAGATAGTCTTACGAGTAACGAAACCATCGGTAGAATAATAAACATGACACTGGAGGGCACCCCCACCCTGTGCCTTGATTTTCATCGACAGACTATTGATGTCAAGCTTCTTGCCCTCAGGGGCTGTCACGGAAAACTGCACATACTGGTTGGGCGAATCGTCGATGCCAGCCGAAGGCCATGCCCCCGTACTGCCTGTGGGAGCTATCATCGCTCCATACCCATTCACATATCCGTATGTTTCAAGACCTTCATATTTCACGTCAGCGACAGTTGCATTACCCGTTACAGTAGCCCGAACCTTGTCAGTATTGTTCAACGTCCAAGTGACGGAAAAAGGCTCACCTCCGCCCAGTTCTATCACATTTACGGTGACGGGCACCTCAATGCTCTTTGTACCCTGCGTTGCAGTAATAGTACCATTGAACTTGCCCACAGCCGAGAGCGACACGCGGGCATAGAAAGTCTTGATGAGCGAACCGTTCTGGTAGTTCACCTCAAGCGCATTCTGCCAGTTCTGCTTGTCGGTAGAAAGCATGATACCCTCCGCAGCAGTGATATTAACCGTACCTGCAGCAGGTTCCAGTCCCAAGCCACTGAGTGTCAGTTCCTTCATGGCCGTCTTGCCCAAGTAGCCCTCACCCATATCAACAGAAGCGGGAGTTATAGAGAGTTCCGTAGGAATCACGATGTCATCAGCCAAGATACCCTTTTCTTTCATCAGTTGAGCACACAGGCGGGCAGCCGTCAGCGCACCCGTCAGGTTATAGTGGGTATTATCCTTCTCGCTACCCTTGTCAAATAAAGCCGCATAACATTTATCATACGTTCCATAACTCTCGTAGAGTTCCTTTGTAGCCGTGGTCATATCAACAAAAGCCACATTCAGTTCAGAAGCCAACTGCTGCATCTGATAGCCATAGTCCATTGTATGATCGGAGGCCGCAATCTTCTGACCCGTCTTCAGTTGTCCGTCAATGATGGCATCAAACTTATCACCTAAGTCGTGACGACCAGAACGGGTGATTTTGTTGTCACTGCCAAAGTAGCAACGACATACAGCAGATACAAGGATAGGCGTAGCCCCCTTCTCCTTCACGGCATCAACTATCTGCTTCAAGCACTCCTTGTAGGTTGTAGAGGGCGTAGTGCCTCGTCCGTCGCTCTTCACGGCTGTAGCATTCGTGGCATCCCCTTTGGCAGCGTAGTAGGCCAGCAGTTCCAAATTATCCACACCATTATATTTCTCGTCATTATGGGCAAACTGTATGAGCACATAGTCGCCCGCCTCCACATTGTCCTTCGCATTCTGCCATAGTTCTTTGTAGCCAGCACGAGAATCGCGCCCACCTTTGGCATAATTGACCGATGTCCAGCCGTTAGTCAGGAAGTTTTCGAAATACATACCCCATCCACGGGTATTCGTAGCATTCTCGTTATAGAATGCCATGGTGGAGTCGCCCAGCGTGTGTACCTTCTTAGCACTGCCCACTATAGTGCATAGCATCAGCAACAGCGCCATTAAAGCATATAATTTTGATTTCATTGATTGATTAGTTTTGTAAATTAGTAATTGGTTTGCGGTGCAAAGGTATAAAATTTCTGCGAAACTTGTTACGGTTTCGCAGAAAAAAAACACATCATCAAGTAGGCTTGGGTGAAAAGGCCATTGCAGCGCC
>Ga0256407_10001439_pt1 | contig 50164 bp, 39 predicted proteins | sample RumenRJG_04DNA_FD_193489 | JGI IMG/M metagenome (GOLD analysis project Ga0256407, IMG submission 193489) | Bovine rumen microbial communities from Lethbridge, Alberta, Canada - RJG_04 | ecosystem: Host-associated > Mammals > Digestive system > Stomach > Rumen | place: Canada: Alberta...
ACTCATAACTTTAATTGATTGGTACTCATAAAGTTACGAAAAATATTTCAATTAACCTACTGATTTTCAATTATTTACATGCCCTATTAGCAAAATTTTTCATTCAAATTTAAACAGCTTCTTAATTATTTTTCAGTATATCCTCCTCCGGTGATGCCTCCGCTGCCGGTTTCCGGGTCCCAGGCCGACAGCGTCCGTCGGATGCGGTACAGGCTGCCCGCCTGCGGCGTTTCCTGCGGATCGAAGGTGGCGGTCCAGGTGGTCTGTCCATCCTTGATCTCTATTACGCTGCCGCTGAAAGAATCACCGGCCCAGATACAGATCCAACTGTGCAGGGTATTCCCTTCTACTGAGCTGGCATAGGTGGTGATGGGCCCTTTCGTATTGCGGTTGGCAATGTAGAATGGTTCACCCCAGTATAACCGGATGCGGTTGTAGAAGGTTTTGCCTTCATTGGACAGGGTAATGGGGGTATCCGCCGCAGGAACGGAACCTTCGGGGAAGGTGAGTTCCAGCTTCAGGATTGAGGTACGGAGGTTAAAATCTATGTTTCCGGCCAGGGCACCGGGTTTCTGCTGCAGGCCTTCCAAGGGCAGGGAACCGGCGATAATCTGGCGCCCGGTCGCTTCTGCAAGGGTACCGCTCTGTGAGGCAAGTTCCACATAGGGCGTTGTGCCGTAGGTCATATAATCGGGCTCGGCATCGTTGTCCAGATAGGCGAAAATCTGCGTAGCTCCATCCGGGATGAAAACGTCGCTGCCGGTAAAGGATGCTATCCGGCCGTCGGCCGAAAGAGTCGAAATGTCGATGGGAAGAGTAAAGGTCTGCCCGACCTGGGTCCCGGAGGCGTTGCGGAAGTACAGCAGCAGGCGGTCGTGGGCGTTGAAGGTAGCTTTGTAACCGGACTCATCACTGCCGGACCAGTCCAGTTTGGTAGCCGTCCGGAGGGATGCGCCCAAGGTAAGGCACACACCGTTGCCGGCCGGAGTGTCTGTTTCCTTTTGGCAGGAAGCCTGCACGGCGGCAAAAGCCAGAACGATGAGCAGCCACTTTTTCATCCTACCAGTCTCCTCCGAAATCAAAATCCAGATTCTGACCATCCAAATCCAGCTGAGAATCGGTGCTGGCCGTCAACAGTCCTTCGGCCAGCGTGTTGAGCATCACGTCGGCTTCCGGGGATTGGTATACGGTCAAAATCTTCATCAATTCAAAAAACTTACAAAACTAATAAAAAAAAGAAAAAGAGACAACCGAAATTGCCTCTTTTTCTATATAGATGAAAAATGGTTATTCTTTTACGAATACCGGACCGTTGCTCCAGCCCCAGCTATAGTAAGGAAGAGTTGCACTCTTGTTGGCATCGACCCATGAGCTCAGAGCCTCGTCAACAATACTGCAATCGACTCCTTCGACTTTGACCGGCATGGAGAGTTCGCCATCGCCATTGTAATCTGCGACGGTAGAAGGATCCGGAAGAGGTTTACCGGCGGTTCCAACAACTGTGGCGCAAACACCATTTTTGTAGTATGCATATTTGATGGATACCGTTTCGGCATCAACGCTTCCATAAATGGCACCCATTCGGGCATAGGCACCTTCTACCGGAGTTTCACTGTTAACGGGACCCACATATGCATGATTCACAACGTTCTCGACAAGTGTCGTGGAGCCTCCACGACCGACGATACCGCCCATGTATAGGCCCTTATGTCCCGTTTGCTTGTACTCGACATTCCCGTTGTTGATGCAGTTGTAGATACTTGCCTTACCGGTTGCAAAACCGGTACTTGTCGAAACGGAAGCCGCGCCCAGAATACCTCCGGAAACCTCACCATTGTCACCATCGCTTCGATTGGCTGTAATAACGCCTTTGTTTTCACAATTTCGGATGGTGACAAGCGTGTTATGGCCATTCACCCTGGATGTTGCATATCCCACGATACCGCCAATCCAGTACATCGAGTTGAGAGCGCCTTCATTGACACAGTTTTCAATCAGGGTGGAAGTTACACCATCCATGAAACCTAAGACATGACCGACAATACCGCCCATTAATGAAGAAGCGTTGGATAAGGTACCAGTGTTCTTGCAGTTTTTAAAAGTGATACTCTTTGAAGTTTCTTTATCATAGGAACCCATGGCGCGACCTGCAATACCACCAATCGCCTGACCATTGGCAGAAATATTACCGTTATTTGTGCAGTCTTCAACATTGAAGTGAGTCCAAGTCGTGGATTCGATTTCTCCGACAATACCACCGGCGCAACCACCGTTGCTGGAGATGTCCCCATTGTTTGTACATTGCTGAATACGGTATGCTACATAATGCCAACCGACGATACCGCCGACAGCGGAAACTCTACTATAGTAGGATGTAATGGTGGAAGTGGCGGTAACTTTTCCATTGTTTGTGCATTCTTTAATGGTTGACCAATAATCGGCTCCGGAAATACCGCCCACTTTATTGGAGCCCTTGACTTCTCCAGAATTTGTGCATCCGGAAATAGTGCAATTCTGCGACCAGCCGCTGATTCCACCGGTTCCACGGTTATAATTCGACTGGGTGCCAATCTTCCCAGAGCCTGTAGCACCAGTCGTACCAGTCGCTCCTGCTGAAGCGGTAATGGCACCGCTATTGGAGCATTCGGAAAAGTTTGCTACGTATGAATAACCACAGATACCGCCGATAGAATAGGTTCCGGAAACGGCACCCGTGTTTGAGCAATTCTTTACACTGACGGTGTTAGTGTTAGCGCTGGCTGCAAACTGACCAACGATACCGCCCACATTATATCCGGAACTCGTTATTGCTCCGTTATTGGTGCAATGATCAAGAACCAGCATGTCTTTCTTGTACGTATAGGAGTATCCGATGATGCCACCAAGCCAGCTCCCGCCTTTTACCGACGCGTTATTCGTTACGTTGCTGATAGTGATGGGCTTAGCACAACTGGAGGAAACATCAATTCGTCCGGCTAGTGCGGCGACGGCACCTCCGGTAGTCTCTACCTTACCATTAATTGTCAAATCTTTGATCGTCGCACCATCGCTCAATTCACCGAACAGACCTATACGCTGGACATCGGGACAGGTTGCTCCGTTAAGGTCGATGGTAATGGTCTTGTTATTGCCGTCGAACGTCCCTTGGAATGGTTTAAAATCGCTCGATGCATCACCATAAGTTCCCATGAGATAACCAATCTGATTGGTAACGCCCTCAATGTTGTTCATTACTTTCAGATATTTGCCCTCGAATGACTCACCATTGTTAACGGTGGTTGCCAGGGCGATCATGTGGCCCAGGCTTTCAATCTGCCAAGGATTTTCTTCAGTTCCGTCACCGTTCAACGGCTTCAAGTCGTTACCGATAACGCCGAGGTTCACCAGATCGTTGACATTGACTGTCTTGGCAGACTTGGTCTCCTTGGTTTCGGAAGCAAAAGAGAAGTTGGTCGTTGCAGCGGTCATCTTGAAACCGGCATCATAGGTGCCCGGAATGGCAGCTACGTAGAAGTCTCCATCAAATGCATCAATCGGAACGGAAATAGTGGACACGGAACTTGTAGGAGATAGAACGGGAGCCTCCCCGCTAAAATCAACCGCGCAAGTTCCCGAAAGAGCATTCCCGCCAGCAGCACCGATGGAGAGGGAATAGATGGGGGCCTTGGTCTCCGAAGGAATTGTCACCTTGAAGATGGCCGTAACGTTTTTCAAGGATACGGTGTAACTAGTGGCTTCGGCAGCGGCGATGTTCGCATCCTTGAATAAACCGTTCTGTACACCCGGAATCTTGACGGTAAGCTTACCTTCTTTCATGCCGGCGGCAGCTTCGTACGGATAAACGACGAAGATTTTCGGGGTGGCTTCGCCAATGACGATATCCTTGGTGACAAACTTGAATTCGGCCTTGCCCCAGGATTCCTCGGGAACGCCGACTTTTTCAATTTTGGTACCATCCGACACCCAAAGCGTGTCGTCCTTGGACCAAACAGTCTTGCCTTCCACAAGGGCTGTCTTGGTAGTGGCAGGAAGGACGACGGAGAATTCTTGGCCGCCCTGTGCTTCTTTGGTGAAGGTTTCGGCCTGCTCTTTTACACAGGATGCAACTGTCAGGGATGCGATAGCTGCAATCAGGAGATAATAAATCTTTTTCATAACTTTCTTCTTTTTGCAGTTTAACTTTCCCAATCCCACTCTTTGGGATTATAATCATTAAGACCAGCAGTGCTGGTGTCCAGCAACGCCTCGCGGGGCAATGCCTCATCAACCTCGGTAAGAGGTGTTAGATAAAGTTGTTTCCTCATCTGCATATGGTTTTAAGGTTTAAAAATTTGCTCAAAATTATTTCAAAGACGAAAGATAGTAAAACCGTTTTGAAAAAGCAAGTTTGTCATCCAAAAAAATCTTATTATCTTTGTTTTTGTCACTATTTTATGAATAATTATGAGAAAATTATTAATTCTTCTTTCGGTTTTCCTGGGCCTGGGCGTGGTCGCTTTGGCGCAGCCGGCTTCCTCCAATGCCGCGTTCGTGGCGCCCTTTATCGGAACGGACGGGATGGGGCACACCTTTCCGGGCGCCTGCGTCCCCTTTGGCGGGGTGCAGCTGAGTCCCGATACGGATACCATCCCGCACAATGTGGGCGGGAAATATCAGCCCAAAGTATACGAATACTGCGCTGGATACCGCTACAGTGACCCTACTATCGTTGGTTTCAGCCACACGCATTTCAGCGGAACCGGCCATTCGGACCTGGGCGATATCCTTCTGATGCCCGGAACGGGAGAGGTGAAACTGAACCCCGGAACGGCCGATAATCCCGACAGCGGATACCGTTGCCGGTACAACCACGATACGGAAAAAGCCGTTCCCGGCTACTATGAGGTCACCCTGGCCGATAACGGCGTACGGGCGCAACTCACGGTAACGCCGCGCGTGGGCGTGCATAAATATTCATTTCCGGCAGGCTCCGACGGCCACCTGATCCTGGATTTGGTGCACGGAATCTATAATTATGACGGGAAAACCCTATGGGCCGAGGTTCGGGTTCTCAATGATACCTTGCTGACGGGTTATCGCGTAACCAACGGCTGGGCCCGGACCAATGCCACTTACTTTGCCATTTCGTTCTCCCAGCCCATGACGGAATATGGTTGGACGGATCGCGAAACGCCCAAATACAAAGGCGGTTACGCTAAATTCCCGCAGTATCGGAATTTCCCGGAGATGGCGGGTCGCAAGGTGGTGGCCTGGATGAAATTCGCCACCCGCGAGCATCCTGAACTGACCGTGAAGGTAGCCTTGAGCGCAACCGGTATGGAGGGGGCGCTGAAGAACCTGGAAGCCGAAGCCTCCGGTAAGAGTTTCGAGGTGGCCAGGGCCCAGGCGGCCGCTGCCTGGGACCAGGCGCTTTCCCTCATCGAAATGGATGGAACGCCCGACCAGAAGACCATGTTCTATACCTCTCTGTACCACACGATGATCAACCCGTCCCTGTACATGGACGTGGATGGCCGTTACCGCGGATTGGATCACAATGTGCATGTGGCACAGGGCTTTACGAATTATACGGTATTCTCCCTCTGGGATACTTATCGGGCCGAACATCCTTTCCTGACCTGGCTGATGCCGGAACTTTCCCGCAACCTGGTGGAGTCGATGCTGGCCCACTGGCAGGAGAGTCCTCATCACATGCTGCCTATCTGGAGCCACATGGCTAACGAAAACTGGTGCATGACTGGTTACCACGCCGTTTCGGTGCTGGCCGACGCCATGGCGAAGGGACTGGATATCGACCGGAAAGCGGCGCTGGAGGCGATGGCTTCTACGTCTAACGTGCCGTGGTACGGCGGTTTGGGAGAGTATATCAAACGAGGCTATGTGCCCATTGAGTCCTCTTCTACCAGCGCCAGCAATACGCTGGAGTACTCTTACGATGACTGGACCATCTGGCAGGCCGCCCGTCTGTGCGGAGATGCAAAGATGGAGAAAGACTATCGTGCGCGCGCGTTATATTATAGGAATGTATTTGACCCTTCCATCGGATTCTGCCGGCCGCGTCACAGCGGGGGCGGTTTCCGCGAGGTGTTCGATGTGAAGCAGACCGTGGGGCAGGGTTTCATCGAGGGTAACTCGCTGAATTTCTCGTTCCACGCTCCCCAGGACGTTTATGGCATGATGGCCTGCATGGGTGGCGAGAAACGCTTCACCTCCAATCTGGACGAGCTCTTTGGCATGGAACTTCCGCTTTATTGCTATGAAGACAACGAGGACGTGGATGCGGCGGGCCTGATTGGCGGCTATGTGCATGGCAACGAGCCCAGCCACCATATCCCGTACCTGTATGCCTGGACCACGCAGCCCTGGAAGACGCAGTACTGGCTGCGCGAGATCATGAACCGGCAGTACAAGGCCGATATGCACGGTCTGGGCGGCAACGACGACTGCGGCCAGATGAGCGCGTGGTACATTTTCTCGGCGCTGGGATTCTATCCGGTTTGCCCGGGTACTGACCAGTATGTCCTGGGAGCCCCGTATATCCCGTACGCGAAGGTGAATCTGCCGAATGGCAAGACCCTGGAAATCAAGGCTCCCGGCGTTAACGACACCAACCGTTACGTGCGCCGCGTGCTGCTGAACGGCAAGCCTTATACCAAACTCTATTTGACCCACGCCGACCTGATGGCCGGCGGAACGCTGGAGTTCATCATGGCTGCGAAACCCGACAAGAAACGCGGGCAGGCAGCAGCGGATAAACCCTATTCCATGACCGATATAAACGGAAACTGATATGCGCAAAACCCTTCTTTTCCTGGCAGGAATCTGCCTTTGCCTGGGTCTCGGCGCCCAGGGCCGTCTGATAGACGACGTGAATCCTTTTGTGGGAACCGACGGCTTCGGGAATCTCTATCCCGGTGCCCAGGTGCCCTTTGGCGGTATCCAGATAAGCCCGGATACCCATGACAAGGATTATGATACGGCAGCCGGATACAAGTATTCCCAGCCTACCATCCAGGGCTTCAGCCTGACGCACCTGAGCGGAACGGGCATCCCGGACCTGGGAGATTTCCTGTTCCTTCCGGGAATGGGGGAGAATACGGCCCCGTCGCGGTATGAACACAAGCAGGAGTGGGCGCACCCCGGTTATTATGGGGTGATGCTCCAGGATAGCGGTATCAAGGCCGAAATGACGGCGGCCGACCGCAGCGGTATCTTCCGTTTTACCTATCCCGCCAGCGAAGATGCTTTTGTGATGGTGGATATGAACCATACGCTCTATTGGAAGTGCGCCTGGTCCAGTGTGCGCCAGTGGGATGAATATACCATTGTGGGTAGCAAAATCGTGAGCGGATGGAGTCCGGAACGATATGTTTTCTTCGCCGCCCGTTTCGATCGTCCGGTGTCCGATTTCCGGAGCCTCCAGGATGGTAAACCCGTCATTTACAATACGAAACGATTCCGCAGCCATTTGGAAGCCTGGGGGACCGGCTTGCAGGCTTTCGTGCGTTTTGCCACGAAGGAAGGGGAGTGCGTGCAGGTAAAAGTGGCGGTGTCGGCTACCGGGATCGACGGTGCCCTGAAGAATCTTTCCGAGGTCGCGGAGGGTGATTTTGCCAGCGTGCTGGCATCGGCCGAAAACCGTTGGGAGAAAGAACTGGGAAAATACGAACTGGACAGCGACGACGTGCGCCTGCGGCAGACCTTCTATACGAGCGTCTATCATACGGCCCTGCATCCTTTCCTGTTCCAGGACGTGGACGGCCGGTATCGGGGGCACGACAAAAACATTGCCTGTGCAGAGGGCTGGCACAATATGACGGTTTTCTCGCTCTGGGATACCTACAGGGCCTTCCATCCGCTGCTGAACCTGGTCAATCGTCCTTTGCAGGGGGATATCGCGAATTCCATGCTGGCGCATTTTGACAAGAGTGCCGAGCACATGCTTCCCATCTGGTCATTTTATGGCGGGGAGACCTGGTGTATGATTGGTTATCACGCGTGCAGCGTGCTGTCGGATATGATCATGAAAGATGTGCCAGGCTTCGATTACGAGCGGGCCTTCCAGGCCATGAAGACTACGGCTACCAATCCGCACTATGACTGTATTCCGGAGTACACCAGCCTGGGCTACGTACCTTTCGACAAAGAAAAGGAGAGCGTTTCGAAGACGCTGGAATATGCCTACGATGACTGGTGCATTGCACAGGTAGCCAGGAAATTAGGACACGAAGAGGATTATGCGTTCTTCCTGAATCGCTCCCAAAACTGGCGCAACCTGTACGACCCGGAAACCAAGTATATGCGCGGCCGGGATTCGAAAGGGGAGTGGCGTACGCCCTTTGCTCCCATCGCCTATCAGGGACCGGGTTCCGTGAATGGATGGGGCGATATTACCGAGGGCTTTACCATGCAGTATACGTGGACGGTTCCGCACGATTTCGATACCTATGTGTCCATGGCGGGCCGTGACTTCCTGCTGAAACGGCTGGAGGATATGTTCACCATGGAGATGGATGAGAACATCCCGGGCGCGCACGACATCTGGGGCCGGATTGGCGGTTACTGGCACGGAAATGAGCCCTGCCACCATGTGCTGTACCTGTTTAACAAACTCGGTAAGCCGAAGGATTGCCAGAAGTGGATCCGCTACGTGGCTGACCATTTTTACGGCAACGAGCCGGCTTCGCTCAGTGGCAACGACGACTGCGGCCAGATGAGTGCCTGGTACCTCTTCAATTGCATGGGGTTCTATCCCGTCTGCCCCGGCAGCGACGAATATGAATTGGGCTCTCCCTGCGTTCCGGGTATGAAACTCCACCTTTCCGACGGTGGCACGCTTACCATCCGGACCAAGCATTGGAGTCCTGAAAACGTTTATGTCAAAGCCGTTTACCTGAACGGACAAAAGCTTTCCGGCACGACGCTCCGTTACGAGGATATCAAGGACGGCGCCGATTTGCTGTACGTGATGTCAAAGCGATAGGACGATTGCAGGATCGATATTCAATCTGGAGGAAATGAGCCTCGCCTGTTCAAAGGTGGGATAGGTTTTCCCATTGATGATTGCACATAAACGTGGTGCCGTTATTCCCAGGATATCGGCCAGTTGCTTTTGTGTCCAATTGTTTTCCATCAGGCGGGCGTTTATGGTGGCGGAAAGCGTTGGCGTTTCTATGGGATGATGCTCTTTCTCGTACTCTTCGGCCAGTGCGGAGAGCATATCCAATTCCTGAAGGCGGAAATCGTCAGCGGGCGTATTCTCGTCCGTTTCAAAGAATAGTTGGTCTATCCGGGCCATGATGGCATTGTATTGCTTCTCGTCTTTAATCTGTGCCATGGTTTTCCTCCTAAATGGTTGATGCGTCAATTTTGTCATATTCATTATGTGTACCGACAAAGCGGATATACACGAGTTTGGGAGTGAATTTTATTGCCGCCACCAGACGGTATTCATTTCCTTTAATATTAAAGACATACCGCTGATTATTTACGTAATCTACGGAATTGGAATCCTTTCGCATATCGTTAAATGAATTCCAACCGGCTCGTATGGTCTTGATATACCATTCTTTCAGGGCTTGCTCGCTATCCGGATGCCTGGTCCAGAATTTTTTCAAAGTGGATATCGCGATCACTCTCATGGTACAAATGTAATAATTATAATATTTATAACAAAATTATTTATTTGATAATTATACTTTTTGCTTATGCTCTCCGTAAAGATGGTTATTCTTAGATAAAGAAACAAGGCCGCGAAGGGCCCTGAATGCAGAAATATATGATTCTTAAAGAAAATAAACAGGTTTTTTAAAGAAATGGAAGAATCTTTTTATCTAAGGGGATTATCTGCTATTTGTAGGGAGCAGAAGAAGAAAGTGGTGGAAGCGGTGAATAAAATGCTTCGATGCCCGTAGTTATCGTTGGAATCGTTTTAAATTTTTCCGTGATTATTTGGATTTGTCGGAATAATTTGCGAACTTTGAACATTAAATAGGGTGTTAATGAACCGGATTAACAACAGACCGAAAGCACATATAATATATAAACCTTATTATTAAAACCAAATTTTATGACCAAAAGATTCATGATGGTTTTGTCTGCGCTCCTCATTTTAGGTGTGCAGGCATTCGCCCAGAATGCCGTTTCCGGTAAGGTTACGGACGCTTCTGGCGAACCGCTCGTCGGTGTCAATGTGCTCGTCAAGGGTACGACGACCGGCGCGATGACCGATCTGGATGGTATCTACGCACTCAATGTGCCGAACAATGCCACCCTGGTCTTCTCCTGCATCGGCTACGCCACTCAGGAAATCGCTGTCGCCGGCAAGAAGACGGTTAACGTCCAGCTTGCCGAGGACAACCTGTTCCTCGATGATGTAGTCGTGATTGGTTATGGTACCGCCCGCAAGCGCGACGTTTCCGGTGCCATCGCCAGCGTGAACTATGGCAGTGACTCCAACGTGGCTTCGCTGCCGAACCCGAACGCCCTCGCCGCCCTGTCCAGCAAGGTGGCCGGCTTGAGTTACGCTCCTACTACGACCGCTGCCGGTGACAACACGCAGACAATGACGATTCGTGGTAAGAACGCTATCCCTAGCGGTGGAGCCATTTCTGCATCCGCCCAGGCTGTCAACCAGCCGCTCCTCGTTATCGATGGTGTGCTGTCCTATGGTTCGATCAACTCGATCAACACCGCCGACATCGAGACCATCGACGTGTTGAAGGATGCTTCCGCCGCTGCCATCTACGGTTCCCGTGCTGCGAACGGTGTGATCATCATCACCACTAAGAAGGGTACCTCCGAGGCCCCGATCGTGAGCATGAACGCCAGCGTGAGCATGTCCGACTGGAGCCGCATGCCCAAGATGGTTTCCGACAAGGAGACCTTCCTGAAGAATCGTTTCTATTCTTTGAAAGGTGCCGGTAATGCTGCTTTTGCGAACAAGGAATGGTCTGATTATGCCGATCTTGAGGCAGCTGCCAATGATAGCAACCTGCTTTCTTCCCGCGAACTTTCCGCTTGGAATGACGGTCTTTGGACGAACTGGATGGATGAAATTTCCCGGAAAGGTATCGGCCAGAAATATGACGTTTCCGTCAGCGGTCGCACCGAGCGTGTAAGCTACTATGTGTCAGGTGACTACACTCGTCAGCAGGGTATCCGTAAGGGTGACGACTACGAGAAGCTGGGCGCCATGGCAAAGTTTGATTTCAACATTACGGACTGGCTCACCTTTGGCGTGAAAGCCAACTTCCTGTCCTCCAACAGCTGGGGACAGCCCGCCAGCCTTCGTTATGCTCTCTGGTACACTCCGCTCTCTTATGTCTATGCCCGTCAGGCCGGCTTTGAGAACTGGTACAATTCCGTTCCGGATGAGAAAAATGCCAGCCCGTACATCGGTACAGGTAAGGATGACTCTTATGCCTACACGGATCGCAAGAGCAAGAGCATGAACCTGAACGGCGTTGCATATGCCCAGGTGGATGTCCCGTTTATCAAGGGCCTGAGCTATAAGGTCACCTTCCAGGGACAGCGGAATGCCGGCTATTCCGATGTGTTCAATAATCCTGAGATGTATGTAAACACCGAAGTTGAAGCCGATATGATGAATCCGGGCAAATACAACAAGGATGTTTCCGGTAACTCTTCGTCTTCCAACTACTTCGCTTGGAACATCGACCAGATCCTTACCTATAACAAGGACTTCGGCCGTCACCATTTCGACGTAATGCTCGGTTACACCCGTGAGGCTACCAACAGCAACTCGCTGTATCTGCCGTTCTCCGGTTTCGATACCCCGACCACCCTCGGTGTCTACAATGCCGAGACAGCCAACTCCTTCGCCGGTGCCTATCGCCACCGCGTCGAATCCCAGGCTGTGGGTTACCTTGCCCGTATCAATTACAACTGGGCCAACAAGTACTACCTGACCGGTAACTTCCGTCGGGACGGTTTCTCCGCATTCAGCGAGGGTAACAAGTGGGGCAACTTCTTCGGCGCCAGCGCCGCCTGGGTGCTCAGCAACGAGAACTTCATTAAGAACCTCAATTTCTTCGACTTCTTGAAACTGCGCCTCTCCTGGGGTCAGAACGGTTCCCGTTCGGTGACTGCCGGCGCAACGCAGGCAACTGTCGAGAAGTCGACCTCCAACAATGGTAACAATACCATGACCTGGCTGGGTGATGCTTCGAACCTGGGTATGGCCATGACCAACGTGCCGAACCCGTATCTGACATGGGCGACCGTGGAGAAATTCAACATCGGTCTGGACTTCGCTTTCCTGAACAGCCGCATCAACGGTAGCATCGATGTCTACCAGGGTGCCACCAAAAATATGCTCGTTCAGCGTTCCGCCCCTTACTTCTCTGGCTTTACCTCCGTGAACGACAATGTGGGTAAGGTGACGAATAAGGGTATCGAGATTGTCCTGAATACCGTGAACATCAACGGTAACGGCAAGGATACCTTCCGTTGGGAGAGCAACTTCATCTTCGACATGAACCGCAACGAGCTCGTTTCCCTCTTTGGTAAAGGTTATGATGGCGAAGAGGCCGACGACGTGGCCAATGCCGTGGCTTACGGTTTCGACAGCTATTATGCCCTCTTGGTCGGCCATCCGATCGGTTCCGCCTACGACTACAAGAAGCTCGGCATCTTCCAGGATCAGGCCGAAATCGACGCCTATGTCGATGAGAAAGGCAACAAGATCCAGGGTGATGCGAAGCCCGGTGACATCAAGTTTGAGGACTACAACGGAGATGGTAAGATCAATGCCAACGACCGTCATTTCCTCGGTTCTCCGGATCCGCTCTTCACGCTGAACTTCGCCAACACTCTCAGCTGGAAGAACTTCTCCCTGTACTTCAACTTCCGTTGGGCCCAGGGTGATGACGAGCACTTCCTTTGGTTCGACCCGAACGCCTTCGGTACTTCGATGGGCAGCGGTGCCCAGTTGTCCCGCGTAGAGCCCTGGACTGCTGAAAATCACAGCAATACCTTCCCGCGCTACGGTTATTCCAATTCTCTTAGCTATCAGTTCTGGAACCAGCGTTCCTTCCTGAAACTCAAAGACCTCGTGTTCTCGTACACCATTCCTACGAATGTGGTGAACAAGATCGGTCTCTCCAATGCCCGCCTCTATGTGGCCGCAACCGACCTGATCACCATCACGGGTTGGTCCGGTATCGATCCTGAGAATGCCGGTACGATTGCCTCCGGTATCTCTTCCAGCCGCTATGGCAGCGACGGTGCCTATAAGACCCTCACCGCCGGTGTGAACCTGACCTTCATGGGCGCCAAGAGCAACAAGGCCGCCAAGGTGGTCTACACGCCTGAAATCAAGGAAGTCGTGAAAGAGGTTGTGAAGGAAGTCGTGGTTGAGAAACCCGTCGAGAAAGTCGTGGAGAAAGTCGTTTACAAGAACAACGGTCTGGAGGGTGAATACTCCGACGACCTGTACTTCGTGATCGGCAAGTCCGAGATCCGTCCCGACGAGGCCTTCAAGCTTGGCCGCATCGCCCAGATCCTGAAGGACAACCCCGAGGCCAAGGTGGCCATCACCGGTTACGCCGACAGCGCCACCGGCACCGCCGAGGTTAACAAGTCCCTGTCCGCCGCTCGCGCCAGCGTGGTAGCGAAGATGCTCACCGAGGCCGGCATCAGCGCCGACCGTATCGTCGCCGACTCCACCGGTACCGACAAGGATGCTTCCGCATCCCCTGCTTCGAACCGCGTTGCAGTTTGCATTGTTAAATAATTAAAAGAGCGATGATCATGAAAAAATATTTATTCATCCTTTTCGCACTTGTTCTTGCCGCTTCTTGCAATGACAAGGAATTCCTGGAGGAGCACTCTTATTCGAATGACTCCCAAGGCTTCTACCAGTCCGAGCGCGCTATGGAGATTGGCCTGGCTTCCTGCTATTCGGAGGTCCAGTATCTGATTTTTGGTAACATGCGTCAGACTCACTCTTGGATGCTGATGGGTGTCGGTCTTGACAGTTTCGCACAGACTAGTGCAAACGACCACTTCTCCAACTGGTCTACCTTGACCGGAGACAGTGGCTATGCCCGTCACTGGCCGGACTACCTGTACAAGCTTGCCAACCGTGCCAACACGGTTGTCGATATGATCGACGCGCACGATGAAATCACATATTCTACCGCTACCTATAAGAATGAACTTCGTGCAGAGGCTGTCTTTATGCGTGCTTTCGCTTACCGTTGCCTCGCCGGCATGTACGGTGGTGTAGCATATGACACGCACATGACGACGGAAGCCCGTTACGATTATTCCCTGCTTTCTCGCCAGGAAGCTTGGGAGAAGCTTGCTGAAGATTTCAAATATGCAGAGGAAAATCTGCCTGTCAAGCCGCGTCTGATGGGTACCCTCACCAAGGCTGCCGCCGGCCACTATCTGGCCGAGACTTATCTTGCTCTGGGTAAATTCTCCGAGGCCGAGGCCGCTGCGACCCGCGTCATCGGCAAGTCCGACGGCGACTACGAGATCATGAAGACCCGTTTCGGTAACCGTGCCGACCAGGCTACGGACCGCTATGGTAACTCCCTCGCAGCCCCTCAGGGTGCCTACTGGGATCTGTTCCGCTGCTCCGCCAAGTCGGACGGGACCGCAGCTACGGACTCCAACCCTAACGATCCGGCCAACAAGGAAGCCATCTGGGTTCTCCAGATTGACTACAAGCCCGGTATTGACAGCTATCCGCTGGGTGGTTCCGGAGATTCCTGGTTCCGTATGCATGTTCCTGTCCTTGAGGCTACCTGGGCTCCCTGGCTCCCGATGGGTGGCAAGAACGGTACCCGTATCCAGACTTGGTACGATCCGACCGATCCCAGGGCCGACAAGAATGGTAACGTAACGGAGAAGTTCTACATCTTCACGGCCGACGCTACCTGCTTCCCGGCTGGCGTAGCACCTTCCGGTTCCGGTACTCCTGCTAAAGATATCGAAGAGGCCCAGGGCCGCAAACTGGCTTACAATCTGTCTACCCGTATCGACTCCCTGGCCTGCCGGGCCCAAGGTTTGAACAACGCTGCTTCTGCACTGGCCATGTATGCTACGGAGTATGTTACCCGTCCTTCGGGCGATGTCAACGGCTCCGTCTGGGATGACCCGAACGACTTCCGTGGTTCCGAAGTCATGATTCAGCGTGACCCGTATCTGCCGTCCGGCAAGAAGTGGTCCGAGGTGAAGGCAAACATCATTGCCCGCGCCGCCGCCCACGCCAACGACAAGGACAAAGATGGCAAGGCAGTTAAGAATCTCTACGAGTTGACGGCCGCCGATACCGTAAACGTGACGCCTCGTTTCTGGAAATTCTCGGATGATATCCATCCGTTCCACGAGGAAAACGTGAACAATGTTTACGATGCCGACTGGTACATGATCCGTCTCGCCGAGACCTATCTGCTCCGTGCAGAGGCCCGTCTGGCACAGGGTAACAAGAAAGGTGCTGCCGATGATATCAACGAACTTCGCAACCGTGCCGGTGCCAAGCCTTGCACCGAAAGCGATGTGGATATCGACTACATCCTTGACGAGCGTATCCGTGAGCTCTTCGGTGAGGAGCAGCGCTGGATCACCCTCAACCGTCTATCTTGCAACCCGAACTGCGGTACGTATGTTACCTCCAAGTATCCTACTCAGGACGCAAAGACCTCTAACACCTTGTATGAGCGTACGCGCAAGTATGGATTTGGTTACGAGAATGACGATCGTGGACGTGAAACGTATAAGGATGCCATGGGCAAGACCCGTCATCGTCCGAATATCAAGCCTCACAACTATCAGCTTCCTATTCCTACGCAGATCATTCAGTCCAACAAGGACAATCAGATCCAGCAGAATGAAGGCTATTTATAGTTGAAATTCTAATAAAAAACCGGTCTCCGCAAGGGGGCCGGTCTTTTTTTTCGATTCTGCAAAAAAAACGGTATCTTTGTTTCGCTAGAAATCGTTTTATTGTCATGAAGGGAATCTTCAATATTTGTCTTATTCTGGCCATGATGGGCCTGGCCGCCTGTCAGCGTCAGACCGGATTGGAAAAAATGGCCCTGCAGCGTTTGCCCGTCGGCTTGGAGAAAGCTGTCCGGGAGCAGTTGCCTTATACGGATGTCCGGGTGGAAAGGCCGCTTACCCTGTACGATTGTGACAGCCTCTGCGTTATCCAGTGCGAGGCCGTGGCGAAAGATGCGCAGGGAGAAACCGTCCGGTTTCCTGTCCGGTATGCCTTCCTGTTGGATGTGGTCATGAGTGCGGCCGAGGGACACCGGGTTTATTGCGAATCGGTGATGGGGGGGCCTGTTTTGGATGAGGAAGGAATCCGTAAGATTCGGGAAGTCCTGGCTGAAAAAGGAACCGAAACCTACCGGTATTATCTTGCAGCTTCCACGAACATTGAAGACAGCCTGCCATGAACCGGTTTGCCCTTGCTTATCGCGAACAGCAGCAGTTGTTCCTGTTCGATAAAACCTACCTGTTGGGAACGCTCCTGAAGGTAGGCGGCCTTTCTACGCTGACCGGCCGTTTTATCGTACAGTTTTTCTGGAATCCTACGATAGCCCTGTGCCTGACCGTGCTGCTCTTGCTGCTGGGCGGATGGATGCTTTGGGCATCGGTCCGCCGTTCGTTTTCTGATTGGGTGCTCCTGCCGGTCGTTTGTATTCCTTTTGTCCTGCTGGGAGCCTCGCTATCAGACAACGCGGTGTATTTTGACGTGGTGCCTGCCTGGCTGTTTGCCGTGGGTGCTTTGTGGCTTTATAATAATTGTACGCGCGCACGCGTATGGAAAGGCCTGCTCCTGACGGGAGTCCTCTATCTGGCCGCCGGTCCGGCTGCCCTGCTGTTCGCCGTCTGCGCGATGATTACGGACGCGTTCCGCCGCGACTGGCGGGGAACGCTTTATCCGGTGCTGGGCCTGCTGTGCGGCTGGCTCGCTTATCGGCTGGCCTGGGTTCCCACCCTTGCCGCCGCCTGGACGCCGGCCCTGTACTATAACATCGACGCACCCTTGCCGGCCTGGCATTGGACGGCCTGGGCCTGCCTGCCGCTTTCCGTGTTGTTTTGCGAAGTGCTGAAACGGCTGAAGGTCAAGCGTTGGGTGCCCCTGGTGGCCGGTCTGGCCTTGCTGGGCGGCACTTTTATCCCGGCGGGAAGCATCGCCAAAAAGAGCGAACTCCGTCAATCCAGCCTGGATTATGAATTTGAATACTATACGTGCAGGGAAGACTGGGACGGGCTCATTGAAGCCTGCATGCACGCCCCCTGGCTCCCGCGGACGGCGAATTATCTGAACATGGCCTTCGCCTGGAAGGGAGAATTGAGCGAACGCTTGTTTACCTTCGACCAACGCGGCCCTTCGGCTTTGGTGCAGAATACCCCCGATCGGGGCATTGACGTGGCCATGTCCCACCTCCTTTTTACGATGGGCAACATTGCGGCGGCCCAGGATGTGGCTTTCAACCTGTTCTATTCCTTGAACGGAATGTGTCCTGCGATGGTCAAGATGAACGCCCAGATTGAACTGATGCGCGGCACTTATGCGGTGGCGGACAAGTATCTGTCCATTCTGGAAAAGGCACCTCATTACCGCAGCTGGGCGCGTTCGCATCGCCGGTTCCTGTACGATGACGCGGCGGTGGAAGCCGACCCGCTGTTGGGGAATGGCCGGCGCAACCTGGCCGCTGAAAATGGTTTTTCTATGTTCTCGGACCCTGTAGGGGAACTTTTCCCCATCCTGGATGTGAATCCGGGAGATACCCGTGCGAGAGAATATGTCTTATGTTACTTGCTGTTGATGAAAGATTTGAACTCTGTCAAACATTTCATCGAAGATTATTATCAGGGAGAAAAGGTCTTGCCGCGGGTGGCCCAGGAAGCCATGGTCTTTTACAGCGAGTACTCCCGTAATGTGGAAGGAATAGAACCGTTTGGGATTGACTGGTGCTATGACCACGGGGTCCTGCATGATACGGTCCTGCGTTTCCTTGCATACCAGCAGGCAGCCGTGGCCGGGAAGAATTCCTTGCAGAAATTCCGCGGGACTTATTGGTATTACTTGATACATACTGAGATATGAGAAAAATAATTGTCCTGTCGATGCTGGCCCTGTGCCTCGCCTGCGGACGGAGTACCCGTTCCGACGGAACGTTGGAGGGCCTGCCGCCGATTTGGCCGGATTATGCCGGCGTGACGGTTCCCTGCAACATCGCTCCGCTGGATTTCTCGTATCTGGGAGACGAACCCTGCCGCCTGCTGGTGGGGGACCGCTGCATCAAGGGGAAAGACGGCTGCTTTATCGTCCCGAAACGCCTGTGGCGCGCGCAGATGGCGGCCGATTCGCTGCAATTGACCGTACAGGTTTGCCGCGAGGGGAAATGGCTTTCCTATCAACCCTTTACCGTGTACGTTTCGCGGGACGAGATTGACCCGTGGATATCGTACCGGCTCGTGCCGCCCGGCTACCAGGGCTGGCAGATGATGGGCCTGTACCAGCGTGAGTTGACGGGTTATACCGAGCGGGCCATTATTGAAAACCGGCTGACCGGCGGGAACTGCATGAATTGCCACACCTACTGCAACGGAGATCCTGAAAAGATGGTTTTCCACGCCCGTGCCGCGTTCGGCGGCACCCTGCTGGTGAACGATGGCGTCGTTGAGAAACTGAATACCAAGACCGATTCCACCCTCAGTGCCCTGGTCTATCCCTACTGGCATCCCTCGGGGGATTACATCGCATTTTCGGTAAATAAGACCCTTCAGGTGTTCCATAGCCACGATCCTAACCGGATTGAAGTGTACGACGAGGCCTCGGATGTAGTCGTGTATAATGTTCATACACACGAGATTACCTGGTCTCCGCTGACCAAGGCGGCCGACCGTTTCGAGACCTTCCCGACCTTCTCGCCGGACGGGAAATGGCTCTATTTCTGCTCGGCACAGGCCGTGTCGCCCATGCCCCAGGAGTATAAGGGAGCCAAATACGGCCTGTACCGGATTGCCTTCCACCCGGAGGATATGAGCTTCGGAGAAGAACTGGAGTGCATCTATGACGCTCCGGCGGAGGATAAGAGTGTCTCCTTCCCGCGCATTTCTCCGGATGGCCGCTGGCTCTGTTTCACCCGTCACGGATACGGGAACTTCTCCATTTGGCACAAGGATGCCGATTTGTGGCTGGTAGACCTGCTGGATGGCAGCGTGCGCGAGATGACGGGCGTGAATTCGGAGGATGTGGACAGTTTCCACACCTGGAGCAGCAACGGCCGGTGGCTGGTTTTCAGCAGCCGGCGCGATGACGGATTGTACACGAAGCCCTATTTTACCCATGTGGATGCCCAGGGGCAGGCTACCAAACCTTTCCTGCTTCCGCAGGAGAATCCGCGCGAATTCTACAAACGTCGTATGGAATCCTATAACCTGCCGGCCTTTACCACCGGTCCCGTGGAAACCGATGCCTTTGATCTGGTTCGGGCCATGCGGGACGATGCGGGCATTAATGTTACTGTAAAACAATGAAAATCGACTATATGAAGAAATTAAAACTCTTGGTTGCCGCCCTGCTGGCGGGTTGGACCGCTCTGGCCGGTCCTGCACATAAGGTACAATTGTCCAATGGACTCACGGTGGGCGTGGAAGCCTGCTCGGATGGGATTTTCCGGGTAAAGGTATCGCCCCGTTCCGATTTTTCGGAGTCCCTGATGGAACGGTACGGCTTGCTGACCACCCAGTGGGAGGCCGTTCAGGAAAAGGTGAGCGCCGACGGCTGCACCTGGACCCTGACGACGCCTACCCACAAACTGGTCCTGGACAAAAAGACCGGGAATATCCGTGTGTTGACGGCCGATGGAAAGACGGTGGTGGAAGGCGTGGAATTCGTGCCCGGAAAGGACCGGAAAGTCGCCTCGCTGGCCAAGGTAATCAATGACAAGTATGCCAATCTTCATGTGGTGAAAAACGATGGCATCATCGGCGATGATACCAATAAGAAAGAAAAGAAGGACAATGCCGAGAGCGGCGAACCTGCCGATGCCAGCCTCCTCCGGTTCGCGCTGGGGAAGGAAGAACGTTTCTACGGAGGCGGCAGCACGAGTCGCGAGCATATCCAGCACCGCGGAGAGCTGCTGCGCATGTGGACCACCTACCAGCATACGGAAATCCCGATGCCGTTCGTGATGAGCAGCCGGGGCTGGGGTGTCTTCAACAATGCCACCCGCAAGAATTTCTTCGATATCGGCTATACCGAAAAAGACGTATTCAACATCTTCAATACCTTTGACGAGGCCGATTTCTACCTTTTGTGCGGCACCTCGATGAAGGATGTCCTGCGTCTCTACACCTGTGTGACGGGGGGCAATTACGTGCTTCCCAAGTGGGCCTATGGCCTGTGCTTCGGTCCGAACATGCGCGAAGACCAGTGGGACATCCTGAACGATGCCGTCTTCTTCCGTCAGTTGCAGGTTCCCTGTGACGTATTCTGGCTGGAACCGCAGTGGATGGAGAAACGCTACGATTTCTCTACGGCCAAGCGCTGGAATTTCGACAAATTCTCCCCGGAACCCTACTGGCTGCAGGACAAGTATCCCAAACAACTGTACAACCGTCTTTTCGTTGGAAAACTGCGCAACATGGGCTTCCATCTGGGCCTGTGGCTTTGCGAGGAATATGACCTGAGCATTACGGAAGAGGATGAAATTGCGGCGCGCGAAGGCCGTCCGCAGTCGGGCCAGGAGCACTGGATGGATCACCTGAAAACCTTCCTGGACTATGGTGTGGAAGGCTTCAAGATGGATCCGGCCCGTACCATTGACGAGCATCCCGATGCTGTCTATTATAACGGCCGGACAGACAAGGAAATGCACAATCTGAACCAGGTCCTGCTCCAGAAGCAGATGAACCAGATGTCCCGCAGGCACGTGGGGAAACGCATCTGGTATCACTATACGGCCGGTTGGGCGGGCACCCAGCACTGGGGCGCTTCCACCAGCGGCGACAACGGCGGCGGCAAGACCGCCCTCTTCGACCAGCTGAACCTGGGCAACAGCGCCTATATGAACCTGTCCTGCGACGTGATGAGCGTCCCGAAGGAACTGGAAATGCAGGGCCTGCATTTCGGGCTTTTCCTGCCTTGGGTTCAGATTAACAGCTGGATCTCCATGATGCAGCCCTTCTATTATGGCGAGCCGGAGCAGAGCATCTACCGTGATTATGTGCAATTGCGCTATTCGCTGATGCCGTACATCTACTCGGCTGCCCTGGAAGGAGGATTGACGGGTATGCCCATCGTGCGCTCCATGCCGCTGATGTTCCCCGAAGACCGCTCTTGCGATGATATGTGCTACCAGTACATGTTCGGAGACAGCTTCTGCGTGGGTATTTTCAGCAACGAGATTTACCTCCCCGCCGGCGTCTGGGTGGATGCCTGGACGGGCGAACGTGTCGAGAGCCGGGGCGAGACCTTCACCCGGGGCTATCCCGAAAACCGCGCCGGTCTGCTCTTTATCCGCGACGGCGCCATCATCCCGACGCAGAAACCCGTACAGTGCCTGGGAACCAAGCCGTTTAAGGAGTTGGTGGTGAAGGTCTATCCGTCCGGCGATTCCTCCTATGTCCTGTACGAGGACGATGGGGACAGTTATGGTTACGAGACCGGTGCCGTGGCATCGACCCTGTTCCAGAGTCGCGAGGGCGATGGCAGCGTAAACCTGGTGGTGAATCCGGTCCAGGGATCCTATGCCGGCATGCCTGCAACGCGTGATTTCCAGTTCCAGGTGGCCCTCCGGTACGTTCCTTCCAAGGTCCTGGTGAACGGTAACGAGGTTACCGGATGGACCTTTGGAGACGATGCCCAACTGCGGCTGGAAGTGCCGGATGCTCCGGTAAAGGACGCCTTGAAAGTTGAAGTGGTCCTGAGTGGCGAAAAAGCCGTTTTTAAACCCGTCGTATCGCATTCGGCCGCCTATTCCGCCGATATTCAGACGGCAGAATCGGTCATTTTCTAGCATATGAAAAAGTTGCTTTTCTGGGGCGCCGCCCTGTTGCTGGCTGCCTGTTCTACACCCGATTACCGCGATGCATCGCTCCCGCCTGCGACCCGTGCGAAAGCCCTGCTGGCGCAGATGTCGCTCGAAGAAAAAGTCGGGCAGATGTGCCAGTACGTGGGGCCGTGCTACGTTCCGCCGGGGGAGGGTTCCGCGCATGGGAACGTGGATGCGACCGATGAGAACCTCGGCCATCCGGATATGGCTGAAAAGATCCGGGAAGGGAAGGTGGGCTCTTTCCTTCACGTCCTTTCCGGTGAAGAGGCGGCCGGCCTGCAGCGCATCGCTTCGGAGAGCCGCCTGGGGATTCCGCTGTTGTTGGGCGTGGATGCGATTCATGGGAATGCCCTCCACGAGGGATGCACCATTTATCCTACGAATATCAACATGGCCTCTACCTTCAATCCGGCCATGATGGAACAGATTGGAGCCGAAACGGCGCAGGAGATGCGTCGGACCGGGATGTACTGGACCTTCGCGCCGAATCTGGACGTGGCCCGCGATGCCCGTTGGGGCCGCATGGGTGAGACCTACGGCGAGGATCCGCTGCTGGTGTCCGAAATGGGAAAGCACCTGATCTGGGGCCTCCAGGGTCGCGACGGCGTCTATGGCGAGGATCATGTCCTGGCTTGCGCAAAACACCTGATTGCCGGCGGCGAGCCGTTTGGCGGCATCAACGCGGCGCCGATGGATTTGTCTGAGCGGAAGCTCCGCGAAGTGTTCCTGCCTCCTTTCGTTGCGGCCGTGAAAGATGCCCACGTGGCCACGTTTATGGCGGCGCACAACGAAATCAACGGTATTCCCTGTCACGGAAACAGCTGGCTGTTAAAGGATTTGCTGCGCGATGAACTGGGATTCGATGGCTTCGTGGTGAGCGACTGGATGGATATCGAGCGGATGCATCTCTATCATCACTGGATGCCGTCCGTCGAAGAGGCGTTCCGCGTTTCGGTCGAGGCCGGTATCGATATGCACATGCAGGGAGACGGTTATTTCGAGACCATCGTGGAGGCGGTCCGCAACGGCCGGATTCCCGAACGGCGGATCGATGAGGCGGCCGGTAAGATCCTGGAGGCAAAATTTGCTCTGGGATTATTTGAGGCGTATCCTTCTGTAGCAGTGGCAGAAGACGTTTCTTCGCAGAAAAATGCTCATCAGCGTTCTTCTGCCACTGCAGAAAGAACGGTTTTGTCTCCGGAGATGGTAAGGCAACATAGAGAGACGGCGCTGGAAGCCGCACGCCAGGGGTTGGTCCTCCTGAAGAACGACGGTACGTTGCCGCTCTGTTCCCCCGCACAGGCGGGAGAGCGCCGAGGAGCATATCCCCTATTTCCCTGCGACGAGGCGCCTTCCGGCTGGGCAGGAACAAAGGTCCGGAAACTCTTCGTGTGCGGACCGAACGCCGACAGTCAGACGATTCTGGGGGACTGGGCCGCTCCGCAGCCGGCCGATAACGTGGTGACGGTGCTGGAGGGCATCCGCGACATGGCCCCGGGCGTGGCGGTGGACACCCTCTGCTTCGGCGGGAAAATCGGCAATATCACCGATGACCGCATCCGGTTGGCCCGTGCGAAAGCCGCATCGGCCGATGTCAACATCCTGGTGCTGGGCGAGAATTCCCAGCGGTACTCCGCTTTCGGGCGCACCTGCGGCGAGAACTGCGACCGCGACAACATCGACCTGCCCGGACGGCAGGAAGAATTGCTGGAAGCCGTGCAGGCCGCGGGTAAGCCGGTTTTGCTGGTGCTGCTGACGGGCCGTGCACTGGGCCTGACCTGGGCCGAAGAACATGTGAATGCCATCCTGAATGCCTGGGAGCCCGGTATGATGGGCGGTCAGGCGGTTGCCGAGGTCCTGTTCGGCCAGGTAAATCCGTCTGGAAAACTGCCGGTGACGGTGCCGCGGAACGTGGGTCAGATTCCTACCATCTATAATTATAAGCCGATGCAGTATTCCCGGCAGTTTGTCCTGAACGAGACGGGGGCGCTGTACCCCTTCGGTTTCGGCCTCAGTTATACGACCTTTTCCTATTCGGCTCCTTCTTTCGTCGCCGATGCCGCCACGGCTTCCGCGGCCGTGTCGGTGAAAGACCTGCCGGTTAGCGTGAGCGTGGAAGTGACGAATAGTGGCGCCATGGATGGCGATGAAGTGGTACAACTGTATGTACGGGACGAATATGCGTCGGTTACGCGTCCCGTAAAAGAATTGAAGGCCTTCCGCCGGGTACATATCCCCGCCGGAGAATCCGTGAAGGTAGAATTTGAGATTACCCCTGACATGCTGGCCTGTTGGTCCGGAAAGGGCGATGTCTGGACGGTGGAACCAGGAGAATTTACCTTGATGGTGGGCTCTTCGTCGGCCGACAAGGACCTGCAGAGCCTTAGCCTGCACGTCGATTAGCGGCGCAGGCGGACGTAGATGCTGAGCGGGAGGGCTTTGCCACTGCGGTCGTGCAGGGCGAGCTCCCCGCTTTCCAGTTGGAACGGGACTTCCCCTTCGGTCGCATAGGGCAGGCCGAACGCCTGGCGGACAACCGTTTCACCCAGCAGGGGAGAGAAGCCGTTGGAATAAAGGTTCAGCACCAGGAAACTGTCTCGCGGGGCCAGGATGGCGGCCACGCAAGACATCATCTCGTTCAGGCACTCGTCTAACTTCCATTTTTCTCCGTCGGGGCCATGTCCGTAGGCGGGCGGGTCCAGGATGATTCCTTGGTAAACATTGCCGCGCCGGGCTTCGCGCCGGGCAAATTTCATGGCGTCTTCCACCACCCAGCGGATGCCGTCCAGACCGCTCAGGTCCTGGTTCTGGTGGGCCCAGGTAACGACCTGGCGGACCGAATCCAGGTGGGTGACATCGGCTCCGGCGGCTTTGGCGGCGAGGGAGGCGGCGCCGGTATAGGCAAAGAGGTTCAGGACCCGCGGTTTGGGCTGGTTCTGCGCGGCGGCCTGGGCTACCAGCGCGGAGGTGTGCCGGTAGATATACTCCCAGTTATCGGCCTGTTCCGGGAAGACGCCCACGTGCTTGAACGAGGTCAAGCCGAGGCGCAGGCGGAAGGAGGGGCCGCCGGGGCCGCCATAGCGGATGACCCACTGGTCTTCCATCTGGCGCAGGCGGGTCCAGGTCCCGCTGTCTTCCTTCCCGGCCTTGCCGAAACCGGCGCCCGGCAGGAAGCGGGTATGCGCCATCCGGGCCCACTCGCTTTCCGGTAAGGTCTTGTTCCAGATGGCTTTGGGCTCGGGGCGGATCATGCAGTAGGGGCCGAATCGCTCCAGTTTCTCACATCCGCCGCAGTCGATGAGTTCGTAATCCTTCGTCATGATGCTTTTTCATCGACTTCCACCAGGGAAGAGAGAACCTTTTCAATGCGGTCTGCAAATTCGGTGTCCCCTGCGTTGCGGGCCTCCCGGGAGAGGTAATAAACCAGGTTGCAGCACATCTCAAAGTTATCTTTTGCGAAATCGTAAAAGTCGTAGTAGAAGGAGGCGGAAACCATCAGGTCGTCCAGGAAACGGACGGCGAGGTCCCGGGCCTTTTCGGCATTTCCGGTCTTGTAGTAGGCGGCCACCATGTTGATGACGGACAGGTCGTTGCCCGCAAAACCGAGGCAGGTCGAGGAAAGCGGATAATTCTGCTCCGGCATCACCTGCTGGCACTGGTCCAGCGCCGCTTCGGCCCAGTCTTTGTGATCGCTGCGGAGGAAGGCTTCGGCCGCGTTGACGAACATATTCCGCTGGGACATCACGCCCATGAAGGTGTAGAGGTTCTGATAATCAACGTAATAGTCCGTACGCGAGAGGGCATCCCAGCAGAAGGTCCCGGTCAGTTTGCGGTGCAGGTCGTCCGGGTCGATGAAGCCCGGGGAAGAGGACGTGATCTTGCTCTTGAAGGGCACGAAATGCCAGGAGAAACCGTCGTAGGCCAGGTAATCCTTGATGCCGATGTTCAGGTCTCCTCCCTGGTTGAGTACGTGCAAAGGCCTGTCCCACTGATAGTTGGAAAGCAGGTCCAGCATGAACAGCTCCGGTTTCGAGAGATAATCCTTCTTGGCCGGGATGGTGAGTTCGATCTGATCGGGAATTTCATCGGCATATTTGGCATCCAGGATGCCGGACCGAATGACATTCTCTTTGTTCACGGGAATGAGGAGCCGGCGCGATACCAGGTAGTCCACCTTGCGTCCGCTGGACAGGGAAACCTTGGCCTGCGGGTGCTTGAAGACGGCCATGACGTCGGCAATCGGCAGGGCCTGCTCGCGGGTATCGTAGATGGGAACGTATTCGTTGGTACCGTACAGATACTGCTCCGGACCCACGGTCAGGTCCAGCGGAGCCGATTCGTTCACGGCGTATTTCATCTGGTCGATGTGCCAGTCGGTTCCCAGCAGTGACGTGTTCACAATCCGCACATCCGGACGGATGTTTTCCACCTCCTGCGCGTACCAGAGCGGGAAGGTATCGTTATCGCCGTGGGTGATGAGGATGCCGTTTTTCCCGACCGATTCCAGGTAGTTGCGGGCGAGTTCCACCGCGGTGTAGCGGTGGCTGCGGTCGTGATCGTCCCAGTTTTCGGACGCCATGATGGCGGGCGCAGCCAGGCAGCCCAGCGTGGTGAGTGCGGCAATGGCAACGCCGCCCCGGCCTTTCAGAGCCTCTGAGATCCAGGTATAGAGGGCGGCAACCGCGAATCCGATCCAGATGCTGAACGCATAGAACGAACCCGCATAAGCATAATCCCGTTCGCGCACCTGATAGGGCGGCTGGTTCAGATACAGGACGATGGCGATGCCGGTCATAAAGAACAGCAGGAAGGTGACCCAGCAGCCGCGTTTGTCGCGGTCGAACTGGAACAGCAGGCCCAGGATGCCCAGGAGCAGCGGGAGGAAGTAATAGTGGTTCTTTCCGCGATTCTCCGACAGGATGGCGGGGCCGTCGCTCTGGTCGCCCAGGCGCATGTGGTCGATGAAATCGATGCCGCTTTCCCAGTTTCCGTAGAAGAGGTCGGCAGCGGGGGCGTGGATGTCATTCTGCCGTCCCACGAAGTTCCACATGAAGTAGCGCCAGTACATCCATCCCAACTGGAAATCGAAGAAGAAATACAGATTGTTCCAGAAAGAGGGTTTCCGGTATTCCGCGCCCGGTACGCTGCGGCCCTTTCCGTTCATGTAGGACAGGTAGAACTCCTCGTATCGTCCGTCCGGGCTGGAAGACCACATCCGCGGGAAGAGCATCTTGCCGTCCGCATGGTAATCCGCGTCGGCGGGACCGACCACTTTCTTGTATTTTCCGTCCAGCGGAGCCCAGTATTTGGTGGTCTTGATATCATAGGGCGCGCCGAAATACTGGCCGTACAGCAGCGGCGTGGAGCCATACTGCTCGCGGGACAGGTAACGCACCAGGGTGAAGGCATTGTCGGGCTGATACTCGTTGGTCGGGGTCTTGACGCTGGACCGGATGATGACGATGGAGAAAATCGAGAAGCCCACCACAATCATCGTCAGGCAAAGCAAGGCCGTATTCCAGAAGACCTTGCCGGAGCGCAGGGTCCGGAACAGGCCCCAGAAACAGGCCGTCAGCAGGGCCAGCATAAAGAAGGCGGCGCCGCTGTTGTACGGCAGGCCGAGGGTATTCACGAAGAAGAGGTCGAAATAGGCCGCCACCTTCGGGAGATAGGGGATGAGCAGGAAAACCAGCAGTCCCACGATCACCACCGATACCAGCATGATCTTGACGCTCTCCCAGAGGGTGTAAGGCTGATCCTCGCGTTTGCGGTAGTAATACATGAAGACGATGGCCGGGATGGCCAGCAGGTTCAGCAGGTGCACGCCGATGGACAGGCCCATCAGGAAGGCGATGAGCACGATCCAGCGGTTGGCATACCGTTCGTCGGCCTGGTCGTACCAGCGGGTGATGGCCCAGAACACCAGGGCGGTGAACAGGGACGACATGGCGTAAACCTCTCCTTCAACGGCCGAGAACCAGAACGTGTCGGAGAAGCAGTAGGCGAGGGCGCCCACGGCTCCGCTGCCGAAAATGGCCAGGGCCTGTCCGGTGGTGTACCGTCCGTCTTCTCCCTTGGCGATGAGCCGCTTCGCGAAGAAGACAATGGTCAGGTAGAGGAAGAAGATGGTCAGGGCCGAGCACAGGGCGCTCATGGCGTTCACCATCACTGCGGCATGCAGGTTGTCGGAGAAGATGGTGAAAAACCGCGCAATCAACTGAAATACAGGGTTTCCCGGCGGGTGTCCCACCTCCAGTTTGTAGGACGATGCGATAAATTCGCCGCAGTCCCAGAACGAGGCGGTCGGCTCAATGGTGGTGAGGTAGGTGAAAGCGGAGATAACGAAGGTCAAGGCCGCCGTTATCCGATTCCACAGGTTGAATCTATTTTGCTCCATATATAGCGATTTTCAGACTTTATCTTACAAAGATACAAACGAAATCGCTATCTTTGCAAAAAATGAACCATATTTTATGGCAGAAAACGATTGGAAGAAACGTCTGGGCGTCGTTTACTCGACCAATCCCGGCTTTGCATATGCATCCCGTGAGGAGGAACAGGAGCAGCAGACGCTCCCCCCTGAGAAGCAGCGCCTGCGTGTCGGCATTGACCGGCGGAACCGGGGTGGAAAGCAGGTTACCCTGGTAACCGGTTTCGTGGGCACCCAGGAGGATCTGGCTGCCTTGGGGAAGACCCTGAAGGTGAAATGCGGCGTCGGGGGAACGGCAAAAGACGGTGAGATTACCATCCAGGGCGATCTGCGCGACAAGGTCGTTGCCCTGCTCTGTGCCATGGGGTATCGGGCTGCCCGTGGAAATTAACAGTATGAGCGAGCCTGTCCAGCATGCATTCAAGACCAGTACCTTGCAACTGGAGACGCATCCGGTGGAACACCCGGTGCGGGACCTTCCGTGGCAGGCGGAACCGGTGAATTCTACCGTTTCGGTCTTTTTTATCGTACTGGTCATGCTGAATATCCGCAATTTCATGGAGGTGGTTCCTGCCGCCGCGCAGGCTTTTTTGCGATGGCGGGCGAATTTCAAACTGGAATCCAGCGTTCACCTTGCCCGGGCGCGGAATATCTGTGCCGTGTTGTGCGGCGTTCCTTTCTGCATGTCTGCCAACCGATATGCATTTTATGCCCCGGAGTACTTGTCGGCCGTCCCCTCGTGGGCGGCCATGCCTATTAGCGTCGCGGTGGGTCTGGGCTATTTTTTACTGCGGTTTTTTCTGGCTTGGCAGCTGGAACCCAGGAGTCGTAACCGGGAAGCCTACCGGGTGTCGAACCGGGCCTATTATTCCATGTTCGTCCTGCAGGCCATTGCGATTCTGCTGACGGGGATGCTGCTGTCCATGTTTGGCATGGATGCTGTGATTATCAGGAGGTTATACTGGGTTGAACTGGCCTTCTTCTATGGGGTCTTCCTAATTCGGAAGTGTCAAATTCTGTCGACATTTTGCAATCCTTTCACAACATTTTTGTATCTTTGCGCGCTCGAACTCCTTCCTACCGGCTTGTTGGCCGCGTCGGCCGTCTTCTTGTAAGGACGGATGGGGGTTCAAAACGAACGGAAGAATATGAAAATTAAGAAGATACTGATTTCGCAGAAGCAGCCGCTGAACCTGGCTCCCTTCACTGCGCTCCACGAAAAATACGGTGTCGATATTGAATTCCGCCGGTTTTTCCTCGTAGAACCGCTTACTGGACGTGAATTTCGTGCCCAACGCATCAATTTGGCGGATTATACTGCCATCGTGTTTTCCTCCCGCCATGCCATTGACGCCTATTTCAAACTGGCCGAGGAGATGCGTGTCAAGGTTCCCGAGACCATGAAGTATTTCTGCACGACGGATGTGGTCGCGATGTATCTTCAGAAGCACATCGTCTATCGCAAGCGCAAGATTTTCTACGGTACCGGAACGCCCCAGTCGGTGGTGGACCTGATCGGCCCAAAGCATAAAGGCGAGCATTTCCTCATTACTTCTTCCGATACCGGCAACACCGATGCCATTACCTCGCTTTTCGACGAGGCCGGGCTGAAATACAACACGGCCGTGCTGGTGAAATCCGTTCCGCAGGACCTGAAGGATCTGGATCTGCATGCCTACGACCTGGTGGTGTTCTACAATCCGAACGATGTTAAATCGCTGCAGGTGAATTTCCCGGAATACCAGCAGGAAGGCCAGTACTTCATTTCGTACGGACGCTCCGTCGTGAAGTCGATGGAGGAGGCCGGCCTTTCCATTGCAGTGAAGGCCCCTTCGCCGGAAGTCCCTTCGGCCGCCAAGGCCATCGAGGTCTGCCTGGAACAGCACAAAGATGACTAAAACTGCGGCGTGATGATGCCGTTCACCCGACATACCTTGAAGAAAGCAGAGCGCCTGTCCTCGAAGACCGGCCTCTCGACCTTGTTGTCCAAGGGGAAATGGGGTGTTCAGGGACCTCTCCGCTATTGCTGCCTTCCGGACAATGGGCAGGAGCAGGCCCGTATCGTGGTTTCCGTTCCCAAGAAAATGTTCCGCCGGGCGGTAAAACGCAACCTTCTGAAGCGTCGGATCCGGGAAAGCTACCGGACGCAAAAAGCCCTTCTGGAGGGCTCCCGGGTGGATCTGATGTTTGTCTATTCCAGCAAAGAGGTGCTTGACTCTGCCGTAATCCGGGAAGCGGTGGGGACGATCCTGACCACGGTGGCGGGGTCATTGCATCAAAATAATCCGAAAGAATGAAAGCGAACAGCCTGATCCGTCGCATCGCAATTGCACCGCTGGTGGGCCTGGTGCGATTCTATCAGGTTTGCATCTCGCCCCTGAAACCCGCTTCCTGCCGGTTTACCCCTACCTGCTCGCAATACGCCCTCGAGGCGCTTCGCAAATACGGCCCTTTCAAAGGGAGTTGGCTGGCCCTTCGCCGCATCCTCCGCTGTCATCCCTGGGGCGGCAGCGGTTATGATCCCGTTCCTTAAAGTTTTGCACGCATGCCCAAGAAAGATAATATCCGCCAGATGTTTGATACCATCGCGTCCGATTATGATTTCCTGAATCATCTGATGTCGTTGGGGGTGGACCGCGGCTGGCGCCGGAAGGCCCTGAAGGCCATTGTGCCGGCACAAATCCCGGCCGGATTCAAGGTGCTGGACGTCGCGTGCGGGACCGGCGATTTTTCGCTGGCCATTGCCCGCGCTTTAGCCGTCGCGGAGGAAGCCTCCGTCGGACAGAAACGCGTCCTCGCTGCGCGGTCCGAGGCCGCTCCGCTGCGGAAATGCCCTCCGGAGGCTTCCTCCGCGACGGCCGCATCGGTGCTGGGCGTGGATTTGTCGGAGGGAATGCTGGAGGTGATGCGGGAGAAGGTAGAGAAGGCCGGACTCGCTCCGGAATCGGCCGGAAATGTGGCGGTTACCGCCGAGGTGGGCGATGCGGAAAACCTTCGCTTCGAGGATAAAACCTTCGACGTGGTGACGGTGGCTTTCGGGGTGCGGAATTTTGAGAATCGGCCTCGGGGACTGGAGGAGATGCTGCGGGTGCTGAAACCGGGCGGACGGCTGGTGATCCTGGAACTGAGCGTTCCATCGAACCGGATCCTGCGCGCCTGCTACAACCTGTATTTCGTGCATCTGCTGCCGTGGATTGGCGGTTTGGTTTCGGGCGACAAGGCGGCATACCGGTATCTGCCGGCTTCCGTACTGGCGTTTCCGGGACGGGATGCGTTTACCGCGGAACTGATCCGGGCCGGGTTTGTGGATGTGCGGCATCGGGCGCTGACCCTGGGACTGTGCCGGATGTATGTGGCCTTTCGCAAAACCTGTTAGGGAATTGCAAGTTTTTTGTTAACTTTGCGGGACAAAAAGAGAATAAGTATAATCATATAAACAACAGTTATGCAGCAATTTATTGACAGCTACGATTTTACCGGCAAAAAAGCCATCGTGCGCGTAGATTTCAACGTCCCTCTGGACGAAAACTTCAAGATTACGGACGACACCCGTATCCGTCGGGCCATGCCTACCCTTAAGAAGGTGCTTGCCAGCGGAGGTTCCGTTATCATTATGTCCCATCTGGGCCGCCCGAAGAAAGTGGATCCGAAGTTCTCCCTGAAGCACATCGTGGACCATGTGTCCGAGTGCCTGGGCGTTCCTGTCCAGTTCGCCGATGACTGCCAGAAGGCTGCCTCCCAGGCGGCTGCCCTGAAGCCGGGCGAGGCGCTCCTGCTCGAGAACCTGCGTTTCTACGCTGAAGAGGAAGGCAAACCCCGCGGCCTGGCCGAGGATGCTTCCGAGGAGGAGAAGAAAGAGGCCAAGGCTGCCGTGAAGGCCAGCCAGAAGGAGTTTGTGAAGACCCTGGCTTCTTATGCAGACTGCTACATCAACGATGCGTTCGGTACGGCTCACCGCGCCCACGCTTCTACTGCCCTTATCGCCGACTACTTCCCCAACGACAAGATGTTCGGTTACCTGATGGAAGGCGAAATCAAGGCCATCGACAACGTGCTCAAGCACGCCGAGCGCCCGCTGACCGCTATCATCGGCGGTTCCAAGGTTTCTTCCAAGCTGGCCGTCCTGAAGAATCTTGTTGGCAAGGTGGACAACCTGATTATCGGCGGTGGTATGGGTTATACCTTTATCAAGGCCCAGGGTGGCAAGATCGGTCTCTCGCTGCACGAGGATGAGCTCATTCCTGATGCACTGGAGATCCTAAAGACCGCCAAGGAGAAAGGCGTGAATGTCTATCTTTCCAAGCAGACGGTAGCCGGCCAGAAGTTCGATAACGATACGCCCCAGCGTATCTTCGATACCCATAACATCGCCGACGATTGGGAGGGTATGGATGCCGCTCCGGAATCGCTGGAGACCTGGAAGAAGGTTATCCTCGCTTCCAAGACCATCCTTTGGAACGGCCCCGTGGGTGTGTTCGAGCTTCCGAACTTCGCCAAGGGTACCCTGCAGATTGCCCAGGATCTGGCCGAGGCTACGAAGAATGGCGCCTACACCCTCGTGGGTGGCGGCGACTCTGTCGCAGCCGTTACGCAGATGGGCTATGCCGACAAAGTGAGCTACGTCTCCACCGGCGGCGGTGCCATGCTCGAAGCCATCGAGGGCAAAGAACTGCCCGGTGTGGCGGCTATCCGCGGTTAATTCGTTTCCCCTTTATAGTGTGTGGCGGTCCTTCCCGGATCGCCACACGCTTTTTTCTCCCCGGACCATCCATCAAAACGGCCTATTTGGTGGACGAACGGCATTTTTGTCCCAAGGTCACCCTTTAAATGCGGGGACCTTCCACGCTGGGGGCCATTTTTCCGGAAGGTCCCCGATTGGTGCCAAGAGGACCGGCACCACCGCCGCTCGACGGCCAGGAGCGGCGGCTACGGCTCGGCCGGGCTGCGGGGAGCTCAACCCAAAAGGCTCTCCTCCCCGGCCGGCCGTTTCCGGTGTGTGCCCAAGGGATAACGGTGTGCAGGACAAAGGGTTGATTTACAGCTACTTATGGAAAGCCGGTTCTTAAAAACAAGGAACCGACTATCTGGATCTTGTTGATAGTTAACCACTTACCCTGCACAATGAAAGCACCTTTCACAAAAGGAAAGAGCCCTTCACACAATTGAGACCCTGACCCAAATGATGAGACCCTGACCCAAATGATGAGGCCCTGACCCGAATGATGAGGCCCTGACCCAAACGATGGGAAGCGCCTTGGTTGGCATGGTATTTGTCGAAGAAGGTGTTGTGTCGCAGAGAATGATTTGAAAGAGGAAGATGAGGGGGCATGATGGTCAAGGAACAGCATTTTAAATTTCCAAAATATGAATAAGGTGTACGGATTTGTGGCGATGACCGTGATGGCGCTCATCGCTTTGTGCGTGATGCCAGCGTCAACGGCGTCGGCATCCTCGATAAGGTTCGGGAAAGACAGGGAAGCGGTGTATAAGGAATCCGCTTTCTTCAAAGCGGGGACTGGCATCGTTGAGGGTAGGTTCGAGGGCCAAAAGGTCCCCAAGGTTCTGGAGTTTTTCGGGTATAATGCCTTCCAGGAGAATGCGAAGCAGGCTTGTCTTGTAAACGAAGACGGGTTTTTCCACATGGAAATACCGTTGGAATATCCCGTCTTTACTTACATTGTAGATGAGGTTTTCCGCACATTCTATTTCTATCTGGAACCGGGCAAGACCGTTCATATGACGGTGGATGCGGAGGGAAAGGTCCAGTATGCCGAAGGGACTCCATGTGCGAATCTTTGTCGTTGGATGAATACTTCTTCGCGTTCCTTGAATACCCAGTATCATTATTGGGAAATTCCCAGAGCGGAACTCGCCACGATGTCTTTCCCCGACTTTGTGGCCCGCGTGAAGGCGCATCAAGCCGGAATAATGAAACAAGTGGATTCCATTATTGTCGCGGAACGTTTTTCTGCCAAGGAAGCCCATCTGCTACGTCAGCATACCTTGCTTTATACTTCGTTGAACATTTTTACTTTCAGAATGATGCCTGATTTGCCCGGAATGACGGACGAAATCAAGGAACAGCGGCAGAAAGATATGGCCAATCCGGCGAATTATGAATTGCTGCGACAACTGGATCCGAAAGACTTGACGTGGTTCTCGCTTCCAAGCGAAATGTCTACGATGTCCAATTATTATTCTTTCTCTCCGTTGATGTTTGACGGGGAAAAAGGCTCCTTGCGTCAAGCGGCCGAAATTCTGGAGACCGACAAGGCTGTTTTCGGGAAGAAGGCACCTTCGATTTTTATGCAGGCGGCCTTTCAGGGGCTGCATCTGCTGGAGTCGGAATTTTTGAAGAAACAAGACCGTACCGATGAGCGGCTCGCGGTGATGGATTCGCCGTGGTTGAAGACTCGTTATGCCCGGACGGCAGAGCGTCTGCGCAAGGAAAAACCGGCTGCTTATACGCTTCCGGATGGTCTGGGAACGGATATCCTGAACCGCCTGCTGGAACCGTACCGCGGCAAATGGGTCTATTTGGATTTCTGGTCGACCGGGTGCGGTCCGTGCCGGACAGGGATTCAACGGTCGAAAGAACTTCGTGCGAAGGTCCGGGAGATGGACGACTTTGTCATCATCTTTATAGCCGGCCGGCGGGACACCCCCGAAAAAATGTACAAATCTTATGTAGAGCAGCATATGCCTGATGAAATATCGCTCTATCTCCCTCAGGAGGAGTATGTCATGCTGGGTGTACTGTTCCAGTTCAATGGCATCCCGCACAATGAACTGGTGACGCCGGACGGAAAAATCGCAACCGGCCGGATCCCCCGGTTGGAAGAAAAATCTTTCCTGGAGAAGATTGCACGGATTCGTGAAGGAATTAAATGAAAAAAATACGGATGACCTGACAAAAATAATTATCTTTGTAAGTTAAGATAGTTATAAGTATGTTGGATGCATTGTTTGTCAACTGGAATGTCCATCCGGAAATCTTCCGCATCGGAGGTTTTGCCCTTCGGTGGTACTCCCTGTTGTTTGTAGGCGGGTTTATCCTGGGTTGGTACATCTTCCGTTGGTTCTTCCGCCGCGAGGGTATCAAGGAGGAACTGCTGGACAGCCTCTTGTATACCTTGCTGATTGGCACCATCGTCGGCGCCAGGCTGGGGCACTGCCTTTTCTATCAGCCCGATTACTATCTGGGCAGCTGGGAAGGCTTCCTGGAGATTTTCATGCCGTGGAAGGGCGGCCTGGCCAGCCATGGCGGTACGATCATGCTGTTTATCTGCATGTGGTGGTATGCCCGGAAATATGGCCCCAAGAACCATTTCGACTTTACCTGGCTCCTGGATCACCTGTGCATTGCGGTGAGCTTTGCCGCGTGTTTTATACGCTTGGGGAATCTCTTTAATTCAGAGATTTACGGCGATGTTACCACCCTTCCCTGGGGCTTTATTTTCCAGTTGAGGGGCGAAACGGAGCCCAAACATCCTACCCAGTTGTACGAAGCCGGAACCTACCTGCTGCTGGGCCTGACGTTGGTGTGGCTCTATGCCAAAAAACTGGACAAGGTTTACCGTGGGACGTTTATCGGCATCTTCTTCATCGTCTGTTTCGGCAGCCGCTTCCTGATTGAATTCATCAAGGAACCGCAGGTGGCGTTCGAAGAAGGGATGACATTGAATATGGGACAGTTGCTCAGCATTCCGTTCGTCCTGCTTGGCATCGGGTTCCTGGTTTATGCGTTTACGAAAAAGTTGCCTGCCAGGGCGGTGAAACAATGAGAAAACTGGTCATCGACAACGACGAACTGTTCGGCCGTGTGGTGAAATTGCTGCAGGAAGGGCGTGAAGTCACGATCCCGTCCAAAGGATTCAGCATGCTGCCGTTCATCCGCGGAGAGCGGGATCTGGTGGTGTTGGAGCGGGCCGATGAGATCAAACCGGGCGATATCGTCCTGTTCCGCCTGGATGGCCGGTATATCCTCCACCGGGTGATGGATGCGGACGGTCCGTTGGTGGAAACGATGGGGGACGGTGTCTTGCAGGCACGCGAGAACTGCCCGCGCAAGCAGGTTTACGGCCGGGCGGTGGGTATCCTCCGGGACGGAAAACGGCGCGTGGACCCGAATGGCCGCTGGCAGCGGTTTTGGGTGGGCGCCTGGTGGGGCTTGCTGCCGATACGCCGCTGGTTGCTGGCCATTTATCGTCGCCTGCCCTGGAATGGATGGTTAAGAGAACAATACAAACAAATAACAAAATGAGAATCAAAGAGGGTTTTGTGATGCGCGTCGTCTGTGGAGAGAATGTCATCTCCGGCGAAGGCCTGAAACAAGTGAATTACAGCAAGCTCGTGAGTTTGAACGCCACGGCTACCTTTTTGTGGAAGGCCCTTCAGGGAAAGGACTTTACGGCCGAGACCATGGCGGATCTCCTGACCGGAGAATACGAAGTGGACCGGGAAACGGCTTTGAAAGATTCCCAGGCCCTGTTGGAAAAATGGACGGAATTGGGTTTCATCGAATAGGAAATCGTGAAAAGGCTGTTCCAGTATTTCCGGTGGCTGTACCGGTATAGTGAAGGGGCACGGAGCGCGCTCCTGGGCAACATCCTGCTGGGTGTGGCCACGGTGGCGCTGAACCTGATCTTTATCTGGATGTGCAAATCGCTGGTGGATATTGCCACCCACGTCCGGACGGGTGCCATCGGCTGGTATACGGCAGCTGTCCTCATTGTAATCGGCCTGCGGTTGATTTGCTCGGCGCTGACGATGCGCCTGGAGAACATCACCACGGCCAAAATGAACTTCCTGATCCGGAAGCGGATCTATGCCGACCTGCTGGGTTCCCAGTGGACCGGAAAGGAAAAATTCCATTCGGGCGATACCCTGAACCGCCTAATGAACGATGTGGACAAGGTGACGCAGGTAATCTGCACCGAATTCCCGACGATGGTGACGACCCTCGTCCAGCTGGTGGCGGCCTTCGTCTTCTTCTGCCTGCTAGAATGGCGTCTGGCCCTGCTGCTGATTTTGATTTCGCCGGCCTTCCTGGCCTTTGCGAAACTCTTTTTCCGCCGGATGCATGGCATTACCAAAGACATCCGGGATACGGAGAGCCGCATCCAGAGCCATATCCAGGAGAGCCTCCAGCACCGCAATGTCATTCGTTCGCTGGAAACCGGCGAAATCATGCGGGAGCGGCTGGACGATCTTCAGGAGGCGGAATACGAACAGATCCTGGACCGGACGCGTTTCAATATTTTCTCGCGGACGGTCATCGGCGCCACCTTCAGCCTGGGGTATATCGCTGCTTTCCTGTGGGGTGTCTACGGCATCCTGAACGGCTCGGTCACCTTTGGCGTGATGACGGCTTTCCTGCAGCTGGTGGGCCAGATCCAGAGCCCCTTGCTGCGCCTGACCCGCCAAATTCCCGCCTTTGTCTATGCGACGGCTTCCATCGACCGGCTGGCCGAACTGGAAGAGGCTCCGCAGGAGGAAGAGGGCGAGCCGATTATGCTGGAGGGAACCTGCGGCATCCGCGTGGAGAAACTGTCGTTCCGGTATCCCGATGGGGAAGAGAATATCTTCCGCGATTTTTCGTTCGATTTCGCCCCGGGCAGCCGCACGGCTATTGTGGGGGAAACGGGTGTGGGGAAGAGCACGCTGATCCGCTTGATGCTGGCGCTGCTGCGCCCGGTGGGCGGTTTGATCAAACTCTACAACGAACAGTTGGAAGAAGTGGAAATATCGGCCCGGACACCCCGCAACCTGGTATATGTCCCGCAAGGGAATTCCCTGTTCAGCGGCACCATCCGCGAAAATCTCCTGCTGGGCGATCCGGAAGCGGACGAAGCCCGGCTGAAGGAGGTCCTGCATTGTGCGGCGGCCGATTTCGTCCTGGAACTGCCCGACGGGCTCGAAACCCTTTGCGGCGAGCAGGGGAGCGGCTTGAGCGAGGGCCAGGCCCAGCGCATCGCCATCGCCCGTGCCTTGCTGCGGCCCGGCAGCATCCTGTTGCTGGACGAGTTCTCTTCTTCCCTGGATCCGGCTACGGAGGAGCGCCTGATGGAACGGCTGACAGCGGCCGCACCGGATAAAACGATGATTTTTATCACCCATCGTGAAAAAATCGCCCAGTATTGCACCGGGACTTTGTCTCTGGAACGCTAATGGCGTGATTTTTGCTGCAAACACAATCCTTTGTATTGAATATAAGGAAAAAAATGAATATGATTGCGAGAAGAATCTTCCTTTCCTCTATGCTGGCTCTCTTGACGTTGGGCGCTGCTGCACAGTATCGGGATGGTGTCCCGGAGGAGGAGAGGGCAGGGGATCAGCCGGTCCTCTTGTCGTTGGAAGATGCGTTGAAGATTGCGCTGGCAGAGAATGTCAGTGTCCAGTTGGCCGACCTTGAAATAGAAAAGGCCGGTTACTCGAAAAAAGGAACCTATGCCCAGTTGTTCCCGCAGGTAAATGGAACCGGCAGTTATCAGCGCACCATTAAAAAACAGGTGATGTATATGGATGGCATGGGCGGTGGCAATATGTTTTCCAGCATGATGCAGCCGATTTTTGACGCATTGGAGGCTGCCACTGGCCAGAAAATCACGATTCCCGAAGGCGACTCTTCTTCCGGGATGACGTCCGACGGTATCGAAGTGGGCCGTTGGAATACGTACAGTGCCGGCGTTACCGCGGCGATGCCCTTGGTGAACGCACAACTGTGGAAGAGCCTCGAAGTCTCCGGGCAGGAGGTGGAACTGGCTGTAGAGAAGGCACGGTCTTCCCGTTTGGAGATGGTGACCCAGGTGAAGCAGGCGTTCTTTGGCGTCCTGCTGGCCAAGGAAGCTTTCGATGTATATAAGGAGGTCTATGAGAATGCGGTAACCAATTTCGAGCAGACCCAGCGGCGTTACAATGCACAGAAGGCATCCGAACTGGATCTCACCCGTTCCAAGACAGCAATGGCCAACGCCATCCCGAATGTCTATAATGCGGAAAGTTCCGTTATCCTGGCGCTCTGGCAACTGAAGGCGGTGATGGGCGTGGACCTGGACCGGAACATCGATGTAAAAGGTGCGCTGGACGATTATTCGGGCCAGATGCTGCGCGATCTGACCGAGCATGAGGAGGCCTCGCTGGAATACAACAGTACGATGCGCCAGCTGGCCATCCAGGCCGAGGAACTGGCCAATGCGGTCAAGATTCAGCAGTATGCCTATCTGCCTACGCTGAACCTGTCATTCTCCTACATGATGAATGCCATGACCAACGATTTCAAGTTCAACGAATACAAGTGGACGCCCTATTCTTTTGTGGGCTTGAGCCTGAATATCCCAATCTTCTCGGGCGGCAAGCGCTGGAGTGATGTGAAGGTGGCCCGTGCGCAGGCAACACAACTGCAGCTGACGCGTCTGAATACCGAACGTCAGCTTAAAATTGCCATCCGTCAGTACCTGACCACGATGGAAACCCAGATGAAGAATTATGAGTCTTCCCGCGAGGCGGTTGCCCTGGCGCAGAAGGCGTACGATATTTCCGCGAAATCCTATCAGGTGGGAAAGAATACCCTGACCGACCTGAACGATGCACAGCTGGCCCTTACACAGGCCCAACTGGCCCAGAGCCAGGCCATCTACAATTTCGTGGTGGCCAAATCCAACCTGGAACAGACCCTCGGTGCTGATTTTATTGACTCCGACGGCAACTACGATCCGGCATTGTATAACCGACAATAAAGAAGGATAACGATATGAAAATGAATTGCAAGACAGGTTTGTCCGCCGCGATGCTGCTGTTGATGACGGCATGCGGCGGCAATGGTGGAAATCAAGCGGAGCAAACTGCTTCTTCCGTTCCGGCCGAGCCGGTTCGCAAGGTGGAAGTGATGGTGGCTGCCGTGAGCGACGTACCCCAGGAAACTGCCTACTCCAGTACGGTTGAGGCGTATGCCACCAACAATATCATGCCCCAGCAGGGCGGCCGCATCCGCAAAATCAATGTGGAGGTGGGTGATTATGTGAACAAAGGGCAGGTGCTGGCCGAAATGGACCGCCTGCAGTTGGACCAGTTGAAACTTCAACTTCAGAACGATGAACTGGAGTATGCTCGTCTGAAGAGCCTCTTTGAGGAGGGTGCCGTGTCGCAGTCCGATTTCGAGGCGGCTGAACTGGGCTACAAGGTCCGTCGCACCAATTACGACAACCTGGAAGAAAATACCATCCTGCGTTCCCCGCTGAATGGTTTCGTTACCGCCCGCAACTTTGATTCCGGCGATATGTTCAGCATGACCGCCCCGCTCTTTACGGTGCAGCAGGTTACGCCGGTGAAGCTCCTGGTGGGCATTTCCGAGAGCGAATATACCCTGGTGAAGAAGGGAGATGAGGTAACCCTTACCGTGGATGCCCTTCCGGGCCGCGTTTTCAAGGGCCGCGTGGGGCGGCTGTATCCGACCATCAATCCTGTCACCCACACCTTCCAGGCCGAGGTGACGGTTCCCAATGCAGACCGCATCCTCCGGCCGGGTATGTACGCCCGCGTTACCGTCCGGTACGGCGTGAACCGTAGCGTGGTCCTGCCGGATCAGTGTTTCTACAAACAGGAAGGTGCCGGACAGCGCTTCGTCTTCACCCTTTCCGATGATGGCAAGACCGTGAACATGACGCCGGTTACCCTGGGCCGCCACCTGGGTGACAGCTACGAGGTCCTTTCCGGTATCAGCGAAGGACAGACCGTGGTGGTGAAGGGCCTCGGCGGCCTGAAAGACGGTTCCAGCGTGGAAGTGATCAACCAATAAGGAGGTCCGCGTATGAGTATTTTCCGATCGGCCGTCAACAAACCGGTGACGACCTTCCTGATCTTCCTGGCTTTCGCAATTTTGGGCGTGTTCTCGCTGACGCGGCTGCCCATCGACTTCTTCCCGGATATCGAGTCGAATACCATCATGGTGATGTCGGCTTACCCGGGCGCGAGTGCCGAAGATGTGGAGAACAACCTGACCAAGGTCCTGGAAAACGCCTTGAACGGCGTTGCGGACCTGAAGGACCTGAACTCCCAGTCTAAAGAGAACCTGTCTTTCCTGACCCTTACGTTCAAGTACGGAATCGATATCGAATCGGCCACCAACGATGTCCGGGATAAACTGGACATGGTGAATTCGAACTTGCCGGACGGGGCTTCCACGCCGGTTATTTTCAAGTTCAGTGCGGACGATATGCCCATCTTGATCCTGTCGGCGACCGCCCGGCAGAGCGTGTCCGCCATGGACAAGATCCTGGACGACCGGGTCGCTACCCCGCTGGCCCGCGTTTCGGGTGTGGGTACGGTATCCATCGCCGGTGCGCCCAAGCGCGAGATCCAGGTGTATTGTGATCCGACCAAACTGAATGCTTATGGCCTGAGCATCGGCACCATTGCCGGGGTTATCTCGGCTGAGAACCGGAATATTCCTTCGGGAAGCATCGATATCGGTTCCGAGACGTACAACCTGCGCGTCAAGAAGGAATTCCAGGATCCTTCCGAGTTGCTGGACCTGGTCGTGGGGCATTCCGCCTCAGGCGGCAACGTGTACCTGCGCGATGTAGCCCGCGTGAATGACGGGCTGGAGGAAAAATCGCAGGAATCCTATACGAACGGTGTCCGGGGTGCCCAGATTGCCATCCAGAAGCAGTCCGGATACAATACCGTACAGGTGATCCGCGATGTGAAGAAGGCGATGAAGAACATCGAAAAAACCCTTCCGTCCGATTTCTCCTTTGTAACGGTCATGGACTCGTCGGACAATATCATCAACACCATCAACTCCCTGAAGGAAACCATTCTGATTACCTTCCTGGTGGTGATGCTGGTGGTGTATGTCTTCCTGGGCCGCTGGAGAGGTACCCTCATTGTGGTGTTGAGTATCCCGATTGCCTTGCTGGCTTCGCTGATGTACCTGTTGGCGACGGGTAATTCGTTGAATATCATATCTATGTCGGCTCTGTCCATTGCCATCGGTATGGTGGTGGACGATGCTATCGTGGTTCTGGAGAACGTGACTACCCACCTGGAACGGGGCGAAAAACCCAAGGAAGCTGCCGTACACGGTACTTCCGAAGTGGGTATTTCGGTTATCGCCTCTACGCTCACGATGCTGTGCGTGTTCATCCCGCTGACGATGATTTCCGGTATGGCGGGCGTCATGTTCAAGCAGTTGGGCTGGATCGTGAGCATTATCATGATCGTTTCTACGACAGCGGCCCTGACGCTGGTGCCGATGATGTGTTCCGTCCTGCTGACCAATGAGAATCACAGCGGAAAACTGTACCATCTGTTGTTCGATCCCATCAACCGGTTCCTGGAGATGATTTCGAAGGGCTATTCCCGGATCATTGCATGGTGCATGGAACACAAGCGTTTGATCCTCCTGGGTGCCATGGCTGTTTTTGTGGGCGTCATGTTCCTGTATGTTCCTAATATGAAAACGGAATTCCTTCCGCAGTCCGACCAGGGCCGTCTGCAGATAACGGCAGAACTGCCCATCGGTACGTCGCAGGATGTAACCCGTGACGTGGCGGCCCGTATCTACGACCGGATTGCCAAGGATGTGCGGGAAGTCAAGGTGATGATTTACGGCCTTGGCCAGGCCGACACGGACAACGCCTTTGCCAGTATGCAGAACAACGGTGCCTACCTGATTTCGTACTACATCGACCTGGGCAGTAAGGAAAAGCGTGAGCGTTCCTGCTTTGAGATTGCCGATGTTGTCCGTGCCGATCTGGCCCTCTTCCCCGAGTTGAACCGCTATACGGTGACCGAAGGCATGGGGATGGCCGGGTCCGCATCGGTGCAGCTGGAAATTTACGGTTACGATTTCTCCGCGACGGAACAGGTCGCCCGCGAGGTGCGGGAACAGATGCTGGCCGATCCTTCCTTTACGCAGGTCGTGCTGAGCCGCGACCAGTATACGCCGGAATATCTGGTCGATTTCGACCGTCGCAAGCTGGCCGAAGCGGGACTGACCTCCACGGCGGCGGCATCGGCTTTCAGCGCTGCGATGAGCGGTACGACGACCTCCTACTTCCGGGAGGATGGCGAGGAATACAACATCCGTGTCCGTTATGCTCCGGAATTCCGTTGCAGCGTCCAGGATATTGAAAATATCATCATCTATAACCCTGCCGGCGTCGGTATCCGTATCCGCGATCTGGGTACGGTGGTGGAAGGCAAGGTTCCGCCTACCATCCAGCGCAAAAACCGTGATCGTCTGATTACGGTGACCGGCATTATTTCGCGCGGACATGCGTTGAGCGATGGTGTAGCCGTTACGCAGCGCATCATGAACGCGTTGCCGCTTCCGTCAACCATCAGTTGGGCGATTGGCGGCGACTATGAAGACCAACAGGATATGTTCTCGGATATGATCCTGCTGATCCTGCTCATCGTCATCCTGGTATATATGGTGATGGCATCGCAGTTCGAAGCCTTCATGGGCCCGTTCGTGATCATGTTCTCGGTGCCGTTCGCCTTTGTGGGTGTGGCCATTGCCGCCATGCTTCACGGCATGGCAATCGGCCTGATGTCCATGGTGGGTATCATCATCCTGCTGGGTATCGTGGTGAAGAACGGTATCGTGCTGATTGACTATACCATCCTCCTGCAGGAACGGGGTTATAATGTGCGCGAGGCATCCGTCGTGGCGGCGAAGAGCCGTCTGCGCCCGATCTTGATGACAACGTTGACCACGGTCCTGGGTATGCTCCCGATGGCCATGGGTCACGGCGAAGGTGCCGAGGTGTGGAATGGTCTGGGTTTGACGGTGGCCTGGGGCCTGTCGTTCTCTACCTTGATTACGTTGGTGATTATCCCGGTCCTGTACTGCGGTTTTACGGAGCACCGTGCCCGCCACAAGGCCAAGAAACTTGCAAAAGCAAAAGCATAGCATGTTATGAAAGCAATATTCATCGCATACAACCAAGCCTATAACGATGAGATCGTGAACCTGCTCGAAGATTGCGGCCAGCGGGGTTATACCCTCTGGAATGAAATCGGCGGGCGGGGTTCCGTCGATGGCGAACCGCACTTGGGCAGCCATGCCTGGCCTACGCAGAATCACGCCTTGCTCACGGTTCTGGACGATGCACTCGTTCCCGGGGTCATGGACCGGTTGCGCAAGACCGATTCCGAAAACGCCCTCTTGGGCCTCCGTGCCTTTGTCCTTCCTGTAGAAGAAGCTCTCTAGCAAAGGTATAGGTTTTTTCCATTGGAATGATTATATTTGTAAACTGATACAAATAATCATTCATAATGGAAAAGATAGCTACCAACTCCAATTTCCCTGAAATCCTCGCAGCCGGCGGTGTCGTGCTGGTGGATTTTTGGGCTACCTGGTGCGGTCCTTGCCGGATGCTTGCCCCTACCGTCGAGGATATCGCAGAAGAATATGCGGGCAAGGTTACGGTGGTCAAGTGCAATGTGGACGATTGCGAGGATATCGCTGTCCAGTATGGCATCCGCAGCATACCTACGCTGATTTATTTCAAAGACGGACAGGTGGTGGACAAGACCGTGGGCCTGGTTCAGAAAGCCGATATCGTTGGCAAACTGAACGCCCTCCTGTAACCGGGTCCTGCCGTGAAAAAGCTGCTTGTATTGCTGTGCATGGCACTCCTTGCGTGCCCTGTGTGGGCCGGAAAGGATGGCGGCGTGCGTTTCGGCTTGCTGGGCGGTTTTACCTCTTCCTCTACCAATGTAGAGCAGATGAAGCTGAGCTCTGTGAGCCTGTATCACGCGGGCGTCGCCCTGCATGTCCCCGTCGGCCCTACCTTCGCCGTTCAGTTCCAACTGCAGTATCAGGTAAAGGGCGCCACGTTGGATAAGATGGATACTTCCCCGGCTTCCTTCCAGTCTTTGGAAACCAAAGTAGGATATGTGGAGCTGCCGGTTCAACTTCAGTTGCGGATTCCGCTTCCGGTTGTCCGCCCCTACCTGTTCGGTGAACCCTTTTTGGGGTATGCCCTGAATTTATATTCCAAGAGCCTGGGAGACGAAGTCCGGGATTTTGGCACGGCCAATATCCAGCGGATGGAATACGGCCTGGGCCTGGGCGGCGGTGTGGATATCTGGAAGATCCAGGTCAGTGCAAGGTATTTCTGGAACTTCGGGTCCCTCTGTGCCGATGACGGCAAGGTGAGTACCAACGCAGTGGCGGAAACGGTTACTTCCGCTTTCAAGGATAAACGGCACTTCAACGGTTTTTCCGTAACGGCGGTCCTGTTCTTTTGACCCTTCAGGATGAACGATAAGCGAATTGTCATCTACTGCTCGGCGAGCTACACCATTGACCCGAAATTCAATGAAGCGGCCCGCCAGATGGTCCGTGCGCTTTGCAAAAAGGGATATGCCTTTGTCTCGGGCGGAACGGTAAAAGGCACCATGGGCGTCCTTTCCGAAGAGATTCAAGCCTGCGGCGGTTATCACCTGGGTATCCTGCCCCGCTATATGCAGGGACTGGAGTACACCGGTGTATCGGAGATTTTGTGGACCGATACCATGTCGCAACGCAAAGAGCTGATGCGGGAAGGTACGTGCGCAGCCATCGCCCTGCCCGGCGGGATCGGGACCCTGGATGAACTGATGGAAACCCTGACCCTGGCGAAACTGGGCCGTTATTCCGGCCGGATCTTTGCCCTGAACATAGACGGTTTTTACGACAAATTGATCGACTGGCTGGATTACCTGGTGGATACGAGGATGCTGGACAGCGATACGCGGGAATTGATCCGTTTTCCGCGGACGGTAGAAGAATTGACTTCCTATTTTGACTGAAATGGATATTCGGGAGGTGCAGGCATATTTGGGGGCGGACTGGAAGGCCCTGAAGGAGACGCTGGCAGAATCGCTGAACAGCGATATCGACCTGTTGAACCGGACGAACCAGGCCCTGCTTGCCAATGGCGGAAAACAACTCCGGCCGATGTTGTCCCTGCTGAGCGCACGCTGTTGCGGCGGAGGCGGGGAGGATGCCGTCCGGGTGGCTGCCGCCGCTGAAATGCTGCACAATGCTACCCTGCTTCATGACGACGTAGCCGACAATTCCCCCAGCCGTCGCGGCGCTCCCACGGTAAAATCCCTGCTGGGAGACCGTGCATCGGTGTTGTTGGGCGATTTCTGGCTCGTTCGGGCGGTGGAGCTGATCCTGAATACCTCTTCCTGTAAGGATGAAGGCATCCGCATCTTCGCCAAAACCCTTGCGGATTTGGCCGAGGGAGAGATGCTGCAATTGGAAAAGGCGGGAAGCGCCGATACCACCGAAGCGGATTATCTGCGGATTATCTATAACAAGACGGCCTCGCTCTTCGAAGCGGCGTCCGTGACGGGTGCCCTGTCGGCCAAAGCTCCGGAAGCGTACCGTGAGGCCATTCGGACCTATGCCGTCAACCTGGGCCTGGCGTTCCAGATTCGGGACGACATGTTCGATTATACCGACGGCGACGGCATCGGAAAACCGGTTGGGATCGACCTGAAAGAACAGAAAATCACCCTTCCGCTGCTGGGCGCCCTGGCGGCTGTTCCGACGGAAGAGGCTTCCCGGATACGCGAGCGGGTACGGAGCATCGGACAGCATCCCGAGGAGGTGGAAGAGATTCGTGCGTGGGTTCGGAAAACGGGAGGCATGGAGTATGCTGCCCGGAAACTGGAAGAATATGTAAAGCGGGCTTGCGCGGCCCTGGAGACCTTGCCGCCCAGTGAGGCGCGGGACTGGCTCGACAAATTGGCAAACTATACGGCCGTACGGAACGTATGATGGATTTTGGAAACATGAAAGGGAACGAGGATGTTCGGAAGGCCCTGCACGCAATGGTGCAGTCGGGCCGCATCCCGCATGCCCTGATGTTCTACGAGGACGATGGGGGAGGGGCTCTCCCGGTTGCCCTGGAGTTCCTGACCGACGTATTCGGCGGTTCCGGAAAGGTAGCCCGGCTGATCCATCCCGATATCCATTTTATCTTCCCGATCACTTCCGGCTCAAAAGTGAGCGGTACCGTGAGCGAATTGCGCAGTGAGCAATTCCTGACCTGGTGGCGAGAACTCATCGCCGGCAATCCCTGTTTTACGGAAGAGGAACTGGCCGAAGCCCTTGGCATCGAGGGTAAAGCGGCCGGTATTAACGTGGCCGATGCAAAAGCCATCCTGGCCAAGCTGTCCCTGACCCCGGTCGAGGGAGGCTGGCAGAGCGTGGTGGTGTATCTGCCCGAGAAAATGAATGCGCAGGCGGCGAACCGCTTGCTGAAGGTGCTGGAAGAACCGCCGCAGAAGACGGTCTTCGTGCTCATCACCCACGCCCCTGACAAGGTGCTGCAGACCATTGCCTCGCGATGCCAGTTCCTGCGGGTGTTGCCGGTGGCATCGACCCTGCATGCCGCCGATGAGGCCCGGCTCGATCTCTTTTCGGACCTGATGGAAGCGCTGGCGGACCGCAATCTGCCGGCGGCCCTTGAGGTGGGGGAGACCCTGGCTGCCCTGGGTTCGCGCGAAAAGCAGAAGACTTTTTGCAAATTTGCCAACGCTTGTTTGCGGATGATTTTCCTGATCCAGCAGCAGCTCCCTGCGCTGGCGGGTTTGAGCGAGCAGGAGGAACCGTTCTTCGTCCGGATAGCCGGTCGCGTGAAGAAATCCTTCCCCCGGACGGCCGCGGCCGTTATCGACCGTTCCTATCAGTTAATTGAAAGAAATGTAAACCAGAAGGTCCTCTTTTGCGACATGGTGGACCGGCTGTATATGATGATATAGCGTATGTACAATACAGACAACGAAACCATTCAGTTCGATTGCAATCGCGGCTGTGCGATGACCCGGGACGACAATACCGGGGAAATTACCTGCACCTATCGCAGCGGCTGTTGTAAACTGAAAGATAATAACTGGCTTTCCGGCATCAACCAGGAACAATTCAAGGATCTCTTCGAGGTCCGGTTCAAGAATACGCGCAAAGGTATTTATGTCAACGCGTCGGGCCAGAGCGTGAAAATGGGCGATCTGGTCATCGTGGAGGCTGCCAATGGGCACGACCTGGGAATCGTTACCCTGGAAGGTCCCGTGGTGGGCCGTCAGATGAAATGCAAGGGCGTGGACCCGGAGCAGACGCCGCTGAAGAAGATTTACCGCAAGGCCAAACCCTTCGATATCGCCAAATGGCAGGAAGCGATTGCCCGGGAGCAGGACACCATGATCCAGGCCCGGCGGATTGCCGCTGAAATGGGGCTGGAGATGAAAATTGGCGATGTGGAGTTCCAGGGAGACGGCACCAAGGCCATCTTCTATTACATTGCCGATGGCCGCGTGGACTTCCGTCAGCTCATCAAGGTCTTTGCTGAGGAGTTCCGCATCCGGATCGAAATGAAACAGATCGGTGCCCGCCAGGAAGCCGGCCTGATTGGCGGCCTGGGCGTGTGCGGACGCGAACTGTGCTGCGCGAATTTCATCACCGAATTCCAGTCCATCACCACGGCGGCGGCGCGCTGCCAGGACCTTTCGCTGAATCCGCAGAAACTGGCTGGCCAGTGCGGAAAGCTGAAATGCTGCCTGAATTATGAGGTGGCGGCCTATATGGACGCCCAGTCGCGCATCCCGAAGGTGTCTGAACCGCTCATGTTTGAAGACGGTCCCGCCTTCCTGATGAAGACCGATATCCTGCAGGGAATCCTGTATTTCTCGTACGATAAGGGCTCGCTGGCCAACCTGTATCCGCTTGCGGTGGAGGAAGTCCGCGAAATCATGGAAATGAACCGCCACGGAGAGCAGCCGATGTCGCTGCGGAACGAACCCGTCCCCGATGGTCCGCAGTTCATTTCGGCTGTCGGCGACGACAGCATCAGCCGATTTGATTCACCCAAAAAGAAACGCTCGAAGAATCGTGGACACAAGAAGAAGTAGCTTGTTGGTTTCGCTCCTGTTTCTGTGGCTTACGGCATGCTCGCAGCCGGTTACCATTGAAATGTATGCCCCGATAGGGGATGAGTTGGTATTGGATATGTCGGATAGTCTATATACCTATGATATTACATTTTTTACCCGGGCCGATTTTCCGGCTTTTTCCCGCCGGCCCAACTGCGATATCCCGCTGGAAGTATTCCTGACGTCGCCTTCCGGGAGGGAATTTTCTGAAGAGGTTTACTTTCCCACGGCGGGACCTCTCCGGTCTACGGCCTTTTCCGATGATTATATGGCTCCCTGGCGAACCGGATGCGAACCGATTGAATACGGAAAGTGGACCCTGTCTATCAGTATCAAGGATTCTGAGTGGGAAAACCATATATATGGCTTTGGCGCCATTCTCGAAAAAAAACGATAAATATTTGGAGATTCCGAAAAAACCCTCTATCTTTGCAATCCACAAACGGGGTATTAGCTCAGTTGGTAGAGCGTTTGAATGGCATTCAAAAGGTCAGGAGTTCGATTCTCCTATGCTCCACAAAGGATAACAAACTGATTATCAAGCACTTGCAACCCTCTAAGCCTTTCGAGCTTGGAGGGTTTTTTCGCAAAAGACACCGGTTTTTGAGGCCACTTGAGGCAAAATGGGCTCACGTCCAAAAGTATGTGTTTAAGCGTAGATATTCTGTAGCCTGAAGAGGAAGTAGTTTATATCTGATACCCCTCTGAGTTGTGCACGGAAGGTCTTGATTTTAGAGTTGAAGGACTCAGC
>Ga0256407_10001440_pt1 | contig 50152 bp, 46 predicted proteins | sample RumenRJG_04DNA_FD_193489 | JGI IMG/M metagenome (GOLD analysis project Ga0256407, IMG submission 193489) | Bovine rumen microbial communities from Lethbridge, Alberta, Canada - RJG_04 | ecosystem: Host-associated > Mammals > Digestive system > Stomach > Rumen | place: Canada: Alberta...
CGCCCTCCACGGCCACAATCTCTAGCGAAACTACAAAATTGTTGCCGCATGAACTAAATTTATACGATGTTTAACATCGGACATTTAGAACATTATCTATAATCCGATGCAAAGGTAAGAGCGACCATAGGTCGAGCGCGGAAATTCGGTAGAACCTAAAGTGTAGAGCTGTAAATTCGGCAGAACCTAAGGGTGGAGTTTCTTATCTAGAACTCCCACAATTGTCAATTGTGAATTGTCCATTGTCAATTATGAATTATGAATTTAAATTTTCAACTTTCAACTCCCATAATTGTCCATTGTCAATTGTGAATTGTCAATTCATAATTATATTCTTGCATTTTATATTCAGAAAATCTTAACGATTGTTAAAAAAGTGCGTTTTCAATCCCTATTAACTTTTTTTAACGTTTGGAATGTATGCAGATGAAATTTTTGTTGTTTCTTTGCACCCGAAATAAACAAAATATCAAGTCAAAAACTTAAATGTGACAACTAATTCGCATCTTTTATCTCGGTAAATGCTGAGAAATTGCGGTGTGGAGGGTGAAAATTTTTTGTTAAATTAACTAATTACTAATTTCATTTAAAATGAAGAAAATCTTTTTGATGATGGCTTTCGTAGCCATGACTTTGGGTGCTGCTGCACAGGAGAATTCATTCAATGTTAAGGGTGGTGTAGGTCTCTCAACTCTTGAGGATTACAGCGGTGCAACAAGTAAGTTGAACTGGAAGATTGGCGCAGGCTATGAGTTCCGTCTTAACGACCTTATCGGTATCGAGCCTTCTCTTATGCTTAACAGCAAGGGTTACAAGACTGATTACGATTTGGGCGGTATGTCTTCTCTGGTAGATTTTAAGAACGAGACTATCAACTTGCTTTATGTTGAGGTTCCTGTAATGTGTAACTTCCACATCAACGACAACTGGGAGCTTGGTGCTGGCGTATATGGCGCATATCTTGTTGATGATAACAGCGAAAAAGATGCAGTTAATGTTATTGGTGGTGTTGCTTCTGCTTTTTCTTCAGTTTTTGGAGACGATGAAAAGATTGACGCGGATGATTTTAAGGCACACAAGGTTGATTTCGGTGCTTACGCTGTTGCAAAGTACAACTTCGAGAATGGCTTGTTCGTAGGTCTTGACTATTCTTATGGCTTTGGCGAATTGTCAAAGTACAACAAGGGTAAGAACATGACATTCGGTGCTTTGGTTGGCTTCCGTTTCTAATTTGTAAGAAACCCAATTAAATTATACCTATATCCCCGAATGATTCGTATTTTTTTCGAATCGTTCGGGGATTTTTTTGTCTCTTTTTTCTAATATAAATCATGATAAGCAAAATTCTTATCCGAAAAATATTCTGATGTCATTATTTTTTACTTCTTTTGCGAGCGGAAAGACAAGTTTGTGGCGGACCGCCACTTTCTATCGTATCCGAAATTATAAGTTAAGCTAATCACTAATATTTAAACTGACAAATGAGAAAATTATTCTTAATGCTTGTTTTCGTTGCCATTGCCCTTGGCGCGAAGGCTCAGGAAAATGCGTTCAGCATCAAGGGTGGGGCAGGATTTGCAATGCTTCAGGACGATACTGATGCCGATTTGAAGCTAAGCTGGAAATTTGGACTTGGCTATGAATTCCGTCTCAACGACCTTATAGGCATCGAGCCTTCTTTGATGATAAGCAACAAGGGCTTCAAGTTTAAAGACGATGATTATTATCATTACGACAAGACATTCAATCTGCTTTATGCCGAAGTGCCAGTAACGTGCAACTTCCATCTGGGCGACCATTGGGAACTTGCCGGCGGACTCTACGGTGCTTATCTCTTAAACGACAATACCGAAGGCATATTTGGAAACTTGCGTGAGTTTGAAATCGGAACGACTGCCGCAGCCAAATATAATTTCGATTGCGGTCTGCTCTTGGGACTTGACGGCTCGGTATCGGCAACCAGTTTCCAGAAGGATTACAGAGGCAGAAACTCAGCATTCAACATTCTGGTTGGCTTTCGATTCTAACTCGCAAGATATATCGAGATTCCCGAAGGTGATGTCGCTTTCGGGATTTTTATCTGCAATAGTTTGATAATCATCGATAAAACATACCGAATCGAAAATATTTTCTATCTTTGTACCGTTTTAGAGTAGAAAGGTAATTATTTTATCAAATCATAAAAAATGAAAAAACTATTTTTAACGATGGCTTTCGCAGTCATTGCGCTTAGTGCCGCAGCACAGAATGATGCAGTCAAGAATGATCATGTTACTTTGAAGGCTGGCTTGGGATGGGCTACTTGCTACCGAAACAGTAGCTATTACGATTCGTGCGACGATGTGGTATCTATGTTTAAGGTAGGTTTGGGCTTCGACCACCATTACAACAGAGTTGTCGGAATGGGATATTCCCTGAATCTGCATGTCAGATATGCCGGCAATTATGATGAATATTACGTTGGGGGGACTAACAACGATGACAGCGAGTATTTGTACGATATTGTTGCGCCGATACATATCAATCTGTATCCGGGCAAGCATTGGGTTCTGAGTTCAGGCTTGTATTGCTCAATCTCGGCATCGCAAGGCTTTGATTCTGATGTTGACTTTGGTTATATCACAAGTGCACAGTATCAGTTTAACAGCGGCTTGTTCATCGGACTGGATGCGAGCCTTGGATTTATTCCGAAAAGAGATGACGATAATGCAGGAAACTGCACGGCAAGTATGTTCATAGGCTTTGCTTTCTGACTTTTTTTTGCCGAGAACAAAAAAATGTTATTATATTTGCAGCGCATTTAAAAAAGAATTAGTTAAACAGTTAAAATTATCAAATCAAACCAAATGAAAAAGTTATTCTTGATGATGGCTTTCGCAGTCATCACTTTGAGTGCCGCAGCACAGAAGGGCGGTTTCGACGTAAAGGCTGGTTTCGGTCTTTCAAGTTATATGGGCGATGCTGCCGACGGTGCAGATGCTAAGTTCAACTGGAAGGTTGGCGCAGGCTACGAGATTCGTATCAACAAGCTTATCGGCATCGAGCCATCTTTGATGCTTAACAGCAAGGGTGCTGAGTATTCTTGGTGGGATGGTAACAGAAAGTTTACTACAACCAATAACCTGCTTTATCTTGAGATGCCGGCAATGTGTAACTTTCACCTTAACAGAAACTGGGTGCTTGGTGCAGGTCTTTACTGCGCTTACCTTGTAGACGATGACGACAGAGACTTCGATAATTTCGATGCAGGTCTTCGTATTGGCGGTAAGTATCAGTTCGACAGCGGTTTCTTCCTCGGTCTTGATGCCTCATTCGGCGGTGTAGATTTGGATAAGCACTACGATGTTCAGAACATCACTTTCGGCACAGTAGTTGGATTCGCATTCTAAATTCATAACTTAGGAGTCGCCTTGGTTTAGGCGGCTCTTTTTTTGTAGTAAAATGAAAAAACTATTTAATGCAATCAGAAAATCCGATTTAGAAACGGTTAGACAAATTATTCTGAAACAGCCAGAACTGGTAAACTGTGTGGCAAAGCAGCCGCCAAAGAAAGACGACGGGCAGTCGCCGCTGCAAGTGGCTCTGAAAACAGGTAATAATGACATCGCCGAATTTCTTATCGATAATGGGGCAGATGTTAATTTTATTGAAGATGAGTCGTGCTGTAACGAGTGGAGAACGCCCGTTCTTCATGACGCAATAAACTGTGCCGTGATGCAGAGCCGGTGGAACTCCAACGGTCGTGATGGATTCCATGTGTTCTCAACAAAAGAAAAGGCATCGGCATCTCTTTCCAATCTGAAGAAGATGATTGCCGCCGGAGCCGATGTTAATGCGCTCGATTCCTGCGGAAATTCGTGCTTATGGCGTTTTACATTGCAAGCAAATCAGATTTTACCACAGTATATCTATGCCGAACATCGGGAATGTGACAACCGCGTCTTTACAGCAGAGTTACACGAGGATTTAAGACAAATACTAACAGCATTGAGAGATGCAGGAGCAGATGCAGACTATAAAAGACCCAATAGGGGAGCAATCCGCGATGTTTTTCGCGAAGGTCCTATTGCCGTGTTGTTCAAAGAGGTGTTTGGGTAGTTTGTTTTTTGTCCTCAAGTTGTATGTTACTAACTGAACAGAAACATCTTTTATATTCGGGCAAAAAGTCTGTTTTGTGTGGTGTAAAAAGGAAAAAGTTGTATCTTTGCAGCCGCAATTTTTAATATTTGAAGAAACAAGAATGATGAGAAAATTATTATTGATGATGGCTTTTGTGGCTGTCTCATTTAGTGCAGCCGCGCAGAAAGGTAATTTCAACGTTAAGGCTGGTTTGGGCGTGGCAAACTGGTTGAGCAATGACTACGAAGAGAATTGTAACTACAAACTTAACTGGAAAGTTGGAGCAGGCTTCGAGTTCCGCGTCTGCAAACTTATCGGCATAGAGCCGTCGGTTATGCTCAACAGCAAGGGAACAAAGTGGAAATGGGAAGGTAAAACCGTAAAATTTAGCAGAACCGCAAATCTGCTTTATCTTGAAACTCCAATAATGTGCAATTTCCATATTGACGAAAAATGGTCGTTTGGTGCTGGAGTCTATTTTGCTACGCTTGTAGATGATGGTGGCACAGATCTCTATGCATACGATTCTGGCTTGTGTTTTGGTGGAAAATATCAGTTTGGCAACGGATACTTTTTGGGACTTGATTCTACACTCGGGCGTACGGATTTGGGGCTCGAACGATGGAATTTCACAATGGGAGCGATATTTGGTTACAGATTCTAATATTTTAATAAGGCAATAGATGAAAAAAATATTTTTGATGATGGCATTTGTAGCCATTTCGTTTGTAGCGTCTGCACAGAATAGCCGTTTTGATGTAAAGATTGGTTACGGTTGGGCAAATTTGTACGGCGACGATTCGAAAGTTGCTGAAAGTATATTCAGTTGGAAGATTGGTGCAGGCTATGAGTTCCGCCTCGGCAAGCTTATCGGCATAGAGCCGTCTTTGATGGTTGACAGCAAGGGCGCAAGAAGGTATGATTTGATGTATTCAAAATGGAATTTCTCTTTTAATTCTTATACTGATTCTTATGGTAATATTGTTGTTGCCGGATTTTTTGTGCTTATCGTTAACAACAAAAGGGCGATTTCTTGATAAAAAACGATTTGGGTTAAAAACGCTATTTCCCAATATCATGAAATGATTATTCAGAATGACGCTGAAAGCGTCACCTCTCAGTAACCGCAGCATCCGTAGGATCTGCGGACAGAAAAAAACGGATATTTTCGACCCTGAAAGCGGTCGCCCATTACGACTGATGGGGCACTCCTTCAGAGTGCTTTTTTGATTGTGCACTATTTTCCGCAGGTCGTTCCGACCTACGGTTACTAAGCGGAGACGCTTTCAGCGTCTATAATACGTAGACAATACAGAGGCTTATAACTGTATGGTCGGAATTGTAGCAGGTTATTCATTCTCATTCTGATAAGTGAAAAAAATGCAGCAATAAATCTTTCTTTATTACTGCATTTTTTTTATTTCGTCATCCATTTCTTCATGCCATCGGTGTAATAGACAAGGTTTTCGCCCTTGTTGCCCGAGTAGATGAAGTAGGCTTGAATTTCGGGATGCTTGGCGAGCAGAGCCTTTGCCTTGTCGAGCCCCATAACCATGAACGATGTTGCAAACGCATCGGCTGTGGCGCAGTCTTTAGCAAGCACCGTGCTGCTCAGAATGCTGTGCTGAACAGGGTAGCCCGTCTTTGGGTCGATGGTGTGGGCATATTTCTTGCCGTCCTTGTAGTAGAAGTTGCGGTAGTTGCCCGATGTTGCCATGGCAATATCCGTAACGTTAAGGATTGTCTGCTGCTCTGTTTCTATGGCGAGCGAGTCGTCAACAGGCTTGCTTACGCCAATCCTCCAACTCTTGCCATGCGGATTGTGACCTTTTACCACAATTTCGCCGCCAATCTCAATCATATAGTCCGTAATGCCCAAGCGGTCGAACAGACGAGCCACGCAGTCCGTTCCGTAGCCTTTGGCAATGGCGCTGCAATCGAGCATTATGCGGTTGTCGTCCTTCTTTATCTTGCCGCCTTCGAGTCTTACTTTCTGGTAGCCCACGATGGCGCGCAGACTGTCAATCTTCTGAGCCGTGATGCTGTCTTTCTTTTTGAAACCGAATCCCCACGCGTTTACGAGCGGAGCAACGGTTATGTCGAAACAGCCGTCGGTTACGGTAGAAATGCTCTGTGCCAGATTGAATACGTTTGTGAACATACTGTCGGGCGTAACGTCCTCGTTGCGGTTAATCTTGCTTATTACCGATTCTTTGTTGAACGGCGACAGCGAGAAATCAACCTTCTTCAGTTCCTTTTCGATGTCAGCCTGGATGTCGCGGTCGTAGTTGTAGCTTGCCGAGTAGATAGTGCCGAAAATCGTTCCGTTGTTCTTGATGTAGCGGAGGTTGGCGCTACCGTTGTTACTTCTGACAATCCATACTGTTGCGGCAATAAGAGCCAGCAGGAATATCCATCGAAATTTAGTCATCTTATGTTGTGTGTATGATTCTTCTATTTTCATTTAAACCGAATGTTTTTATGCTGATGCGTTTACAGATGCAGGTCGAAAATCAGACTGTAGTTCAGTCCCCATTGCGTGTCGCGGTTGTTTCCGTAGCCCGGAATGTACCACGGCGATGCAATCTTGGTCGATTTAGCCGTGAACTTGCGTTTGTAGTGAAGCGACCATCCCATGTGGAATCCGCTTATAATCTGTGCCTCGAAACCAAGTCCAATCTCGCCCCAAGCAGCGCGACTGCTTATGCCCGATTCGTTGAAGTATAGTTCTTTGCCGCCCCATACAGGGTCTACTATGGGGTTATGCGTCTCGACATCGTACTTGAATTTGGTGTAGCCAAATCGCACGCCGGCATACAGACGGTTGCCCTGGTGCTTGTTGCGCAGCATGTTGTAGTCGCATCCAACGCGGAAATACGGAGCCTTGCTCTTGTAACTGATGTTGGTCTCGTCGTTGGTATGGTCGCACATTCCGTAGCCCAGTTCGAAGATTGGGAAGAACGTGTCCTTGAGATTGATGCGCAACGAAGCCTCGGCGTTGCCATACGAGCCGAACTTGTATCGCGCCAGACCGAAGAGGTCTACGCCCACGGCAGCACCCTTGAACAGGGCAACGCTGTCGTTGTCTTGTGCAAGAATTCTCTGAGCCTGCTCCTCGGCAATTTGCTGCTGCGCGTGTGCTGCAACGGAGAAGGCAAGCAGGCTAATCAGCGTTAATATCTTCATATTCGAAATGAATGTTTTCTGTCCGGTCGAATGTTACTTCGCCCTTGGTTATCGTTGCCTTTCTTATCTGCTTGTCGAGCGGTTCAACCTCGATGTCCGTTATCATGTGATAGGCGCAAGGCTGGTTGTCCATGTTCTCGAAGTGCAGCCAGTTGTCGTGCGTTACCGTAACGCTCACCTCGTCAACCTTGCTGCCGTTCTTGAAGCTGAACTTGAACACGTCCTTGTTCTTGCTGTAACTCAGCGGAAGGCTGATGGTCTTGCGGCCGTATCCCTGGGCATAGGTTACGAGCACAGAGTCTGTGCCCTCGGCGGTTATCTGCAACGAGTCGGATATGGCTATGCTGTCGCCATTCTCGTTATAGAACCGCATCATGCAGTACGACGTGTGGTAAAGTTGATAGTCTATTTCCGAACAACTCTGCCACAATGCAGTTAAGGCCATCGCGAGGATGACCGTTAACCGTAGACTGTATTTCCTGACTTTGCGCATCAGATTTCCTTTTCTATCTTGTAATTATTACGTTCTGGGGAGTTGCGGCTGATAAGTTCGCCAAGGAAGCCTGCCACGAATAACTGAGTTCCCAGAATCATCATCGTCAGGGCGATGAAGAAGTAAGGGCTGTCTGTTACCAGATTGTAAGGCATTCCCATGTACATCTTCGTAAGTTTGAGCGCGCCTACAGCCACGCAGGCACATACACCGATGAAGAACATTATGCTGCCAAGGAAGCCGAAGACGTGCATTGGCTTCAGACCGAAACTGTTCAGGAACCACAGCGACAAGAGGTCGAGATAGCCGTTCACAAATCTGTTCCAGCCGCCAAACTTTGTGCTGCCGAACTTGCGTGCCTGATGATGCACAACCTTCTCGCCAATCTTGCTGAAACCGGCATTCTTTGCAAGATAAGGAATGTATCGGTGCATCTCGCCGTATACCTCGATATTCTTTATCACGTCCTTGCGGTATGCCTTCAGTCCACAGTTAAAGTCGTGCAGATTCTTTATTCCGCTCACCTTGCGCGCCGTTGCGTTGAACAACTTTGTAGGGATTGTCTTTGACAGCGGGTCGTAACGCTTCTGCTTGTATCCTGAGACAAGGTCGTACTTGTCCTCCGTAATCATTCTGTAAAGTTCCGGTATCTCGTCTGGACTGTCTTGGAGGTCGGCATCCATGGTGATGACAACATCGCCCTGTGCACGCTCAAATCCGCAGAACAGGGCAGGACTCTTGCCGTAGTTGCGGCGGAACTTTATGCCCTTTACGCAGGCCGATTTCTTCTGAAGGTCTTCTATCACCTGCCAAGAAGAGTCGGTGCTGCCGTCGTTTACGAATATAACCTCATAACTGAAGTTGTTCTCGCGCATTACGCGCTCAATCCAAGAATATAGTTCCGGAAGCGATTCCTCTTCGTTGTAAAGAGGCACAACAACTGAAATGTCCATATTTTAGTCTTTTAATTTGTTTCTTCTGAAATAGTGAATTATGCACAGCGGAATGCAGATGATAATGTGCTGCATCAGTATGCTGACAGCAAAGTTGTATGCTATCTTTACGGGACTTAACCCTTCCAGCGTAGAGGTGGCTGTGCTCATTATCTTTTCGAGTGCCTGTATAGTCTCCTTGCCGTTTGCAGTTTCAGCCTGAGCCTTCATTACTGGGTCGGACAAGAAAAGGTCGAAATTGTGATTGATGGCTCTTAACATGTAACCGTTGTCTACAAACTGGAAGTATACAAAGATTACAAGTGTATAGATGATAGCCGAAAAGAAGCAGATATTAGCCATATATCTGAAATCGGCAAGTGCTGTGAATTTGTCGGCTCCGTATGTCTTGAAGTGTTTGAAGCTCTTGGCTTGTATAACGTAGATAGCCACAATATACAGAGCCATAGCCGGCAATGTCAGAATGCTAACCGAAAGGCTTGCCATGAACGTAAGAAAGCCTATTGACCATAGTGATCCCACTATGATGCCGTCCTTCTGAGGTCCATAGAAACTCATGCGATTGAAATCGCGCTCGCTATTTGATGTATTCATAAATTATAGTCGACTATTGTGCTTAAAAACAAAAAAGAGAACAACCGAAGTTATTCTCTTTTTGAGCCTCTTGTCGGATTCGAACCAACGACCCCGAGATTACAAATCACGTGCTCTGGCCAACTGAGCTAAAGAGGCAGGCGGGTAAGCAATCTACATCGCGCCGCTACAACCAACTACCTTTGCTGCCGTCAAGCCCTGGAGGATTCGAAGGGAGCTGGCCGTATAGGACTTACCCATGTTTTGTTGTTTGCACCGGCTTTATTTCCGATTGCGGTGCAAAAGTAGTACATTTCTGTGAACTACCAAAACTTTAAAGAGAAAATTTTGTGTAAAAGTGCATTTTTTTGAAAAATGCACTTTTTATACCTTATATATTAAATAGACATCAGAAAGTTATCTTCAGAATCTTTCCGTTGTATGCATCTACGGTGATGTTTGTAAGATGGTCGGGCACTATCGACAGTTTTTCTTCCTTGCCTGTAAGAAGGTCTGTTGCCGTAACCTTGCCCAAATCTTTTGGAAGATTAAGGTACTCGAATGCGTGCATTGGCAGGTTTACGCCCATCTTCGCCTTCATTCCGTCGAAGTTTGCAACTATTACGAGCAGTTCGTTCTCGTATTTGCGCAAGAAGCAGTAGTGCTTGTAGTCGTTGAATGTCCAACTGCCTTGGTTTACATACATCACATCGAAGAACTGGCCGTCGCTTATGGCTTTCTCTGTTCTGATGATGCTTAGCAGCCTTGTGTAGAATGCGCGTACTTTCTTCTCGTTTGCGGTAAGCTTGTCTTCGTTGAACTTACCGCCGTTTCTCCATCGGTAGATGCTGTTAATCGTCCAGTAGTCGAAGATTGTTGTACGTCCGTCCTGACCGCTGAAGCCTTCGCAGTCCATGCCCATCTCGCCGAGTTCCTGTCCGAAGTAGAGCATGAACGGATTATTGTTGATGCACGAACTTACTATAACGGCAGGCTTAGCCTTCAGGCCGCCCTTGAACAGAAAATCAGATGCAAGTCGCTGCTCGTCGTGGTTTTCCATGAAGTTGAGCATGTGTGGAGCGCAGTCGCCCAAGTTCTGCCAGCAATGCGTAATCTGCGAAGCAGAGCGGTCGCCGAGTGTTACGCCCTTCAGCGTGTCGTATAGTCCTACCTTGTCGTACAGATAGTCGAACTTTCCGCGGTTTATGTAGTTCCAATATTCGTTTGGATTGTAAACCTCGGCGATGAACAGAATCTCCGGATATTTCTCCTTTATCTGCGGAACGACCCATTCCCAGAACTCAACCGGAACCATCTCGGCCATGTCGCAGCGGAATCCGTCGATATTCTTTGCCGACCAGAACAGAAGGATGTCGAGCATCTTGTTCCAAGTGTCGGGGATAGGGTCGAAATAGCATGTTCCGCCGTTGCAGTAGTCAACACCGTAGTTCAGTTTCACGGTCTCGTACCAGTCGTTGGTGCAAGGCCATTGGTCAAATCTGTTGTTTCCCGTAGCCTTTGCCGGAAACTCGATGTACGGCTTCTTCTCGCCCTGCTGAAGGTCGATTGCACCCTCGAGTTTGCAGTCGGGGATATAGTAGAAATTATTGTTTGGCGAGAATGCCTTGCGAACGTCGTCGTTCTCTCCGAGGTCGGCAATGCCTTCTCTCTTTGCGTCGGAATGATATTGGCGCGCAACGTGGTTCGGAACAAAGTCGATGATGACCTTCATGCCGTTGTCGTGCGTGCGCTTTACGAGAGCCTCGAATTCCTGCATTCGGTTTGGAACCTTGTCGGCAAGGTCGGGATCAACGTCGTAGTAGTCCTTTATTGCGTAAGGCGAGCCGGCTTTTCCTTTCACCACAGCCTTGTGGTCTTTTGCTATGCCTTGGCGCGAATAGTCGGTCTGAGTTGCGTGTTCAATAATACCTGTGTACCAGATGTGCGAGAATCCCATCTCTCTGATTGCGCTCAGAGCCTCGTTGGTGAAGCTTGAGAACTTGCCGCATCCGTTTTCTTTGATTGTTCCATCCTGATGCGGATGCTGTTTCGTGTTGCCGAACAATCTTGGTAATACCTGATAGATTGTAATCTTTTCACTCATAGTTTTTAATTCAAATTTAAAGTCCTTAATATCATATTTCGGTAGTGAGAATCTGTTTCTTTTATCCCGAACGAATCCCGAAGGAATCCCGAATGTTTTAAATAGATTCTTTTGTATGAAAAATAAAGGACCGTACGGCATGGCACGGTCCTGTTTTAGTTTATCCTTGAATTCCTGAGACAGAAACCTCTTTCGAGATTTTCACAATCATTCCTTGAAGTGCTTTTCCCGGGCCGCATTCAACGAACTCGGTAGCACCTGCTGCAATCATGTTCCGTACCTCCTGAGTCCAGCGGACTGATGCCGTAAGCTGTGCTATCAGGTTCTTCTTGATGTCGGCAGGCTCGGTGTGTGCCTGAGCATCTACATTCTGGTATACAGGGAACTTAGGAGCGTTGAATGTTGTCTTCTCTATTGCTGCTGCAAGTTCGTCCTTTGCCGGCTGCATAAGAGGAGAGTGGAACGCACCTCCAACCTTCAGCGGAAGGGCGCGCTTTGCTCCGGCTGCCTTAATCTTCTCGCAAGCCTCGTTTACAGCGTCGATGTTTCCGCTTATTACAAGCTGTCCCGGACAGTTGTAGTTTGCAGGGATAACGATGTTGCCTTCTTTGCTAACCTCGGCGCAGATTGCCTCAACCTGCTCGTCTGCCATTCCGATGATGGCAGCCATTGTTGATGGAGCAGCCTCGCAGGCTTTTTGCATTGCCATTGCACGAGCGTAGACAAGCTTCAGACCGTCTTCGAACGACAGAACGCCTGCTGCTGTAAGTGCTGACAACTCGCCAAGTGAGTGACCGCCAACCATATCTGGGTTGAAGTTATCGCCCTGACACAAGGCTGTGATAACCGAATGAAGGAATACTGCCGGCTGAGTTACTTTTGTCTGCTTAAGTTCGTCATCTGTTCCGTTGAACATGATGTCGGTAATTCGGTAACCTAATATCTCGTTTGCTTTCTCGAACAATTCCTTTGCTAAAGGGTTATTCTCATAAAGTTCTTTGCCCATTCCTACAAATTGGGCTCCTTGACCTGGAAAAACAAATGCTTTCATTATGTTATTGATAATAATTTGTGCAAAAATAAGTCATTTTTTTTTAATCCGATTCTTTTTGTTGATATATTTATTTATTTTTGCATGAAAATAAATTTAGTATAATCCAATGAAAAGGCAGAGTAACAAACATGTTGTTATTATGGCTGGTGGCGTAGGTAGTCGCTTTTGGCCAATGAGTGTAGCAGAAAAACCTAAACAGTTTATTGATGTATTGGGATGTGGAAGAAGTCTAATACAGTTAACCTACGATAGATTCAAGGATGTATGTCCGTCAGAGAACGTTTGGGTGGTTACATCTGAGATGTACAAGGATATTGTAAAGGAACAGTTGCCCGACGTGCCGGTTTCGCACATCCTTCTCGAGCCATGCCGCCGCAACACCGCTCCGTGTATTGCATACGTAAGCTGGCGTATTAAGTCTGAAGATGCCGATGCTAACATCGTCGTTACTCCTTCAGACCACGTTGTTATGAACGTTGCTGAATTCCTGAGAGTTATTAATACCGCGCTGGACTTCACTTCATCATCAGATGCCATCGTTACTTTGGGCATGAAGCCAAACCGACCAGAAACAGGATACGGATACATTCAGGCCGACTTGAGCGTTCCTTCGCTCAGCAACAAGGAGATTTTCAGCGTCGATTCTTTCAGAGAGAAACCTGACCTTGAGACGGCAAAGAAATACGTTCAGAAGGACAACTACTTCTGGAACGCAGGCATCTTTGTGTGGAGTGCGCACACAATCGTAAATGCTTTCAGAGTATATCAGCCTGCGCTCGCATCAATCTTCGAGAAACTCATTCCTTATTATAATACTCCAGAGGAGCAGGCTAAGATTAACGAGCTGTTCCCAACATGCGAGAACATCTCTGTCGACTACGCAATTATGGAGAAGGCAGAAGAAATCTTCGTAATGCCTGCCGACTTTGGCTGGAGCGACTTGGGTACTTGGGGCTCTCTTCACGGACAGGTTGAGAAGGATGCCGACAGCAACGTTGCCATCGGAAACAACATCAAACTGTTCGAGTGCAAGAACTGTATCGTTCACACAACAGACGAGAGAAAGGTCGTTGTGCAGGGACTCGACGGATATATCGTTGCCGAGAAAGACGGACAGTTGCTTGTCTGCAAACTTAGCGAAGAGCAGCGCATAAAGAATTTCCAGGAAGATTAACAATACAAATAACTATACTGAACAGATGAAAAAATTGCTATCGTTGCCGCCTAACTTGGTGGACTGTTTCCATGAAATTGAAAATGTAAGTAAAGACGAATGGTTCTGCACCTCTGACCCCGTTGGTTCTAAACTCGGCTCAGGAGGCGGTACAACGTGGCTTCTCGACGAATGTTTTAAAGAGTGGGGCGGAGGAGATGATTTTGACTCTTGGTTGGCTAAGGACAAGCGTCTTCTTCTTCATGCCGGCGGACAGAGCCGCAGACTGCCTGCCTATGCTCCAAGCGGAAAGATTCTTACGCCTATTCCGGTGTTCCGCTGGGCTAAAGGACAGCGTTTGGGGCAGAATCTGCTGTCGCTCCAACTTCCGCTCTACAAAAAGATGATGGACATTGCGCCCGACTGCTATCACACGCTCATAGCAAGCGGCGATGTGTATGTGCGCACGGCAAAGAGCCTGCAACCAATTCCAGAGGCTGATGTTGTCTGCTACGGAATGTGGGTAGACCCTTCGCTTGCAAAGAATCACGGCGTATTCGTGAGCAGGCGTCAGACTCCCGATGTGCTCGAGTGCATGTTACAGAAACCGTCTGTCGAGAAACTTGCTGAGATAATGCAGACTCATCTGTTCCTTATGGATATCGGCGTATGGCTGCTGAGCGACAAGGCTGTAAAACTGCTTATGAATCGCTCGCGTACTGCCGACGGACTGAAAAACTACGACTTGTATTCTGAATTCGGATGCGCCCTCGGCTCAAATCCGACTATCGACGATGCCGAACTGAAGGAACTGAAGGTTGCCATTCTTCCGCTCGACGGAGGCGAATTCTATCATTACGGAACAAGTCGCGAGATAATTTCATCTACTCTCAGAATACAGAACTTGGTGAACGACCAGCGCGAGATTATGCACTTGGGTGTGAAGCCAAATCCTGCAATCTTCATCCAAAATTCGGAGGTGAAGCAGAAACTCGCGCCGGAAAATGAAAATGTATGGATTGAGAATTCCTGCATTTCCGAAGGATGGAAACTCGGTTCAAACCAACTCATAACTGGCGTTCCTGAAAACAACTGGAACTTGACCGTTCCGTCAGGAGTCTGCGTTGATGTCGTTCCGCTGAACGATGACGAGTATGTTCTTCGCCCATATGGCTTCAACGATGCCTTCCGAGGCTCGCTCAACGACGAATCTACGATGTTCATGGGACGTCCGTTCGCCGAGTGGGCTACCGTTCACAACGTGTGCGATATAACCGTTACAGATGAGAAGGACGACCTTCAGGCTGCGCAGATATTCCCTGTATTCAAGGATGTAGAGAGCATGGGCAAGGTTCTGGCTTGGATGATTTCGGACAACGAAGATGCCGAGGCTGAAGCATTTTACAAGGATGCGCAGAAGATGTGCGCCGACGAGATTTCGGCTCAGGCAAACCTCGTACGCCTACAGAAGCAGCGTGAGCAATTCCGCGCAGGCAACTGGAACTCGCTGAGCCGGAATTACGCAAACAGCGTGTTCTATCAGGTAAATCTTGCCGATGCAGCCAAAGAGTTTGTAGACAACGGATTGGAAATGCCGGCTGCAATTCCGGCCGCAACTCCGCTGATGACTCGTATTCACGACCATATCTTCCGCTCGCAATACTTGCGTCTGAAAGGAGAGGATTACAAGGCTGAGGACGACAAAGCGTTCGAACTTCTGCGCGAGGGACTTACCGAGACGGTGCTTGCAAACAAACAGCAGCCAAGGCTTAATGTACAGTCCGACCAGATTGTGTGGAGCCGCTGTCCTGTCCGCATCGATATTGCCGGCGGATGGACAGATACCGCGCCTTACTGCTTGATGGAGGGCGGAAATGTGGTTAATATCGCCATCGACCTTAACGGACAGCAGCCGCTTCAGGCTTACATAAAGCCATGCCGCGAGTTCAAGATTGTGCTTCGCTCGATTGACCTTGGCGCGATGGAGGAGATAACGACCTACCGCGAACTTCAGGAGTTCTACAAGGTCGGCTCGCCGTTCTCAATTCCTAAGGCGGCACTCGTCTTAGCTGGCTTCTATCCAAACTATTCGTCAGAAAACTTCGAATCGCTCGAGCAGCAGCTTCGCAGTTTCGGCTGCGGAATTGAACTTACGACATTCTCTGCCATTCCGGCAGGCTCAGGCTTGGGAACAAGTTCTATTCTGGCATCTACGGTTCTCGGCGCAATTTCCGATTTCTGCGGATTGGCGTGGGACAAGAACGAAGTGGGGCAGAGAACGCTCGTTCTCGAACAACTTCTCACAACTGGCGGCGGATGGCAAGACCAGTTTGGTGGCGTTCTGCACGGCGCAAAACTTCTCCAGACAAATGCTGGATTCGACCAATGCCCGTCAGTCAAGTGGTTGCCACAGCAGTTGTACACGAAGCCCGAATATGCGGCGTGCCATCTGCTTTACTACACAGGCATCACTCGCACGGCAAAGCAGATTCTTGCCGAAATCGTTCGCGGAATGTTCCTGAACTCTACCGAACATCTCGAACTTCTTGCCGAGATGAAAGAGCATGCGCTCGACCTCTACGACGCTATCCTGCGCGAGGATTTCGACCGCATGGGACGTCTTATCGCCAAGACTTGGAAGCAGAACCAGCGACTCGACAGCGGAACAAATCCGCCAGAGGTGCAGAAAATATGCGAGATGGTGAAGGACTACTGCCTTGGCTACAAGCTGCCGGGTGCAGGCGGCGGAGGCTTCTTGTACATGGTGGCAAAGAGTCCGGAGGCAGCACTAAAGATAAGAAATATCCTTACCTCAAATCCGCCTAACGAGCGTGCTCGCTTTGTGGATATGAAACTAAGCGACAGCGGTTTGCAGGTAAGCAGAAGCTAATTTTGATATGCAAGAAAACAAAACATCATTGGTAAGGACACGAGATGGCAAGAATTATCTCGTGCCTTTCTCGCTTATAACACTATTGTTCTTTCTGTGGGGATTTGCAAACAGCACCCACGGAGTTCTGAACAAGTTCTTTCAGGATGCTCTGCAACTGAAGAGTACCGATACGGCATGGATTCAGGCTATGGTCTATGGTGGATATTTCCTTATGGCTATTCCGGCAAGTAAGATTATCAGTAGGTTTGGCTATAAGACAGGCGCACTTACCGGACTATGTCTTTTTGGCGTTGGTGCGTTGCTTTTCTATCCGGCAAGTACAACGCTTAGTTTTACGTTTTTCCTGTTCGCCCTCTTCGTTATGGGCTGCGGAATGACTTGCCTCGAAACGGCGTGCAATCCGTATGCTACGCGACTTGGCGACCCTGAGACTGGCGTTCAGCGACTGAATATGGCGCAGACCTTCAACGGACTCGGCTGTATTGGCGGTCCTGCAATCGGTCTGCTTGTATATAGCGGAGATACAGAAACCGCAGCAACAGAAGACGGAATGTTCAGAGTGGCTCTGCCTTACATCTGCATGGGTTTGACGGCCTTTGCCGTGGCTCTGTTCTTCTCGTTCATCAAGTTGCCTGATATTCGGGACGTTAAGTCGCAGAATGTTGATGAGGCTGACGCTAAAAGCGGACTGATTCACAACAAGGGATTTTTGCTTGGTGCGTTGGCGTTGTTCATGTATGTTGGTGCTCAGACGGTTCTGAATTCGTATTTCATAGGTTATACAACATCGCTTGAAGGACTTGACATCTCGCCAAAAACGGCATCTCTGTTGCTCGGATTCGGCGCAATGACTCTCTTCCTCCTCGGGCGAATAATCTGCAACTGGGTTATGAAGTTTGTCGAGGCACCTAAGATTCTTGCAGTCTTCAGCATCGGTGGAGTTGTAACGATGTTCCTAATGGCAATTCAGATTCTCGGTTCATCGGCAAATCTGGCAATGTACATGCTGGCATTCTTCTTTGAGAGTCTGATGTTCCCTGCCGTCTTCGCCCTCTCTATCGAAGGGCTTGGTAAGAAAGACACACAGACAGCTTCGGCAATACTGATAATGTGCATCGTTGGAGGTGCTGTCGTGCCAATCGTAATGGCTTGGGTTGAGAATGTTACGAGCATGGCATTTTCGTTTGTCGTACCATCGGTTTGCTTCCTTTTCGTACTCATTTTTGCTTTGTATAAAGTGATTTTCCTAAAAAAAGCGAATATTTAGTCAAATAATAAGTCCTTGTGACAAAAAAGTTCGGATTGCATTTTGCATTTCGGACTTTTTCTCTATCTTTGTGTGAGATAAAAGTAATTGTTAAAATGAAGTCATTTAGACATATCGTTTTAGTCGTACTGGTTTTATTTTTGGGGATAACAGATTGCTTCGCGATTAGTACAGATAACAAAGCGGGCAAGAAGTCGGACATTGCCCCAATCCTTGGCGACATTGCATGGCAACAAGAAGAGCCATTCAACATATTATGTCCTAAAGTGGACGGCGACAGAACTGTGATAGGCTGCGTTTCGGCGGCGCTGTCGCAGATTTTCATGTACTATCAAAAACCCGTGGAGAGAACGGTTCCTATAACCGATGTCTTCGACGGAACTTGTCGCAAGCCTGTCAGATACGAGTGGGGCAAGATGTGTCATTCTTACAATAAGCCTTACAAGACAGAAGGTTATGACGAAGCCGACTCGGCTGTGGCAAATCTATGCTATGACCTTTCGGTTGCTTTGCAGACGGTTTTCGGCACAACGGGTTCGGATATGAAAGCGCCGGTCGACTCTGTGCCTATCTGGCTGAGCCGATATTTCGGATACAATGGTGTTCGAGTGTATCGTCGCAGCGGATATTCGTACGAGAATTTCGTAAATATTATTGATTATGAACTTGAGCACAACCGTCCGGTCGTTCTTCTGGGAAAGCGGGTTTTCTTCCAAGACGGAAAGATAGGTCATGCCTTTATCTGCGACGGCAGAAAGGACGGGCTTTATCATTTCAACTGGGGTGACGGCTCGGGCGATGCAGTTTATGCAAGCCTCTACGAACTTGTGCCGCCTTATGAGGAGTGCGGGACTCCGATGTGCGGATATACCAGCGATTTGTATGTTCTGGCAGGCCTCGACCCAGATGCCGAAGTGTCTGATCCTGAACTGTACGCAACATATCGCCAGTCGCCAGACGGTAACGACAGCTATTCGTGCCTTATAACATCAAAGTATCAGCAGAGTGGCGAGTTGGAGCGCGACTATGTCTCTGTTCCGTTTGGCTGTAACGTGTTGTTCAACGTGTTTGCGCATCCAAACAGCAATGGTGGCAAGGACTGCGAGTTTGCCGTTGGATATCTGAATGAAGACAATCAGATTGTGTGTGCTTCGAAAAACGTTATCTTGTACGACAGAGAAAGCGTCAACTTCTATTATCTCGATGTTGTTGAGGATTTTAAGATTGGCAAGGTTTACAGAATGATGCCAATCTATCGCCTCGTAGGCTCATCAGACTGGAAGTTAATGGAAGGCTCTGATAACATCTTCTTCGAACTGAAGTTAAAGGATTCAAAGACGCTCGAATATAAGGTTTCTACATACGATGTGGATGTCTACATGAAAGGTTTCGATTCTAATGCTGTTTACGAAGTCGATAAGTCCACTCCGGTTTCTATCGAGGTTAAGAACAACGGCGACTTGGAGTACGATTATCGCATCGACATAAAGGCCCACAATATCGAGACAGGACAGAGTGAGGAACTTCTGTCGCTCGATAATGTATGGCTTGGCACAGGTTACGGATACGAAATTTCATGCGACATTCCTACGCCAAAGATGGAAGGAACGTACGATATTTTTGCCTATACTCAGTCTGAGAAACTAATCAGAAAACTTGCTCGCATTCGTGTAAGCAGCACCAGCGGCATATTATCTCCAATGCTTCCCGAGTGTGAGGCAGATGAGAAGAACGTTATCTACGGCTTCGACGGCAGACTGCGTGGCAACAACATTAACGGATTAAAAGGTTTGTATATAATAAACGGTAAAAAGGTTATAAAGTAGCAGATGAAAGGGTTTTACACTGTGTTGCTGCTCATCGGTTCCAACATTTTTATGACATTGGCATGGTATGGGCATTTGAAACTGAGCCAGATGAAAATTTCAACATCTTGGCCGCTTTTCGGGATAATACTTTTTAGTTGGGGACTGGCTTTTTTTGAATATTGTCTTCAGATTCCAAGCAGTCGCATAGGCTTTCGCGACAATGGCGGACCATTCACGTTGATGCAACTTAAGGTTATTCAGGAGGTTCTTTCGCTGATAATCTTCACGGCGATAACATCGTTCCTTTTTCAGGGTTCTGAATTACATTGGAATCACGTTGCCGCCTTCGTCTGCCTTATTTTAGCAGTTTATTTTGTGTTTATTTAAAGTTTTAAGTTCGTCCGCTAAACAGTCGACAAAATGGCTTTTGGCGGACTTTTTACGTCCATTTGATTGCAACGATTATTTTGCAATTTGAAGATATTACGCTCTGTGCTTATTGTCGTTCATTTATGTGAAAAGCGTTTGAATACAAATGCAACCTCTTTCTAGTATTTGTGCTTCTTGTGTCGTATATCAACCGATAAGTGCCTGTCGTGTAGTCTTTGATTTCCCAAACTTCCCTTCGGTCTATTGTGTTGGCTTTAAGAACCAAGGCGGTTTGAACCTTTAATGCTGACGAATGTCTGAAAATGTCGTCAGTAATTATAATCCATTTGTCTTGTTCTTTTCTTTCTAAGCCAATGGATATATAGAAATTTTCGTCGTCGAGGTTACTAAAGTGCAAGGTTATGGAGTCGCCGATGCTATATTCTGATTTTATTGAGTCTATTTTCAGGTACGGCATTGCTGATTGTGCTTTAGAACTCAGCGCAATCAATAGTAATGTAATAAAAACATTTATTCGGTATTTCATTATTGTTCTTTGTAAGTATCAGTAATTCTTGAATAAAGTTGAAAGTCCAGTTTTTATGAGTTCTGGACTTTCAACAGATATTCTTTTTAGTTCTTTCTGAAATCCTTCTTTCTTCTGAACATGTGTCTTAGTCTGTGCATCTGGTTGCGCAGAGGTTGGATGTATTCAAGTATCGGGAGAGAGAAGAAATATCGGTTTTCATTAAACAATTTGCACGTCTTCTTCAGCATTATAGATCGGAGCAGCCATGTTGTGAGCATCAGCAGCCATACGAACGATACGCCGGCAATAAGCTCAATTTGCTGCGGGGCGTTGTCTACATAGTCAAACAACTCCTTTAAACCGACTCTCTCGCCATTGGCATTGTGTGTGAACATAAGTAGGCCGGCGGTTTCGGCAACTGCCCATGCCAGAAGCAGATAGTTAATGAGGTAGAAACTTGCCCAGTGAATTCTGAACAGCGTCATATCCTTTAGGTGCTTTGACGTTTCGCGTTCGTACACCTTGTCCTCGTACCAGTCGGCTTTTGAATAAGGCATCTGCTGGCGCACGACGCTGTTAGGGTCGGTCTCAACTCGTGCCGTGTGGGCGCGGTGAATTTGGTTTACGAACATAGCGTCCTCGCCGAATTTCAGGTTAAGGCAGTTTTTGAATCCCTCGTGCTTCATAAAAACAGACTTGCGGTAAGCCATGTTGCTGCCAGAGCCTATAAGGGCATTCCCGCTGCCAAATACGGTGCTGAACGAGCAGATCTGTTGCATTAGTCGTTCGAAGACAATTCGGCTGTTGAACGCAGATTTCTTGCGTTCGTAATTGCTGTATCCAAGCACAACGTTCGTGCCATTTGTAAAGTTACGCGCCATCAGCTTTAGCCATTGGTCTGAATCTGGCTTGCAGTTGGCATTGGTAAACACGAGCCATTCGTTCTTGCTGGCTCTCACGCCGAGAGTAAGGGCAAGTTTGCGGTGGCTTACGTATCGGGCAGATTCGGGTGTAAAAGTGTGGTAAAGGTTTGGATATTTTGCCTCCATATTCTTCAGAACTTCCTCGCTGTCGTCGTTAGACGCATCGTTTATTACGATGACTTCAAAATCGGGGTAGTCCTGCTCAAGAATGTATGGCAGATTGTTTTTCAGAGCCTCGCCTTGGTTGTGTGCCGCAATAATGACAGACAGAGGTTCCTGACGGTCGGCATAAGTAGTTGTGCCCTTGAGCGTTTTCTTATGCTGATAGTATATCTGACCATAACGGGACAAGAGTCCTGTTGTCAGTGACAACAAGACTCCAGCCGAACCGTTTATAGCCCAATTCATCTCTTCAGTTAATCCGAACAGATTTATCATAAACAAATTCAATATTATATAAAATCTTCTGTAATGTAGCCTTTAGGCAGGGCACGGCAGTTGTAACCGCTTGCCATAATCTCGCCATAGGCTCCAGCCGAACGCAGTGCTATAAGGTCACCGCGATGCGCTTTGTTAATGTCTATTGCCTTTGCAAACACATCACTGCTTTCACAGATAGGTCCTACAACATCGTATGTTTCGTTTGGCTCGTCGCTCGAGATGTTCTCAATCTTGTGGTATGCCTGATAGAGGGCAGGGCGGATGAGGTCTGTCATGCCGGCATCGACTATGCAGAACTGCTTTACCGAACCTTGCTTTACATACAGAGTCTTTGTTATCAGACTTCCGCACTGACCAACCACTGCTCGACCAAGTTCGAAGTGCAGATGCTGGTTGCTGCGCAGATTGAGATGCTTGTGATAGCACTCGAAATACTCGGCAAATGTTGGTATCGGAGCTTTGTTAGGGTTCTCGTAGTCGATGCCCAAGCCGCCGCCTACATTGATGTGCTCAACTGTTATTCCGTTGTGCTCGAGTCTGGTCTGAAGCTCGTTTATGCGGTTGCACAGAGCCACGAAGTCGGACATATCGAGAATCTGACTTCCGATGTGGAAGTGCAAGCCAATCCACTGAATGTTCTTCATTCCCTTGGCAATCTCAATAACCTTCTCCATGTCTTCCATGGCGATGCCGAACTTGTTTTCTGCAAGACCAGTTGTGATGTTGGCGTGTGTGTGTGCTCCCACGTTTGGATTTATGCGGAATGCCACGCGTGCCACCTTGCCTTGCTTCTCAGCCAGCTCGTTGATAATCTCGAGTTCAGGAATGCTTTCTACATTAAAGCAGAAGATTCCCTTCTCAAGACCGAGATTTATCTCCCAGTCGCTCTTTCCAACGCCGGCATAAACAATCTTGTCGGCAGGGAAGCCTGCGTTGAGTGCAGCCTTTATCTCGCCGCCGCTAACGCAGTCGGCACCGAAGCCGAACTGGTTGATGATTGACAGAACCTTTCCGTTTGCATTAGCCTTAACGGCGTAGTGCAGGCTGTAGTTCTCGTACTTGCCAATCTCTTTCTTTATTGTGTCGAGCGTCTCGCGTAGAACTTTTGTGTCGTAGTAGTAGAATGGAGTCTGCACGTTGGCAAACTTTTCTACAGGAAAATGACCTTTCATTATGATGTGTTGTGTACTTTTAGTTATTATTTGAACAGATGTGCGCTAAGGCTCTGCAATGCACGCTGCTTGTCCTCTTCCTTGATAAGGTAAGAGATGTTGTAGTTAGAGCCTCCGTAAGAAACCATGCGTACAGGAATGTCCTTCATTGCATTAGTTGCAATAGCTTGAATTCCAACGTTTTCCCACTGAAGGTCGCCGGCAACGCAGATAATACACATGTTCTCATCAACAGTAACTGTTCCGAACTTCTTAAGGTCGTTCAGAATGTCGGCAAGATGACTTGTGTTGTCGATTGTAACCGATACCCCAACTTCTGATGTAACTATCATGTCGATGCTTGTCTTGTAGCTCTCGAAGATTTCGAACACCTTGCGGAGGAACCCATAGGCAAGCAACATTCTGCCGCTCTTAATCTTGATGGCTGTTATGTTGTCCTTTGCAGCAACTGCCTTGAACAAGCCCGGAGTAAGTTCGTTGCTGATTGTTGTACCCGGAGCGGTTGGCTCCATTGTGTTAAGCAACTTTACAGGGATGTTTGCAAACTTGGCTGGCTGAACGCATGTAGGGTGAAGAATCTTCGCACCGAAGTAAGCCAGTTCTGCAGCCTCCTCGAACTGAAGATGAGGCACAGGCTTTGTGTTCTCAACAAATCGAGGGTCGTTGTTGTGCATACCGTCGATATCTGTCCAAATCTGAATCTCGTCGGCCATTACAGCTGCGCCGATGAGCGATGCAGTATAGTCAGAACCGCCGCGCTGAAGGTTGTCAACCTCGCCATAAGCGTTGCGGCAGATGAAACCCTGAGTGATGTAAATCTCCTTACCCTGATTATTCTCGAGTACGGCAGTAATCTTCTCCTTGATGTATGATGAATCTGGCTCTGCGTTCTTGTCTGTACGCATAAAGTCGAGTGCAGACAGCAGGGTAGCGTTGTAGCCCTGCTCAAGCAGATAGTTTGTAACCATGTTGGTGCTCATAATCTCGCCCTGAGCAAGGATAATCTTCTCCTCGAACATTGTGAAGATGTCCTTTGTGAATGAGCGCAGATAGTCGAACTCTTCCTTCAGGAAAGCGTTTGTTTTGTCTTTGTACTCCTGAGTGCTGTACAACTCCTCAACATGACCTTTGTATTTAGCCTCGAGTTTGTTGATGATGTCATTGGCGCCCTCTGGGTTCTTCTTGTAGAGATAGTCTGAAATCTCGACCAATGAATTTGTTGTACCAGACATTGCTGATAGAACTACAATTTTCTGCTCACCGTCTGTAATCAGTTTGACAACATCCTTCATGCGCTGGGCTGAGCCAACTGATGTGCCACCAAATTTAAGTACCTTCATTTTATTTAGTTTTATATTTTTTCGAATTTGTTTAATAGTCGTCCATGTCGAAACGTATTGTTTCTGATGGCTTTTCTTGTTTGTCTTCAGTCTTTTCTTCGTCGGCCGATGGCGTTTGAGGCTTATCGTCATCTTCCTTCTGAGAGTTTATGACGATTTCTTCGGCAACAGTCTCTTCGCTGCTGTCGGTCTCGGCATTTTCTGCCTCGGTTACGACTTCATTTTCTGTTGATTCGGCTGCGGTCTCGACCTCTGACTTTTCGTTGACATCGTAGGCTGGTTCAATCTCTTCCATCTTCATCATTTCCAGTTCCTTGTCAATGTCCTTGGCCGTTCCCGAAGTCTCGTAGACGATTGGCGTTTCTTCTTCTTCCTCAGCCTTAGTCTCTGCCTTTTCCTCAACAACTGGCTTCTTGTGAATCAGTTGCGTGTATTTGTGCGAAACATCTACGAACTCGCTCTTTTCGCAGCTGTACACTCTGCAATTGTCCACTTCCTGAAGAAAACCGAGGTTGTGCGTGCTCATTATCACGCTTGTCCCCGAGTTCTTTACTATTTCTTGCAGAAGTTTTACGATTGAGAGTCCAGTAGCTGCGTCGAGGTTGCCCGTAGGCTCGTCGGCGATGATTATTTTCGGCTTGTTTAGGATGGCACGCGCAATGGCTATACGCTGCTGTTCGCCTCCCGAAAGTTCGTGCGGACGCATATTCTGCTTGCCTTCCATGCCTACGCTTTTCAGCACCTCGGAGATTCGTGCGTCGATGTTCTCTTTCTTCCAGTCGGTTGCCTTCAGAACGAATGCCAGATTGTCGTAGACTGTTCTGTCCGTCAGCAGTTTGAAATCCTGAAACACGATGCCGCATTGCCTTCTCAGGTACGGAAGTTTCTTGTGCGACATTTTGCTCATATCATATCCCAAAACCATTGCCTTTCCGTCGGCAATTTCGAGTTCGTTGTAGATGCTTTTCAGGAACGAAGTCTTTCCTGTGCCAACAGAACCGATAATGAACACGAACTCGCCTTCGTCCATCTTGAAGTCGATATTCTTTAGAATCGGGTTGTTTCCGTGGTTTAGCGAAACCTTGTTATATTCTATGAGCATGATGAAGCGTTTTTTTTAATGTTTATGCCAGTTTGGATCGTGTCTTACCTGAAGTTCCTTGGCAAGATCCTCGATGCGCAAGCCCTTGGCTGTGAGGAGTACGATGAGGTGGTAAAGGAAGTCGGAGCCTTCGTAAACCAGACGCTCGTTTGTTCCGTTTGTAGCCTCGATAACAGCCTCGAGAGCCTCTTCGCCAACCTTCTGTGCCATACGGTTAATGCCGTCCTTGAACAGGCTTGTTGTGTATGAGCCTTCCGGCATCTCCTCGTGTCTCTTTTCGATGAAGTCCTGAAGGAATGAAAGGAAGAGCAGCGGGTTTGCGTCGTTCTTCTCGTTCCAGCAGGTGTCAGCACCGGTGTGGCATACAGGACCTACAGGATTGACTTTGATAAGCAGAGTGTCGTTGTCGCAGTCTTCGGCAATGCTCACTACGTTGAGGAAGTTTCCGCTTGTCTCACCCTTTGTCCACAGACAATTACGGGTTCTGCTCCAGAAAGTAACCTTTCCAGTCTCAACAGTCTTGTTGTATGCCTCTTCGTTCATGAATCCGAGCATAAGTACCGTCTTTGTCTTGTCGTCTTGGATGATGGCTGGAATAAGGCCATTCATCTTATTGAAATCTAATGCCATTTTTCTTATTTATGTTTTATGTTAAATTCTTACGTTAATTCCTTCGCTGTGAAGATATTGCTTCAGTTCGGGAATGCTAATCTCACCGAAGTGGAAAACACTTGCCGCGAGTGCAGCGTCGCTTTTTCCGTTGATGAATGTGTCGCGGAAATGCTCCTTCTTTCCTGCGCCTCCCGATGCTATGACCGGGATGCTGAGTTCGTCGCTTAGTTGAGCCAGAGCCTCGTCTGCAAATCCGGCTTTCACACCGTCGTGGTTCATGCTGGTGAAGAGAATTTCGCCTGCACCGCGGTCGCACGCTTCTTTAGCCCACTCGAACAAGCCTCTTTCGGTTTCCAGTCGTCCGCCGTTGAGGTAGCATTTCCAGCCATTCTCTGTTAGTTTGGCGTCGATAGCCACAACGCAAACCTGCGAGCCGAAACTGTTGGCAATCTCGTCAATCAGTTCAGGACGGCGGATTGCTGCCGAGTTGATGCTAATCTTGTCGGCTCCGGCGTTGAGCATTCGGTCTACGTCGCACAATTCGTTAATTCCGCCGCCAACGGTAAACGGAATGTTGATGTTGGCAGCCACGCGCTGAACCAAGTCTGTAAAGGTCTTTCTGCCTTCGTGACTTGCTGTTATGTCGAGATACACAAGTTCGTCGGCTCCCTGCTCGCTGTATGCTCTGCCCAGTTCAACCGGGTCGCCTGCGCTGCGAAGATTCACGAAGTTTGTGCCTTTTACTGTTTCGCCGTTCTTTATGTCGAGGCAAGGTATGATTCTTTTTGCTAACATAATTCTGATTTTTGTGTTAAGCGTTGACCCATTTTGTGAGTTCGTTCATGTCAATCTTGCCTTCGTATATGGCTTTGCCGAATACGACGCTTGGGATACCCGCCTCGTTCAGTCTCTTGATGTCGTCCAAGCAGCTTACTCCGCCGCTTGCGATGAGGTTGAGGGTAGGGCAGAAGCGCATCACCTCGCTGTATAGTTCGATTGACGGACCTGCAAGCATTCCATCTTTCGATATGTCGGTACACAGAACGTTGTTGATGCCTTTCTTGATGTGAGTGTCAAGGAAGGTGAACAAATCCTGCTTGCTTGTCTCCAGCCATCCGTTTACGGCAATCATCTTGTCTTTTACGTCGGCTCCGAGGATTATCTTCTCTGCGCCGTATTTGTCGCACCATCCCCACATGCGTTCAGGCTCTTTTACGGCGATGCTGCCGAGTGTAACGAGCGATGCTCCGTTGTCGAAGGCGATGTCAAGGTCTTCGTCGGTCTTTATTCCTCCGCCAAAATCCACGGTGAGCGATGTGTGTGTGGCAACTCTTTCGAGCACCTTATGGTTTACAACGTGCTTTGAGCGTGCTCCGTCAAGGTCAACCATGTGAAGGCGAGTTATTCCGTAGCCTTCGAACTCTTTGGCAACCTCCAGAGGGTCTTCGTTGTACACTTTCTTCTGGTTGTAGTCGCCTTGCGACAGGCGGACGCATTTTCCGTCAATTATGTCTATGGCAGGTATAATCTGTATCATAGTCCTTTCTCTATGTCGTTGTTGTTAAGAAAGTTCTTCAAGATTCTCTCGCCCACGCTTCCGCTCTTTTCCGGGTGGAACTGGGTGGCGTAGAAGTTGTCTTTGTGCAGGGCCGCGCTGTATGGCTGAATGTAGTCAGACTCGGCTATCGTCCACTGGCATGTTGGAACATAGTAACTGTGCACGAAATAGACGAATTCTGGCTTGTCGAAGCCGCTGAACAGGGCGGTCTTTGTGTTTCTGATGTCGTTCCAGCCCATGCACGGAACTTTTTCATCGTGTCGGGTAGGGCAGAATCGTTTAACGTCAACATCGAAGATTCCGACGCAGTCAACATCGCCCTCTTCCGAATGTCGGCACATAAGTTGCTGTCCGACGCAGATGCCCAGCACAGGCTGCTTCAAACCCTTTATTATCTCGTCGAGACGATGTTCCTTTAGGCTCGTCATCGTTGTTCTGGCGTGTCCTTGTCCGGGAAAAATCACCCTGTCTGCCTTGCTCAGTTCTTCTGCGCTGTTTGTCAGAACCGGGTCGATGCCCAAGCGTTTCAGGGCATGTACTACCGAATAGATGTTTCCGGCGTTATAGTCGACAATTGCTACTTTCATTAACTGAATATAACTGTTCTGTTCTTGTATGTTAGTATTTTGTGTTCTATGTGAAGACGAACGGCGCGGCTGAGTACGATTTTCTCGAGGTCCTTGCCTTTGTTTACGAGGCTCTCAGGAGTGTCCTTGTGAGTGATTCGCACGATGTCCTGCTCGATAATAGGACCGGCGTCGAGGTCTTTTGTGACGTAGTGGCTTGTCGCACCAATCTGCTTAACGCCTCGCTCGTATGCCTGATGATATGGTCGTGCGCCGATGAAGGCTGGCAGGAACGAGTGATGGATGTTGATGATTCGGTTTGGAAACTGCTCAATCATCTTGTCGCTGATAATCTGCATGTATCGGGCAAGAACGATGAAATCGACCTTTTCCTTGGCAAGAATCTCCAACTCTTCCTTCTCCAACTCCTCGCGGTTGTTCTTGTTGAGCGGAATAACATAGTAAGGAATTCCGAATCTTTCGCCAACGCTCTTGAGGTCGGGATGATTGCTTATGATACATGGAATCTCAACGTCCCATTCGCCGGCGGTGTATCGTGCCAGCATGTCGTACAGACAATGTGATAGTTTAGATACAAAGATTGCCATTCGCGGCTTCTGGTCGCTGAAGTAGATATGATACTTCATGTTGTAGCGCTGTCCGTAAAGCGTGCCGAAATAGTCAGAAATCTTCTCGCGCGGAATGCTGAAACTGTCGAGTTCCCATTCAATACGCATAAAGAATACGTTCTCAACATGGTCTACGTACTGGTCGAGGTAGACAATATTACCTTTGTTAAAAGTGATGAAGTTTGTTACATCAGCCAAAATGCCCTGTTGGTCAGGACAGTACAACAGCAACTTTGCGGTATTGTTCATATCTAAAATCTTCGAAAAAATATATTTGGTTGGCAAAGTTAGTTATTTTTTTTGTTTTTTTATATGAAACGGTAATTATTTCTTATAACTTGCTGTTTTTTTAATCGAAAATGCTGAATATTTGTAATTATATAGGCTTGCTTGCTCACAGTTTAACACCGATTGCGTAAATTTTATGATAATATGCGCAATCGGTGCTGAACTTTATTTTTTTGTTGTCGAATCGTTGTGTACGATAATGCGTCGGCGGCCTGTACGTATTCTGAAGAAATTGCGCCAGTTGTTGAATTCTTTCGTAAAGATGATGCCCACGCCCTGAGTGGTGAGCGTAGCCTTTGTGAAGTAACGGTCGTTAGTCTGGCTATAGCCTTTCAGACTGATTTCGCCGTTTGGTGTTAACAACCACTGAAGGTCGAAGTCGCCCACGAAGTTTGTATTTGCAAGCGGATTGTCGCGGTAGCCGAAGTTTCCGTTAACCAGAAGTCGGTTGTTTAGCAGTCGTCCGCTCAGGATGCCTTCGACTTCCATGTCAGACCATCCGTTGTTTCCTGTGCTGAGGTTTGTTCCTACGCTCCAGTTATTGTTGTTCAGAACCGAACTGAGCATCTGGTTAAGCTGACCGCTGATGGTTGATGACAGAAGCGAGTTTACCGCCGATGATGAGCGGTTTGTGTTGGCATCGGCATTTGCATAGTCGTATGTGTAGAATCTGCCCACGCCAAGCAGATAGATAATCTGCATGTTCATCTGCTCGTCGGTGCTGATAAGGCTGCGCACAAGTTGCCGTTCCTCCTCGCTGATGGTTGGCAGTTCGAGGTCGAACTTGATGTCTGGCTTCATCATCTTTCCCGTAAGATTCATCAGACAGTTTACCTTTACGGTGCTCTGTCGATTGTTTCCTGCGCTTGCCTCCAACTCGCTAAGTGATGCCGAGTTTACGGTGTAGACGCATTGGATGTTGAGGTCGGCATTGTAAGGATTTCCGCCAAAGACAACTGTTCCGCCCTTGCGAATGTTGAAATCCTTTCGGATAACCTCCTGCATACTCAGCTTGTAAACTCCGTGGTCGAGCGTGAGCGTTCCGAACATGTTGAATCCTCCCTTGTTGTAGTAGTTTGCTTTCAGCGAGCCCGAGCCGTTGCAGGTTATGTAGTCGCCCGAAACGGGGTCCATTATCAACTTAATCGTTGCATTCTGGTTGATGTCGAGAAGCATGTTTATTCTCAAGTCCATCGGAATGTCGTCATCGTCGTTGTCAGGAACGACTTTCGTTTGTTTCTGCTCGCCCGATGGCATTGCCGGAATCCATGGAATCTCCTTTGGTGTCTTGTCGACGAATGTGATGAACTGATTGCTCGTGATGTCGTCGGCGCGTCCGGCGTTGTAGACGAAGGTTGAGTTTGGCGCAGGCGACATGTTCACCTCTGTCGTGAGCGTGTTGTTTCCGCCGCTGATTGTTGCTGTTCCGTTTCCGAAGATTGTTCCGTAGAACGGCATTTCGCCAAACTTCCGTTCGTCGTAGGCCAGCAGTCCGTTAGCCTGAACCTTGAACATATAGTTCATGTTCTTCAGGTTCTCGTGCTTCACATATCCGTTCACAAACCCCATGTGCCCGTAGCGGTCGTAAATCGTTATTCCGTTGAAATCCATGTAGTTGTGGCGCAGGTGAACGGTATCATTCTTAATCTCGTACTCCGTATTCAGAATCTTGACTTTTGCTTTGACATTGGCGCAAACATCGCCTTCGAGATTCAGTTCCTTGAACGGGCCGTGAAGATGAATCTCGCCCACGCCGCGCCCTCTGATGTTGCTGAATACTCCGCCCACAAAGCGGTTCAGCATGGCGAGGTCGGTCTGGTCGGCATTTATCCAAAGGTCGAGCGCGTTCTTGGTAGGGTAGATGTAGCCGTCAACATTGGTGCGGCTCATGCCGAGTTCCTGCATTCTGCCTTCAAGCATGATGCCTTTCTCCTCGTTGTTCCACTTGGCGTAGAGGCTCATGTCGCCCATTTCCGAAGTGTTGAAGATGAATCGCTTAACGAACAGTTGCGCATCGGCTTTCGGCTGTTTCTTCAGGTTGCTGGCATAGACCTTTCCTGTTGCCTTTCCTGAAAAATCTACGGCTGTGAAGTTTACGATGTCGAGGATATACTCGATGTTGATGTCCTTCAAATCGGCAACGAGCGAGTCTGACGGATTGTCCGAAACAATTCCGTTGATGCCAAGATGCTGCTCGGCGTGCGATAGCATGAAGTTCTTCACGTCTATGCCTTTGCCCGAAATCACAATGTCCGATTTCTTGATATCCCAAATAGAGTCGGCAATTATGATTTCCGATGGATTTATCTGAACGTCGGTCAGAATCCTGTCATTTTCGTGTCCGAACGATGTAGTGACGTCGAGCAGACCGCTGTAACTAACCTCGAGGTTATTGCACCAGTCCAGTTTCGTGTTGATTTTGTCGTTTCCAGCCTCGGCATTCAGACCGATGTTCACAATCGAAGATTTGCCGATTTTTGCGATGTTCAGTTTAAGGTCGATGGCATCTTCGTTGTTCTTGCATCTGATAATCGCCTTGCCAAACTTGTTGTTTCCGTACTCGAACGAAGGCAGGAAACCGCGCATCGAGAAATATTCTTCCTTCTCGTCGAACTCGCCGTCTATAACGCCTTGCTTGTTCACTTTCAGCGGAATACCGAGCAGTTTTTCGAGCGGCGAAGCGTTCTTAATCTTCATCGAGAATACGAACGAATTCTGAATCTTCGGCTGTGCCTTGTACTTGAAGATTGTAGGCAAGTATTTGTGCATCAGATTGTTTATGCTCTGCGGAAGCGATGCATAGTTGATGTTTCCGTTTAGGTGAGCGTCGAAGAAATCGCTCTTTACGTCGATAACATTTTCGCTGTTGTCGCTCTGTCCCGTGCTTACGCTGAAGTTTCTGAGAGCGTAGCTGTCGTTCTCGCTCTTCATGTGAAAGTCGGTGATGCTGGCAGAGCCTTGCATGTTGCTGATTTTGCCCTTCGTGTGGGCGTCCATCTCGAACGAAAATTCCGTATTCTTGTAATCCTTCGTCAGATTTAGGTCGTACGGACGGATTTTGTCAACCTGTAGCGAAGCCTTTATTTCTGGGTTCGAAGAAATATTGTGCACGAATCCGTCGGCATAGAGCGTAACGTTCTTGTCGTCTACATTCAGTTTTCCGCTAATCTGCTGATTTTCAATTGTACTGTTCAGCGAAATATTCTCGTAGCGATAGTTGTTGTAGTCAAAGAAATCGACGTTTCCCACAACATCAGCCTTTACATTGTTGTCGGCTTGCAGAAGTCCGTTAACGTTTATTTCGAAGGCAGTCTTGTCGAATTTCTCGTTGCCGAGCAGCTTTCCGAGAGCGAGTTCATCGCTCGAAAGCGATGCTAGGAAATCCTTCTGGTTCTTCATCTCGGCTTCGACAATCACGCTTCCGGCGCCCGAGTCTATTTTGCCGTCGATTCTGATGTCGTCCTTCTCGTATTGCAGCGTCCCGGCGTATTTCACAAAGTCCAGTCGGCTGATGATTTCGGGCGCTTGCGCTTCTTTTCCTTTAATGTTATAGAATATGGTAGATGCGCCGCTGCTTGTCACGTTCAGATTGCCTACTTTTGCAAAGACCTGCATCGGCTCGCCGTCCGAAAGGTGACTGATTGTGGCGTTTGCGTTCAGCTGAATGTCCTTGCTCTTGTTTCTCAGATTGATTCCGTTGATGCTCACATAGTTTGCCGTTCCTTCGAATGTTCCGTCGAGATACATTCTCTCATCGGCATATTGGAGCGCAGGTACGAATGCCGCAAAATCTTTCGCGGTAACGTACATGTTTTTTATCTCGCCGTCGAATTTCAAAGATTGTTTGTCGAGTTTTCCGTCTTTAAACTCGAAGGTCGAGTTTACGTTGTCTATTTTCAGATTCGAGCCGTTCGTCTTCAGCATGAAATCCGAAATACTCGCACCCTTATTGTTGGCGAGGATGTGTGCCGTGAGTTTCTTCAGTTCAAATCCGCTCTGCTCCTTGAACTCCATATCGCGAATGAAAACATTGAGCGAATCCTTGTTCAGAGCCTTCAGCGAGATGTACGAACTGAAATCCTTCACGTTGATGTGATGTGTGCTGAATTTGCCCTCGGTTATAGGCTGATAAAGTTCGTTGTAACTGATGTTTCCACGTCTGATAATCAAGGAGTTGATGCGCAGATTTAACTTGCTGTCCTCTTTCTTCTCTTTCGAAGAAAAGGCATCAATCACAAACTGGAAATTTGTAGGCGACGTGGCAGTCTGCTTGTACAGATTAGCGTTGAAATCGAACAACTGAGCCGTTGCAATCGAAACCTTTCCAATCTTGAACAAGTCCTCAATATGAATCTTTGCCGAAACCTTCTTCACCGAAAGCATCTTCTTGCCGTTCTGATCCCACGCTTCGAGGTCTGTTATTATAATACGGTTAAGCAATCCTATGTCGATGTGCCCGATTGTAACCTTCGAATCGAGTTTGCTTGACAGGGACGAGGCGATGATTTGCGACGACCACGTCTGAATCACCGGTATGTTTAGCAGCACAATTAGCACAATGTATATTCCCACAATAGCCGTGGCGATATATCTTATGGCTTGGCTGATGAATTTCAGAATTTTCTTCATTTTCGAAATCGTGGTGCAAAGTTAATCATTAAAAGCGAAAGTGTAAAATTAAATGCGCCGATTTTTTCGGCTCAGCGCCATTGTCGCTTGCAAAGAAACATGAAATTGAGAATCTGAAAGAACGTGCCTAGGTAGAGTCAAGTTATATTGAAGCAAGCCGATAGCAAGTAGGTAGTAAGGGGATAGTAAGGGGATAGTAAGGGGATAGTAAGGGGATAGCAAGGGGGTAGCAAGGGGATAACAAGTAGGTAAGTTCGACTAAGCGTATAATGTTGAGTAAGTTGAAATTTTTTTGAATTGACAATTCACAGTTGACAATTCAAAATTATAATAAAGTAGGAATTTTTGCCTTTTGGTAAATACAAAAATGGAGGGAAGGAACGTTCAAGTAACGTTCAGGTAAGCCGGAAGGTACGTTCAGAGTACGTTCATGGTTCGGGATGCCTTCGGGATTCGTTCGGGACGAGCACCTTACCCGAGGGTGCTTTTTTATTGTAATGATCAAGACGTGAATCGGGGCATTTTCCCCGTAGTCATACCAATTTGTTGTTGCTGAACGAAGGGGGTACAGACCGCAGGCAATAAATGATGTAAAGTGTCAAAAAAACAACAGAAAGTCGGGGCGCTGTGGCGGGTTGTGATTATGTCCTTAACAGACGAAAGGGTGACGGAAAACTCACACATCTGCAAAATAAAAATGTAAACTCCGTTTTGCAAATGTTTACAAATGCCGAGTGATATTAAGCGAAAACTCCATTTTGTACAAAATACAATAAGAAATCACAAACTAAAAAATATGCTTGTTTAACATATTTTGTGTAATTTTGTAGCGTTTTAATGAATAAATATTAAAAACCATTATCAAAATTATATATGGCAAATGTGATCAAATTATCTAAGGGCTTAGACTTGAACCTGAAAGGTAAGGCTTCACAACAGGTTATCAACGTAAAGGCAGCTGGCAAGTTTGCGCTTGTTCCAGACGACTTTCACGGCATGAAACCGAAAGTGGTAGTCAAGGAAGGTGACAAGGTTAAGGCCGGGGATGCCTTGTTTGTTGACAAGAATCATCCTTCAGTGAAGTTTGTCTCTCCAGTTAGCGGTACTGTATCGCTTGTGGAGCGTGGCGAACGTCGAAAGGTGCTGAGCGTGCAGGTAGAGGCCGACGCTGAGCAGGAGTACACAGACTTCGGCAAGAAGAATGTAGCCGAGATGGACGGCGAGGCTGTAAAGGCTTTGCTTCTTGAGTCTGGTTTATTCGCATTCTTCAAAAAACGTCCTTACGACATTGTTGCTAACCCAGACGATGCTCCTAGGGGCATTTTTGTTTCTGCGTTCAGCTCTATGCCTTTGGCAGCCGACTTTACTTATGTTCTTCAGGGACAGGAGGCTGATTTCCAGACTGGTCTGACAGCCCTCTCTAAGATGGCAAAGACTTATCTCGGCATCAGCAAGGCTCAGCAGAGCGTTCAGACTCTGAACTCAGCAAAAGATGTTGAAGTGAACGTGTTCGACGGTCCAAACCCTGCCGGAAACGTTGGTGTGCAGATTAACCATGTATCACCTATAAATAAAGGTGAAGTTGTGTGGACTTTGGGTGCTGAGGAGGTTATCTTCATCGGTCGCCTGCTCAACACTGGCAAGGTTGACCTTACTCGTAAGGTTGCATTCTGCGGTTCTGAGACAAAGCAGACTGGCTATGTAAGCCTTAAGGTAGGCGAGCAGTTGTCAAACCTCATCGCTACAAACACAGCCGTTCACAACAGCACACGCATCATCAGCGGTAACGTGTTTACTGGTAAGAAGGTGGTTGCCGACGGATTCCTCGGTGCACGTTCAACAGAAGTAACAATCATTCCTGAAGGTGACGATGTAGCCGAACTTCTCGGCTGGATTATGCCACGCTTCAACGAGTACTCAGCAAACCGCTCTTATTGCAGCTGGTTGTTCGGTAAGAAGGAATATACTCTCGATGCCCGCGTGAAGGGTGGCGAGCGTCACATGATTATGAGTGGCGAGTACGACAAGGTGTTCCCTATGGATATCTTCCCTGAGCAGCTTATCAAGGCTATCATCGCTGGCGACATCGACCGCATGGAGGCTCTCGGTATCTACGAAGTTGCTCCTGAGGATTTTGCCGTATGCGAGTTCGTATGCTCATCTAAGCTTGAGGTGCAGCGTATTGTCCGTGAGGGACTGGATATGCTTCGTGCTGAGATGGAGTAAATTATAAATTCTAATAAGTTTAATAAATGAACGCGTTAAGAAATTATCTCGACAAGATAAAGCCTAACTTCGAGGAGGGAGGCAAGCTCCACGCATTCCGTTCTGTGTTCGACGGCTTCGAAACATTCCTGTTCGTGCCTAACACCACAGCGAAGAGTGGAGTTCATGTTCATGATGCCATCGACAGCAAGCGTATCATGAGCTTTGTGGTAATCGCGCTTATTCCGGCTCTTTTGTTCGGTATGTATAACGTGGGTTATCAGAATGCATTGGCAGGAGGTGGTGACATGACCGACCATGTTGGCATGTTCCTTTTCGGATTCCTTGCCGTGCTGCCAAAGATCTTGGTTTCATACATCGTAGGTCTTGGCATTGAGTTCGTTGTGGCTCAATGGAAGAACGAGGAGATTCAGGAGGGCTACCTCGTATCTGGTATCATTATACCTCTTATTATACCTGTCACTACTCCGTTGTGGATTCTGGCGTTGGCTGTTGCTTTCTCTGTAATCTTTGCAAAGGAGATTTTCGGCGGTACTGGTATGAATATCTTCAATGTGGCACTTGTTGCTCGTGCATTCTTGTTCTTCTCATATCCGGGCTGCCTTACAGGCGATTCTGTATGGGTTGAGAGCAGTTCAATCTTCGGTCTAGGCTACGACCTTGCCGATGGCGCAACTTGTGCTACACCTCTTGGCATTGCTGCTGCAAACGGTGCTCAGTCGGCTTCGCTTACAATCGATTCTATCACAGGACTTATTCCTGGATGTATCGGTGAGACAAGCGTTATCGCCATTGCGCTTGGCGGTCTGCTTTTGTTGTGGACTGGCGTTGCAAGTTGGAAGACTATGTTCTCTGTATTTGTAGGCGGTGCTCTTACTGCAATCCTGTTCAACAACTTCGGTGCTGCCGATAATGCTGTTGCCCAGTTACCTTGGTATCAGCATATTACACTTGGCGGTTTCTGCTTCGGTGCTGTGTTTATGGCAACAGACCCAGTTACTTCAGCTCGTACAGAGACAGGTAAGTATTTCTACGGATTCTTCATCGGCGTTATTGCAATCGTTGTTCGTGTGCTCAATCCGGGTTATCCAGAGGGCATGATGCTTGCAATCCTGTTCATGAACGTATTCGCTGCACTTATCGACTACTATGTTGTTCAGAGCAACATCAATAAGCGTGCTAACAGAGCAAAACTAAAATAATAACAACTAAATGACTGAAAGATATGAATACAAGTAGTAATACATATACTGTTGTCTATGCTTCGGTAATGGTTGTTATCGTTGCTTTCCTTTTGGCTTTCACATCAACAGTACTGAAGCCAAAATCTGACAAAAACGAAGAGATTGACAAGAAGAAGCAGATTCTTGCTTCACTTAACATCCGCGACATTCAGAACGAGAATATCGAGGCTAAGTATGCCGAGGTCGTATTGTCTGATATGATTATCGACACACTCGGCAACGTAAAGGCTGAGAAGGGCGGTTTCGATGTTAAGAAAAAGGATATCAACCCAGAGAACCTTCCTGTTTATATGTGCAAGGTTGACGGTGTTGACAAGATTGTTGTTCCTGTGGTTGGTAAAGGACTCTGGGGCGGTATCTGGGGCTATGTTGCTGTAGATACAGACAAGATGGGTACTGTTTACGGCGCATACTTCTCTCACGAGAGCGAGACTGCCGGACTTGGTGCCATCATCGCTGAGTACGAGGGCTTCCAGAAGCAGTTTGCCGGTAAGACCATCTACAACGAGAGCGGCGATGCCATTGCTCTTAGCGTGCTTAAGGCAGGCAAGAAGGTCGATGGCGTTGGTGTTAACAACAGATGCGATGCCATTACAGGTGCTACTCTTACTTCAAACGGTGTGAACGACATGCTTCACGACAGTTTGAAGAAGTACATGAAGTTCTTGAAGAATAACGCTAAATAATCGGAGGAAAGAATATGGGTAAATTATTTTCTAAGGAGAATCAGGAAGTATTCTCAAATCCGCTAAACCTGAATAATCCTGTCGTAGTGCAGGTGTTGGGTATCTGTTCGGCTCTTGCCGTAACATCACAGTTGAAGCCAGCCATCGTAATGGGCTTGTCTGTAACTGTCATTACAGCCTTCTCAAACTTGATTATCTCGCTTCTTCGCAAGACTATTCCTAACCGTATCCGAATCATCGTTCAGTTGGTAGTAGTTGCTGCGTTGGTAACAATCGTGAGCATGATTCTGAAGGCTTATGTGTATGACGTTAGTGTTATGTTGTCAGTATATGTAGGTCTTATCATTACAAACTGTATCCTGATGGGACGTCTTGAGGCTTTTGCTATGCAGAATGGCCCTTGGGAAAGTTTCCTTGACGGAATCGGTAATGGTATCGGCTATGCAATTATCCTTGTCGTAGTTGGTTTCGTTCGCGAACTTCTTGGTGCAGGCTCAATCCTCGGATTCAAGGTTCTGCCACAGGCTGTTTACGATGCTGGCTACATGAACAACGGTATGATGACGATGCCAGCCATGGCTCTTATTCTGCTTGGCTGTGTTATCTGGGCACACCGTGCATATAATGACGAGAAAAAATAATACATACTTTAAAAAGACAGAAACATTATGGAACATTTCTTTAGTTTGTTCGTCCGCTCAATCTTTGTGGACAATATGATTTTCTCTTTCTTCTTGGGTATGTGTTCATACTTGGCAGTATCTAAGACTGTAAAGACAGCAATGGGACTTGGTATTGCGGTAACATTCGTGTTGCTCATCACCGTTCCTGTTGACTATTTGTTGCAAACTCAGGTTCTTGATGAGAACGGTGCTTTCAATCAGGCTGTTCTTGGCGGTCAGGACCTTACATTCCTTGCATTTATTTTGTTCATCGCTGTAATTGCTGGTATCGTGCAGCTTGTTGAGATGGTTGTTGAGCGTTTCTCTCCATCACTCTACGCTTCGCTCGGTATCTTCCTTCCGCTGATTGCCGTAAACTGTGCAATCATGGGTGCAAGCCTTTTCATGCAGCAGAGAATACTTATGGACCCAGCAACAGAGACTAAGGCTATCGGCTGCATTGGCGATACTTTTGCCTATGCTTTGGGTTCTGGTATTGGCTGGCTGCTTGCTATCGTGGGCTTGGCTGCAATTCGCGAGAAAATGGCATATACAAACGTTCCAAAGCCACTTCAGGGACTTGGTATCACCTTCATCACTGTTGGTTTGATGGCTATGGCGTTCATGTGCTTGTCAGGTTTGGATCTATAATAATTAAAGGAATATAAACGATGGGTAATTTTATATTTGCAAGCATTGGAGTATTCCTTGTGATTATTCTTCTGCTGGTTGTAATTCTGCTTGTTGCAAAGACTTATCTTTCTCCAAGCGGTAATGTGAACATAACAATAAACGGTAAGGACAAGTTTGAGGTTGGTCAGGGCGCAAGCCTTCTGAGCACTCTTGCCGAGAAGGGCGTTTATCTTCCATCAGCATGTGGTGGTAAGGGTTCTTGTGGTCAGTGTAAGTGTCAGGTTGTTTCTGGCGGCGGCGAGATTCTCGATTCAGAGAAGGGACATTTCTCTCGTAAGCAGATTAAGGAGGGATACCGTCTTGGCTGTCAGTGCAAGGTTAAGGGTGACCTCGAAATCAAGGTTCCAGACTCAGTAATGGGTGTTAAGGAATGGGAGTGCGAGGTTATCAGTAACCGCAACGTTGCTACATTCATCAAGGAGTACAAGGTTAAGCTTCCTGCTGGCGAGCACATGGACTTCGAGCCGGGTTCTTATGCACAGATTAAGATTCCTGCATTCGAAATCGACTATAAGGATTTCGATCGTGATCTTATCGGCGACTTGTATGTTCCTGCATGGGAGAAGTTTGGTTTGTTCAAGCTTCACTGTTCAAACCCTACTCCAACAATCCGTGCTTACTCTATGGCTAACTATCCAGACGAGGGTGATATCATCACACTTACTGTGCGTATCGCTACACCTCCGTTCAAACCAAAAGACCAGTGTCCAAACGGTCCTGAGTTCATGGATGTAAATCCGGGTATTGCTTCATCATACATCTTCTCTCTGAAACCAGGCGACAAGGTGATTATGAGTGGTCCTTACGGAGAGTTCCGTCCTCAGTATGGTACAGGCCGTGAGATGATTTGGGTTGGTGGTGGTGCCGGTATGGCTCCTCTTCGTGCTCAGATTATGCACATGCTCAAGACTCTGAAGACTACAGACCGCGAGATGCACTACTTCTACGGTGCGCGTGCAATCGACGAGGTATTCTTCCTCGACGACTTCCTTGAACTTGAGAAGGAATTCTCTAACTTCCACATGCACTTGGCTCTCGACCGTCCTGATCCTAAGGCAGACAGTCTTGGCATCAAGTACACTCCGGGATTCATTGCTCCAGTTATGGGCGATACTTACCTCAAGCAGCATGAAGCTCCAGAGGATGTTGAGTACTACCTCTGCGGACCTCCAATGATGGCTAAGACTGTGCTCGATCTTCTTCACAGCCTTGGCGTAGAGGACAACATGATTCGCTTCGATAACTTCGGCGGATAAAATCCGAAACGTAACGATAATAAAGAACCATCCTTCATCTTTTCAGAGGGGTGGTTCTTTTTTTTGTGTATGTCCATATTTTGTCCGAACTCTGATTGCATATCGCAGAAATTGTTTAATTTTGCGACCAATGGAAAAAAAAGACGGCTGTTCGGACAGCACAAAAGTATGGTATGTGCTTAAATCACCGTATCTGAGCATATCCATACGAAAGGAGTTGGACGAAAAAGGTTTTGAATATTTTCTTCCGACAACCTTCACTATGGTTGGCAGGGAAGGGCATAAGGTGCGTGTTGAGCGTTCGCTTGTGCTCAACATGGTATTTGTTGCCACCGACAATTACGACGACCTCAGAAACTGGGTTATGGCAAACACAGCCTACCGACTGATGATCATGCATCAGCGTCGGTCGGCTCTCGATTCTTTGTCTAATCCGATACCTGTTCGTATTCGTGATGCCGAGATGCAGATGTTCCGCAAGGCGATAAGCTTCTATCGCGACGGCGAGATTCCATACGTCAAGCCTGAAGAAGTTAACCTTGAGGCTGGCGATGAGGTTAGAATCATCGGTGGTGCGTTCGATGGGGTAGAAGGCATCCTTCTTTCTCAGCAGGGAAAGGAAGGAGGCAAGGTCATCGTCTCGCTTAGCAAGATTCTCGCCGTCCAGACTCTGAATATTCAGCCCGAATATCTTCAGATTATACGTTTCGGCAACAACAGGCATCTTTACAAGGTTGTCGAACTCTATACTCCGCGCCTCAGAAATGCCGTGAAAGAAAAGCAGGAGGGCACTCTGAAGAACGATTCTTTCGCGCGCGTGTTCGTAAACCGATATTCGATGCTTGAGTGCGGCACTCCAAATTCGCAGATTAAGATTGATGCGCTGATGTATGCCAGTTACAAACTCATAGGTGAGGATGAAAAGGCGGCAGAAATGCTCGGAAAGATAAACTCAATCAAAAAAAACATAAAATCAAAAAGTACGTTCGACTTTCTAAATGAATGGTTATGAAGAATGTGGCGGTAATTTTCGCAGGCGGCTCGGGTAAGAGAATGAATACCGTGAGCCGGCCAAAACAGTTCCTTGAACTGAACGGCAAGCCTGTCATCATATATACTCTCGAATTATTCGACAATCATCCCGAAATAGATGCAATATGCGTGTCGTGCATCGAGGCGTGGATTCCTTTCCTTGAGAAAATGCTCCGCAAGTTCGAGATAAACAAGGTTGTGGAAATTGTTCCGGGCGGCGAAAGCGGTCAGGACTCAATCTACAACGGATTGTGTGCAGCCGAGAGATGGGCGCAGAAGAATGGCTCACCCGAAGAGACAGCCGTGCTGATTCACGACGGGGTACGACCTCTCATCACCGAACAGACAATAACCGACAATATAAACATGGTTCGCGAGCGCGGAAACTGCATAACCTGTGTTCCTGCAACCGAGACGTTCGTGGTTACGAAGTCCGATGGCGGCATGGAAATTCCCGAGCGTGCAAACTCGCTGGTGGCGCGCGCTCCGCAGAGTTTTATGCTTACGGATATTCTCGCTGCTCATCGCGAGGCAATAAAGGAAAACAGACACGATTACATCGATTCTTGCACCCTGATGAGTCATGCCGGCTATAAGATGAACACAATCATCGGTCCGATGGAGAACATAAAAATCACAACGCCAACCGATTTCTTCATCTTCAGAGCGATGGTTCAGGTTCATGAGAATCAGCAGATTTTTGGTTTTTAAAGCGATGAATTCTATGGGAAAATCAAGCGTTTTGCTTCGTGATATTGAAGATTTCTGCAAGACATTCGCTTTGCAGAAGGAATTGCATGGCTCATCATTTCTGATAACCGGTGCAACAGGATTGATAGGCTCAATCCTCGTCAGATGTCTGTTGGCTCTCGACGAAGGCGTGAAAATTATCGCACCTGTAAGAAATGCTGAAAAGGCAAAAACTTTGTTCGGTGGCGACAATCGTTTGCAAATTGTAGAATGTAACCTTTCCTCGTTTGATTATTCATCTTTAGGCAAGGTCGATTATGTGGTTCATTGTGCCGCGCCTACATCAAGCAGATTCTTTGTCGAAAAGCCTGTCGATACATTCAATATAATAATAAACGGAACTCAGCGTCTTCTCGAATATGCAAAAACTGTTGGTGTTAAGGGCTTTGTCTTTCTTTCGTCGCTCGAAGTCTACGGAACAATTACCGATGATTCATCTTGTGTTTCCGAGGACATTCAAGGCTATCTCGACCCGATGAGTGTGCGCAGTTCTTATCCAATGGCTAAGCGTGCAGCCGAGAATCTGTGCGCTTTGTACGCTTCGCAGTATGGTATACCGGCGAAGATTGTCAGACTAACACAGACCACTGGAGCAGGCATTTCAAAGGATGATAACAGGGTAATTGCCCAGTTTGCCCGTTGCGCTGCCAATGGCGAGGATATTGTTCTTCACACCACAGGTGAGGCGGCACGTCCATATTGTTATACAATAGACGGTATCTCTGCCATTCTCTACATTTTGTTAAAAGGTAATGCTGGCGAGGCATATAATGTTGCAAACGAGGAGACTTATATCTCCGCCCGCGGCATGGCTGAATATTTGCGAGAAAATTTCAACCATGATATTGATGTTAGGGTTGAGATTGCCGATAATATGGGCTATGCTCCCGTAACCAAGTTGCGCCTGTCAACCAGTAAGATACAATCTCTTGGCTGGTTACCGAATTATGATTTGAATCGAATCTTCAGAAATCTGATAGATTATATTGCAGAGTAGAATTTGTAAGTGTGTTTTTCAAAACTATTAGGTAAAACTTGTTAGTTCGAAAGTTATTTATTACTTTTGCATATACTTGAATCTTGGAGAAAATTCCCAAGTTGAAAAATGAAAAATAGATAATATGTTGTTTCTCAGTTAGTTGTATACTTTCTGGGGAATATTGTTATACATGAATGAGAAACTTTGAAAATCTTGAGGTAGCAGTTGCCGGCACAGGATATGTTGGCTTGAGCATTGCTACATTGTTGTCACAGCACCACAAAGTTACGGCTGTAGACGTTATTCCTGAAAAAGTAGAGAAGATAAACAAAAGAATTTCTCCAATTCAGGATGAGTACATTGAAAAATACTTTGCAGAGAAAAACTTGAATTTGGTTGCAACTCTTGACGGTCGTGAGGCGTACAAAAATGCCGATTTCATAGTCATCGCTGCTCCAACAAACTACGATTCTGCAAAAAATTACTTCGACACATCACATGTCGAGGAAGTAATAGACTTGGTCCTCGAGGTGAATCCTGATGCTGTAATGGTAATCAAAAGTACTATTCCAGTAGGATATACCAGAAATCTGTATATAAAATATGCTCAGAAATTCATGTCTGAGCCATCGCTAAAGGACAAGAAGTTCAACTTGCTTTTCTCTCCTGAATTCCTTCGCGAGAGTAAGGCGTTGTACGACAATCTGTATCCAAGCAGAATTATCGTCGGTTATCCAAAGTTGATAAACAATTCGTCAAACGACGATAAAATATCTGCCGAAAACGAGGCTATCTGTAAGATTGCAGACATTCCTTTTCTTGAAAATGCGGCCAAGCATTTCGCTGCCTTACTGCAGGAAGGTGCTCTAAAGCCAGATATTGACACCTTGTTCATGGGAATGAAAGAGGCCGAAGCCGTTAAATTGTTCGCAAACACATATCTTGCTCTACGAGTAAGCTATTTTAACGAGCTTGACACCTATGCCGAGATAAAAGGCCTCGACAGTCAGGCAATTATTCAGGGTGTCGGACTCGATCCGCGTATTGGTTCGCACTATAACAATCCAAGTTTCGGATATGGCGGATATTGCCTTCCAAAAGACACGAAGCAGTTGCTGGCAAACTATGCCGATGTTCCGCAGAATATGATGACAGCAATCGTAGAGAGTAACCGAACAAGAAAGGATTTCATTGCCGATGCCGTATTGCAGAAGGCTGGCTGGTATGCTTATTCAACAAACAATCAGTTTGCTGATTCTACTTACGACCATTCTTGTACAATCGGTGTTTTCCGCCTGACAATGAAGAGCAATTCCGACAATTTCCGTCAGTCTGCCATTCAGGGCGTGATGAAACGTATCAAGGCCAAAGGTGCAGACATCATAATCTACGAGCCGACGCTCGAGGACGGCTCAACATTTTTTGGAAGCAAAGTTGTTAACAATCTTGACGATTTCAAGAAACGTTCGCAGGCTATAATCGCCAACCGCTACGATTCGTGTCTTGATGACGTGAAGGACAAGGTTTATACAAGAGACATTTTTAGAAGAGATTAAGCTTTTGTAGAAGGTTGAAAAAATATTGCATTATTTTTTTCTTTACTCAAGTTTTGGATTTTGAATAACCGACCATACTCTCCTGAAAAGAATCTCTTTTATATACTCAATCAGCTTTAGTTTTTGTTGGAGTTTGCGCATTAAGCAGTTACATAGTCTGTATGACACAAGAGCTGGAAAATTTCTTGTATACATGTGAAAGTGATATCCTTCATATATAACACTCGCTTGTTATAACTTCTTACGATTCTGTATTTTCTTGCCAAAACATCCAAAAGCTAAAGTTGAAAAATATATCTTTAGAAATAATCAAGGTTGCCCAATTTTTTATACAGGTATTAAGAATTAACTTCTTTAATGTATTGTAAATAAAATTGATAATTGTCTAATTGTAAATTTGTAGGATCTTTTCATTTAGACAATAGGAGAATTTTAGTAATCTGATGATGGGAAATGTTGCAAACAATAAACGAATAGCAAAAAATACAATATATGTTTACATACGAATGCTGATAATTGTTATAGTCAATTTATATGCCTCTCGTATTATATTAAATGTTCTAGGTATAGTTGATTATGGCATTTACAATATTGTTGGTGGAACCGTTGTTCTTTTTTCGTTCCTTAATCAAGCATTAAGTAGTGCTACCCAGCGATTCGTTGCTTATGAAATGGGGTGTGGTAATGCGACTAAGTTGCATGAAACATTTTGTATGTGTTTTAATGTTCATGTTATAATTGCCGTATTTATTGTAATAGCTGCCGAAACTTTAGGATTATGGTTAGTTTGTAATAAACTTGTAATCCCGGAAAATAGATATGAAACAGCATTGTTAGTATACCAATGCTCGATAATCTCTTCTGTTGTGTCGATAATTCAAGTACCTTTTAATGCGACTGTAAATGCACATGAAAAATTTAATGTCTATGCAATAATAAGCATTTCTAAAGCAGATTGTTGTTTGCCTTGCTTATTAAGCATTTAATAGATTTGTTATAATCAACTTTTAGTGTTTACAATCTACTAGTGAGATAATTTATATAGTTTAGATGTATCCTTTTTTATAAGCTATTTACTTGCTTATATTTATAATATAAACCTCTTAGTAATTGTGGATTTATAGGTATAAAATAGTACTGATGCGATAAATCGTGTGTAAGTTTTACATATCGTTAAACAGAGGTAGCTCTTTGACATTTTGATTGAAATTGACGAAAGTTCGCGGCTTAGTAATCAACTCTCTGAGAGAAGTTTTTTCAAAAGCCGAAACTCTTATTAACGTTGCCACTTCGGTGATGGTGTATGGACTTTTTGTGTCAGCCTTTATTCTCGCAACAAGCAGATAGGCAATGACGGCAACCCAAAGGTGGATTCTAATAGCGTTCTCGGAATCCCCCCACAAGGTTTTAACGACAATGTTCTGCTTGATTCATTTGAAGAAAACCTCAATATCCCATCTGTGCCTGTATAAGATGGCAACCTCCATTGCGCTTATTTCAAAGTTGTTGGTAATGAACACTATTTCATCGCCAGTTTCTTCGTCATAACAGCAGACAGCCCTGAATGGTTCTGGATATAGAGCATTGGTTTTTCCCTGAGTCAGTCGGATAGTAAAGTCTCCTCTTATACCATCCTCACGGTCAAAGTTTTTCCTATGACCGATTATCTCGTACTTCATGTTACTTTTGGGTCTGGATACCCAATAAGCTCCAGCCAAATGAAATCTGAAGAATTCGTCAAAATCGCCTATGCCCTATCCATCATATAGAAAGCAAGCGGTTCGGGAGTAAGCAGTTCCAGTTCATTGCTGTCATGCCACTTTCCGTTCGTGATGTGTATGTTGGCAGGAATGCTTCCACGCAAGTCTAATAGACTGTGCATCTTAACTGCCCCCCTTGCTGTATTTCCCATATGCCCATGTTGCCAGCTTTATGCTGGTGGAAATGGTTGTTGAGTCGAGTGCGTAGAGCTCATTATCCATGGTAATATCTGAAACAGAACTCTTTGTATACAAAGGTCTTACCAGATGAATCATAAAAACTCCAAACTCCTCATATATATGGAAATCACGGTTATCGTTTGCACGAGACAATGACGATTGGTTGACCGTATTGCCAAAGCCCAAATGGTACAGATTTTCTTTATGTGCATCAAGGCATAGGCAGATGTCTCTAAGCGAGTCGCAGTTTGTCAGTTGACCGAACAAAAGGTGTAGTAGTTGGTTATAGCAAGTCAATTCCTTGACATGCCTGTCGCCTTGATACTTCTTCACGCATTTTTCAAACTGATAACGTGGAACATATTTTACAACTTGGGAGAATACATAGCGACCTAAATTCATAACTAAGCAATTTTTGGTTGCAAAGTTACTTCGCCATTTTCAAGTCAAAAAATCAAAGAGCGCTCTGAAGCCCCCATAAATAAAGGGCTACACGACATTGAGTCGTATTTTATTGCATCAGTAGTAGGTATAAAACATTAATTCTTGCAAAAGGGCATTAAATGAAAAAATCTATATACATATTTGTTATATTAATATTAATAAGTGAGATGTACAGTTTAAAAATCTTTCATTCGTTGTTTTTAGGGGGAGATTTAGGATATATATTATTGTATATTTGGTTGCTTTTTGGCTTTATTATTTATAGAAGGAAAACAAAGAATCCTCTTTATAAAAAAGATAATTTAATTCCTGTTTGTTTTATCTTATTTGGAATTTTGCTTTCAATGTTTTCTGCTTATATTTTATATGGGCAGACGTTTATTCAATCACTGATAGCATATCGACGTCAATATTTTTGGATTGTTGTATTTGTTTTGTTATATGTACGTCCCAGTGAGCGGAGTATAATTAAATCTCTCAATTGTTTTTCAATAGTATATATTGTTGCAACTTTTTTACGCACTTATATTTTACCACAATGGTTTGTCGAACGAGAATTATTTAGTGCACCAGGTGTTGAGATGCAATTTTGCATAGGATTGCCTTTACTAACAATACCTATGTATTATTATTGTGGACGTGTTCGTAATTATTTTGAGTCAAGGGATTTTTTGGGGGTCTTATTTTATGCTATTTTTTTTGTTTTGGTAAAAAACAGAAGTGTACTTTTTGTGGTAATAATAATTGTTGCTTTCTCTTTCATTACGAGTAAGAGAAAAAAAATCTCAATACCTGTAACATTTATTGCGGGAATTTTATTTACTTATTTTACTTTTGATACTTTTGTTGAATTAAATGATGAAACTGTGAATCAAGTAAATGATGCGGATTATAATAGAGTTAAAGCTTTTGATTATATGCTGTTTAGTTCACACAAGGATTGGCTTGCTATTCTTTTTGGAAAAGGATTTATTAGTTCTCACGCATCAAGTAATATGTCTAATTTGATGTCGATGGGAATTTATAATACTGATGTTGGTTTTGTTGGTTATTGGGATCAATATGGGATAATTCCTATAATTGTTTTTACCTTTATTATAATAAAGGTATTAATATCAAAATTCGTTCCTTTTTATATAAAAGCTATAGGAGGACATATTTTGGTATGCTCTATTACAATATCATATATGGGATATGCATGCAATATTATGTGGTTTACCCTGTTTTATTATTTGTATTTATATTATAATTATAGAAATCGGTGTTCTATTTATAAATATCATAGAATCTTAAATCTAAAAAATAATAATCGATTATTGTTTAAAAAAAACTATACACTTTTGCATAGATCACGAAGATTTCATGTTAGATCATAGCTTGTAAATAGAATAAGTCGTTGTTGGAGAAAGAATCCATTGTGCAGATTGTTGTAATTTTTATTGACCATATTTAATTAGTCGTCCCTTAAGAATACTACAATCATTTGTTATATAATAAATACATTATCTGTGGTATGCAGGAGTTTACGCCAGCCTTCCCATGCAATGCGACTGAGCTTGTCCATTTCCGCAAGCGCATAGGTGAGAAGGGTATGGAACTGATTTTTCAGGAAAGCATCCGTGTGAACAACAAGGACAATAGCGACGATCATCATGACACGGTATCATAGACTCAACCGTACAGGAAAAGAACGTGACATACCCGACGGATGCAAAGTTGCATAAAAAGATAGTGAACTCAAAATTGTACGCGAGTACAACCTGCCATTGTGTCAAAGCTATAGGTTCGTCTTAAAGGGAATCTATCGTGACCAGCGTTTCCGCAATCACCCAAAGAACCACCAGAAGGCATTGAAGGCAGACAGGAAACTGCGGACGATAGCAGGACGACTCGTGCGTGAACTTGAGCGTAACCTTGGAAATATCCATGTCTATGACAAACTTATAGAAACATTCAAGACGATACTCTCCCAAAAGCGAAAGTCTCCCAACAAGATTTATTCCATTCACGAACCTCAGGTGCTGTGTATCAGCAAAGGAAAGGAACACAAGAAATACGGGTTTGACAACAAGGTGTCGGTAATACGTTCCTCCGAATTATTCTTGGAGCGATGTCCTTCCGCAACGAATATGACGGACACACGATAGAGGAAGCCCTCGGACAGGTCGAACGTCTGACAGGCAAATGTATAAAGAAGCTTGCAGGAGACAGGGGATACCGTGGCAGGAAAGAGATAAGCGGAACGCAGATTCTCATTCCGGGCGTTCCTAAAAAATCTGACAGCAGGAATCAGAAATTGAAGAAGCACAAACTATTTTGCAAGCGTGCAGGCATAGAGCCGACAATAGGGCATCTTAAATCCGACTACCGTTTAGGCCGCAACTTCTACAAAGGTGTGGTCGGCGATTCTATAAACATATTGTTGGCTGCTGCCGCTTATAACTTCAAAAGAGCTATGAAGGTTCTTTTGTCTCCGATTTTGGATTTTGTCAAAATGGTGTTCGGGATGCTATTTTGCAATAGCATCCCGATGAAATATACTTTTTAAGGGATGACTAATTATGCTTGCAATAATAATTGTAAATCATAAAAGTAATGATTATTCGCAAATATCACATATATGAAATCGCCGATCATGATTTTTTTTTAAAATTTGCCACCAAAATATAATCAAAATGAAACTGATAGATTTCTGCAAACGGTTTGACAGCGAGGATGCCTGTGAGAAACACCTCAAGGCAATTCGCGAAAAGGAAGGTGTCGTATGTTCCAAGTGCGGCGGCAAGAAACACTACAGGGACAAGGCATCCAAAAGCTGGCGGTGTGCGCATTGCTGCCATGAAACGACCTTGACGGCAGGAACTGTGATGCACGGCAGCAAGCTTCCGTTGATGTATTGGTTCACGGCCATGCATCTTACAGC
>Ga0256407_10001441_pt1 | contig 50145 bp, 36 predicted proteins | sample RumenRJG_04DNA_FD_193489 | JGI IMG/M metagenome (GOLD analysis project Ga0256407, IMG submission 193489) | Bovine rumen microbial communities from Lethbridge, Alberta, Canada - RJG_04 | ecosystem: Host-associated > Mammals > Digestive system > Stomach > Rumen | place: Canada: Alberta...
AGGCCGCTTCCGAGGACATACGCTCCCGCGGAGAAGAGCATCAGGTGCCAGGGGATGTCAACGTCGTTCCACTTCACGACCCCTATTCCTGGAAGCAGGGCGAGAACCGCTCCGATCAGGGCGACGATGGTCTCGTCAATATTGTGGAAAGTGCCTTTCGTGACCCAGAGGAAGAGGACTACCAGGAATATGCTGACCGCCCTCCATTCCTGGGCGCTCATCTTTCCCATCGCGTCCAGCTCGACTTTAAGCCTCTCGATTCCGCCCTCGATCTGGGGTTTTTGCTCTTCCTTCCTCATCGGAAAGAACACGTACATTCCCATCAGGAGTCCCACGACCAGGATGATCACGCTCATCGGGCCGACAGCTATGAGCCAGTCTGAGTAACCGAAGTCGCAAGATCCAAGGAAGCCGGCGATAAGGGATATCGCGAGAAGGTGGGCCCCGGACCCGGTGTAGAAGGCGTTCGCTCCGATATTTACCTGGAACAAGTTCTGGATCACCAAGTTACGCCCAAAGTTATTCCTATGCCCGTCAGAGGCTCCGTAAATCGCACAGATCACCATGAAGATAGGCAGCATGATGGTAGCCTTGACTGTGGTGGCCGAGATGAAGGCCGACAGGACGAGGTTGATCAATAGGAAACTCCACAGCACCCCCTTCGCGCTACGGCCGAACTTGATCACGAAAGCCAGGGCGAACCGCTTGGCGAACTGTGTCTTGACAAGCATGGAGGCCAGCACGAAACTGAGGATATTCAGCCACATCACTGGGTGGCCGAGTTGTGCGAGAGCCTCTTTCTGGGTGGTCACGTTGAACAAGACGACTCCCAGGATCAGGATCAGAGAGGTCAGATAGTTTGGAAGGGCCTCCGTCATCCATAGGATAAGGCTGGCTACGAATATCGCCAGCATGGCGTAATTGGCCCGGATGAACCCGTCCAGGCCGAGGACCCCAAGCCTTTTCTGGGCTGTCGCCGCAAGAGATGTGGTGTCCAGGTTGTCGATGAAGCCGATATGGCAGAACCAGCATATCCAGACAAAGGCGACGATAGCCAGGGGCCCGCCAAGACGGGCCATCCAAACCTCGAATTTGGATTTCCGCATCTTGGGCAGCTTCTCGATCTTGTAATTGTTCATGTCCAGCGGATCGAACGCGGTCGCCGCCTTTGTCCCGATATCTGTCGCCATGGTTACTTCCAGTTCTTGTAAGGGTTCTTCATCAACATGGAGTTATAGTACTTGGGATCGCCGGTGACCTCCTCGCCAAGCCAGGCGGGCTTGTCGAAAGTGTCATTCTCGTCGGCGAGCTCGACCTCGGCAACCGTCAGGCCGTCGTTGTCGCCATAGAACTCATCGACTTCCCAAGTGTGCTTGCCGTCAGTGTTCTTGACGAGATAGCGCGTCTTGTCGATGACACCGGGCTCGGCGAGATCCAGCAGAGCCTTGACTTCGTCAACAGGGATCTCCTTCTCCCACTCGAAGCGTGAGGCTCCGGAGGCGTTGCCGATGCCCTTTACGGTGATGAATCCCTTGTCGCCCTTTACCCTGACACGGACGGTCCTCTCGGGAACGCTGCTGAGGTAGCCCTGGGTGATACGCGTGGCCTTGAAGGCCTCATCCTTGAAGTCTCCCTTGACCAAGAATTTCTTCTCTATTTCCTGTCCCATATTCTTACTCGTTCGCTAAAGGTTTATCTATCATGCCGATGACCCTCTTGATGGCCTGGAGGTAATTGATGTTCTCGACACCCTCGAGACCGCAGTCGGCGATGGTCTTCTTGATGTCCTCGATCTCAGTGGACTCAGAGTTGATCGTGACGACTTTTGCGCCGTTGATCAGCACGTTGCCCACCTCGCAGATGGTGTCGTTGACCATGTAGCCAAAGCGCTGTTTGTGGACCCTGACGGCGGCGAGGTCGGGGCAGGCCTTGACCATAGCGATGAATTCCTCATAGGTGTAGGTGTCTTTCGTCAAGGCCGGCATCTCAACCATGAAAGCGGGGAAAACTTCTTTCTCAAGAACCTCCTTCGAGATAGGGAACTCCCCTTTCATCAGCGGGTTCCACTGCTCGAGGCCATCTACTGTCTGGACATAGGTCTTGATGTCCATCTTGCCATTGCGGATCTTGGTGTTGTTGATGTCGTTCTTGGCGGAGATGATGTATATCTCGTCGCTTGTACGCTCCCAGACCTTCTCCGGCACGGGGACGGAAAGACGCGCCATTCTCTTGTGGGCCTCACAAAAGTTCTGCCCGAAACTACGGAATTCAAAGCGAGGCTTGCTCTGCTCGCCGATTTTAAGTTCTGCCATATTATTGATATTTAAGTTAAACGTCTATTGCTTCACATCCGGGTCATCGGTGCCGCTTGTGCTGTTCGCCTCGCCGGGAGTGAACTTCTCGGTCTGCATCCACTTGCCGCTGCCGTCAGGGATACGGCTCCAGGAGCCCTTGTTGTTGGACAGGGAGGCTCCCCACTCACCGGTATCCATCTTCTCGCCCCTCTGGAAGAAGTCGATCTTGTTGCCCTTCGTGTCGAAAAGCTCGATAAGCACGCTCTTCTTGGCGGAGAAACCGCTCTTGAATCCCCTGGGGGTAGTTCCCTTGCCGCCGACAATGGCGAAGTAGCCCTTTGCCGGGACGACCTCGCCGTCTATTCCGGTCCAAGTCAACTCCTCATCCTTGTTGATCGTGACCCCCGTGAGCTTGATCGGGAAGTCCCCGGCATTGTACAGCTCGAAGAATTTCTCCTCATCTGCTCCTGCGCCATAGACCTCGTTGAGCCTCAACTTGGTCCAGTCGGTGGCCGGATCGCCGACCTTGTAGGAGAACTTGTCTGAAGTGGTCGCGAAACCGGCCTCATTGTTGACAGTTATCGTGAAATTGACCTCGGTGCCGTCAGCCATCGCCGGGATCGTGGCGGTGAACTGGGTTCCGGAACCGGTCATCTGGACGTTATTCCCGTTGTAGTTGAGCGTGGCCGATGTAACAGCCTGCAGTCCTGAAACCGTCGCGGTCACATTGACAGGAGCGATTGAGGTCGGTGCCTCTGGAGTGAACGCCACCTTGTCGATGCTTGACGGGCCTTCGAACATCTTGTCTTCAACGCATCCGAAAAGAGCGGTGAGAGCCGCCGATAATAAAAGTATCTTTTTCATAATCAATTATTTCTTAATGTGGTTTTACTAGAAGTCGATCTCGAAGCGAAGAGCCAGCATGTGGTAATCAACTCCCGCTTTTCCGGTAGGGGTAGCGACCTTGGTGTAGTCTTTGGTAGGCTGTCCTGCCGAATCTTTGCCGACATTGAGCTTGCCCTTACCGTTAGCGTAACGGTCGTTGTTGTTGAACTGGTAGTTCAGCTGCATTTTGACATTCTCGTTCACCCAGTAGTTGAGACCAAGGGTGTAAGCCTCAGCCGCTCCACCATAGACATTGCCGAAATTGAGGTTGCAAGTCTCGTAACGGGCGCAGAGCTCGATGTCGCCCCAGTCGTGGGCGCGCTCCACCTTGGTGTACTTGCCACCCATTGAGTCATAGCGCTGCTTTCCGCCGAAGAGCAGATAGCCCGCCTGGGCGTACCATCCACCGAAGTTCTTGGTCTCGGGATCAGCGGCTTCCGGCTTGAAATGGACGTTGTCGCCAATATAAGCGGCCTCATAGCGCAGTCCGCCCCAGTGACCGGCCAGCTCGACAGTCCAGAGATTGTTGTGGTCGAAGCCGGGAAGGTTATTGGTGTCGATGTACTTCTTGCGGTTGATGCTCGTGGAGTTACGCGCGCTTGCCCTGTATGTGCCCCACTCGCCGGTGGCAAGGTCGGTGGTCGTTGTCCTGTAGGAATATGCCGCACCGATGTGGAGGCTGGCGTTGTCAAGCTTGTACAGGGGACGAAAGACCAGCTTGGTGGTAAGGGAATAACCTGAGCTGCGGCCGAAATCCTTGTTGTTGTCTGCCACATTGGTCCATTCCTCCTGTCCGGCGATCACCTGAGAGAACGCTCCGGCGGAGAACCAGATCCAATCCTTGGCGTACTTGGCGTTGAATCCAAGATGACGGGACGGTGACAGGGCCGAGCAGACCATAGGGCGCTCCATGAACTGGAGGTAACGGGATGTCGTGTTCCTCTGGATAGAGAAGTTCTCCTTGAAGTTTCCTACCTGGAGATCCAGGTTGGGTACACCTGTATAACGGACGATGGCATCCTTCAGCTCGGCAAGGCCGTTGGCGAGATCCATATCGAACTCTCCGTACCAATTCTCATCGATCTGGCCTTTGACCGCAAAACGGGCCCTGCGGATCTGGACACCGTTGCCGATCTTGTCGGCATAGTCGGGAGCGCCGAAAAACACTGCCCCGTCAGCTTGCGCGCGGATATCAAACCACAGCTTGTAACCACTTGCCGGAGACTCCAGGACAAGGATTCCGTCCTGAGCCTCAACGTCAAGCCTGTCGGATTTGACCTGTACACCGTACTGGTTGTACTTGACTCTTTGTTGCGCGGTGGCCGCCGGAACTACCAGCAGCAGCGTCGCGACTATTAAAATTATCTTACGCATAATTGGTTAGGATAAATGTTATTGTAGTTAAATCGCTCTTATGAATTTGATAAGGTTGTCACTTCTTTGGAGACCCAGCTTGCAGCGCAGGCGGTAACGGTTGATCTCCACGCTTTTGGGGGCTATATTCATCAGCGAGGCTATGTACTTGGAGGAGAATCCCTGGCGGAGAAGATTCGCGAGTTTCCTCTCGTTTTCGGTGAGGTTGGGATATGCCTCCGAGAGGCGCAGGTTGAAATCCCTGTGTAAGACCTCGCTACGGGCATAGAAGTCGTTCATCTCGCTCGTGAAATACATCCTTTCCCTCATAGAGGACAGCAAAGAGTCTGTCCGGGCGTCTTTCTCCTGCCCGTCAGGCAGGGCCCGAACCTCTTTGAGATCCTCATAGAAGCTCTCCATGAACCGTTTCTGGTCCCCGATGCCCACGGCGAAATCCACGAGTTCCTTCCTCTTTATGTCCAGTTTGTTAAGAAGGTCTTTCTCAGTCATTTCCGCTTTTACCTCAAGGGCTGACAACGACCGCCTGGTACTGTAAAGCTGGCTCTCTCTCGCCCTGAGAATCCGCTTCTGGATGTCCCTGCCGCCCTGCCAGCGGAAAAACAACGTCATGCAAAAGCCAATAGAGGTGAGCGTGAGGGCGATAAAGGAACCGATGGCGGTCCCGTCAACGACCTTGGCAAGGCAATATGAGAGCATGAAGGCCAGGACCGGAGCCAGAGCGGCCGAGACAAAGGTCCCCGCTATGACTTTGGTTTCCGTGAGCGCCCGCTGGCGGATCACGCTTATTCCTATAAGGGCGGACACGAACAGGATCCCGACCGGTAGCGGGGTCGCCGCCATTCCGATCTTTCCCGGCAAGGGACTTGAGAACAGGGCAAGGACGACCGCCATCGAAAGGATCACTGAAGATATCGACTGGGAATTGATATCCAGCTCATAATCAGAAATATTCCATGTGTCGATGGAAACCTCTTTCCGCATCAGAAGGTATAGGAGGACCGCACATCCGCATGAAGTCAGGATCCTAACCCAGGCAGGGGCAGGAGTCGCCTGAGTGAGATATGAGAACAACAAGGAATAATTGACGGCAAAGGCCGCGAGAAGGAGGAATGAGGCTATCATCGATATTCCAAGAAGACGGGCGTCCAGTACCGCGAGATGGGTCTTCTTGTTTCTCAAGGCCAAAGTGTAAACCCGGTATATACCAGCCGCCAGCAACGCGCACAAAACGGGTGCCGCCACCCACGAAAACAGGTAGGAACCGGCCACGATGAAGTTCAAGTTACCTGTGTTCGCTAGCGAGACACCGGCAAGTGAGGCAATGAAAGCGAAAGGTACGGCGGGATAGCGGCCGAAACAGCCGGCGACCATTGCCGATATCGCTGTGGACAAGCCGACTGGAAGGATGTCCGCCACCGTAGATGGCCCGAGAATATTGACGGCCGCATCCGAGAGAGGGTCGCCGGCCACCAGACATGGGGCGGCGAGACCTGCCAACAGGACAAATGGCCAGAAAAACCTTGTCGAAAGCCTTTCTCCAGCCCCTGAAGCCAGGACGGCCCCGTTGACGACCGGCAGATCCCTCAGAACAGCCAGGGAACCAGCCAGCAAGGTGGAGAATATGACGTAAACAAGGATATCCATGATTTGTCACAGGGCTCTTTTGATCGCCATCACCGAGAGCTGCTCAGCGACCTTGACTGCCGCTTTGGCAAGATCCTCGATGTGCAGGGCGAAATACCTCAGATGGAATTTCTCACTCAGCTTAAGCTCATCGACCATGTCATGGAAAACCGTGCGCTTGATGGACTGGGAGAGCTTCACGGCCTCTTTCTCGTAGAAGTAAACCCGCTCGGTGGTCTCGGCCACATCCTCTGGCTGTGTGAAGTAAGCCTTCGATCCCGGAATGGTGCTCTCGACCGCCATCGAGGCCAGCTCACTGAGCTTGAGGAACTCCTTTCTCAACTCCGCCGGAATCTTGGGATTCTCGATCTCGAACTGGACCAAGTCCACACTTATAATAGATATAATATGGTCAAATCTCTCCAGGAGCCTCATGATGTCTCCCCTGGAACGGATGAGATACCCCCGGGAATACAGGGTGCTCTCAATTTCCCTGATCCTGGCCCCGGCCTCAGCCTCCAGCGAAGCCATGGACGAAAGGTTGTCCACAAAGGACGACTCGTCATTGTAGAGGTAATTCTTGACACCATCCCTGAAGACAAGGAGCGACTGGTCAACAATGCCCAGAAGCTTGTCCATGCTTCCCACAAGGCCATCGGCTTTCTTTTTGGAGAATATATCGAAAAGTCCCATACCCGTACTGATCTTTTGTAATTATAGTGTTTTTCGCCATAAAAACAAAACTATGTAGAGAAACAAAAGGGCCTGTACATGCCGTACAGGCCCTTCAAATAGGGATGATATAGAGTAATTGTAGAGTTTTTAAAAAGGACTATACAACCACTTGTAGAGTTTCAGATTGCCTTGAAACCTTACTTGGCAGCATCTTTCAGAGCCTTCTCCAGCTGCTTCTGGACCTCCGGATCCTCAAGGGCTTTCTCGGCTTCCTTCATGGTCTCATCAAAGCTCTTCTGGAGCCCTTTGTACATCTTTACGGAATAGCCGAGCTTGGTGTCGTTCTTCTCCAGTAGGCTGACTTCGCAGCGGTGAAGGACCCCGTCCCTGAGGAACGACCAGCCATAATCGCCGATGTAGATCTCGATGCCGAGAATCTTGGAGCCGGCATTATCCTTTATCATTTGCTCCAGATCCTTCTCGGAATAGGCCTCGTCCTTGTCGGACTTGTCCTCGAAACCATAGACATTGATCCCGTTGTCGGCCACCTTCTTCGTCACGGCGTAGATCCGACGCACATTGTTCTCGTGCTGTTCCTTGGTGTAGGTGTCACCGTCCTGGATCTTGAAGTTAGCGAGCACATCGTGATCATCACCATAATAAGTGTACTTGCTGGTCTCATTGAGTTTATACTCAGGAACCAGATCCGAGAACTTGATGCCCTCGTTCTTCTTGAAGTAGTACTCCGCGGCCTCCTTGGAGTATTTGTCTCCCTCGAAGGCTTCCTTGATCATCTTCTCGGCGACCTTCTCAAGGTCCACCTTACCGTCCTCTGTGACGGCACTACTGGCCTTCTTGCCGCCCTTTCCCCCGCAGGAGACCAGGGCCAAAGCGCAGACCAAACTCATAATCAAAACAAGTAAACGTCTCATTGCCATCTATTTTAAAGGATTAGTCATTAATATGAATTCAGATTATTCCGGCCTTGATGGCCTTGCTTACCATCTCGACAGTGGTCTCTGCCTCAAACTTCTCCTTCAGCCTTTTCCGGTACCATTTGATGGTCGGAAGGCTCAAGATCATGATCTCAGCAATCTGGGGACTTGTCTTTCCTTCAGCGATAAGGGAAAGGATCCTTGTCTCCTTTTTGTTCAAAATGATTCTTTTCGGATCTGTCGGTCGCATGTTCATTGACATCTTATTATCGCGAATTTCGTCAATCATATTCTCGAAAACACTACCCGAAAGGATAGAATAAACTATCCTAAAGGATAGATTTTTAAGTTGTTGAGTATTGATCAAGGGTTTTTTGCTATCTTTCAGACATGAATATCCGACCTGTCCTGACCATAGCCATTTTCCTCTCTATCACATCCGCTAATCTTCGGGCGGAGTACACCGACCACCGCCGGAAGAACCTCGACTCGTTGGAGAACATCGTCGTGAAGTACACTCCCGACAAGATTGAGAACGCTACCGAAGAGGAACTGGAAGGGTTGATAAACGCCTATGACAACCTGATGAACGGCTACCTCCAGATCAACCGGGAGCGAAGCATTCTTTTCGCCCGGAAACAGATCGCCCTCGCTTCGAGAAAAGGATGGTATGTGAAGAAATCGGACGCGGAGAAGACTATCGGAAAGCACTTCTGGGCGATGGAGCAGTACGACAGCGCCATGTTCTACTACATGAAGGCTTTGCGCGATGTTGACAAGATAGCAGAGATCGCGGCCGACCCTGACAATCCCAACGGTTACAGCCAAAGCACTGCGGATGACAGTTATTCAAGCCTTTACGGAGCCATCGGGAACCTTTACAACATGATGGACTCAATCCCCCAGGCGATGGAGTATTACCGGAGGGCAGGAGAGATATTCGACCGTTACGGCTGGAACGAGAGCAACTCTATCCTTTACCACAATATCGGTGAGACTTATCTTGACCTCAAGGACTACCCGCAAGCGCTGGAGAATTACGAAAAATCCCTCCACTACGCCCTCGCCTCGGGGGACACTCTCCAGATCTCCAGCGCCTACACCGGGCTTGGAGCCCTGTATCTTGAACTCGGACGCACCCGGAAAGCCCTGAAATATCTCAAAGAGGCCGACAACTATTACTCTCTCCACGAGGACCAGGAGTTCAGGGCCAGGATCGAGACTCTGGACTTGATGGGGCAGGTGCTTTCGTTGCAGAAGAAACAATTGAGAACCATCACTTTAACAGCTATACTTCTGGCCTTGCTGACTGTAATTCTCGCAGCTGCCCTGAGGAAGGCCTGGATATTCCGCAGGCAAAGGGACGCGGCGGACGAGGCGATCGATGAAGCCCTGGGAGAAGAAGACGATATAGCCGTTTCTTACAAAGATAGTGAATCAGTCCTGACAGCAAGGGAATCCGAGATCCTGCCTCTGATCGCCGAGGGCTTGACAAGCCAGCAAATTGCCGACAAGGTGTTTTTGTCTTTGGCCACCATCAAATGGCACCGCAAGAAACTCCTTGAGAAATTTGAGGCCGCCAACACCGCTGAACTTATCTCAAAAGCGAAAGAGAAGGGTTTCATTTAATACAAATTAGCGCTATATTAGCGTCATGGCAAAGATCTATGTGGCGTCAAGCTGGCGCAATCCCTACCAGCCTGAAGTCGTGAGACGACTCCTGGAGGCTGGACATGAAGTGTACGACTTCCGTAATCCTGTCGCCAACCCTGGTGGCTTCCACTGGGCGGACATCGCCGAGAACTGGCTGGAATGGAGTGTCGATGAATATATCGGCAACCTCACACACCCCATAGCTGAGAAAGGCTTCAAGGCCGACTTTGACGCCATGCTTTGGGCAGACACCTGCGTTCTGGTCCTCCCATGCGGCCGCTCGGCCCACACAGAGGCCGGCTGGTTCGCTGGAAAGGGCTTGAAGACAATCGTTTATATTCCCGAAAAACAGGAGCCGGAACTGATGTACAAGATCTTCGACCGGGTGGTTGGCTCGATAGACGACCTGCTACTCAACCTCAATGATGTCGTAAATCTCGAGGGAAGGTAACTTGAAGGTCACCTTGCCGTTCTTGTACTTGAATTTCAGGTCTTTACCTTTCGGCTGGCAAACTATCCGGGAAGGTTTCTCAGGAAGTCTCAAACTCACCTCAATATCATTGACCGGGTCGAAGGACTCCATGATCGGAGTATTCTTGTGATCCCCCGAGGTGTTGACAAGATGAACCTGCAATTTACCTTTCAAAGTCCTTAGAGACACGTCCACATAAGGAGAGGAAGCCACCTCGACCATCGGCTCCGGAAACAGTTCATTCACAAGGATATTGACCTTTGCCCTGATTCCGTCCGAGCCCTTTCCGGACTCGTAGTCTCCAGCGATCTGAGTGGGGATGAATCCGATTTTGCCGGAACCGAGAGCGGCACTGAACCATTCTGATTCTTTAAGTCCGATCCCTGAGGCTTTGGAGAAGAATCCGCACATGCCCTCGCCGGCCACAAGGAGCGATCCGCCCGCCTTGACATATTCCAAAAGATCATCCCTGAAGACTTCCGAAAGGGTCACGCACTCCGGCACAACAATCAGCGGGAAACGGCTCATGTCTGGCTGAAGGGTGGCCTCTCCGACAAGATCCACGCTGTACTGGGCCTCCAGAAGGCATTCGAGAATCCCGGCTGCCCCGCCTGTGGTGTTGGGGAACAGGGCATCGTTCCGGTGCTGGTAATCATAAGTAGAAACGAGGACCGCTACCTGCGGAACAGAGACGGAGTGATGGCAATAAGGCTGCCTTGCCCTTGCGAAAACGGCCACATCAGCCATTGGCTTCAAATTATCGACATTGAGCGAACCGTCCCTGTTTTGGGTGTAATATGCCTGGAAACCACCGCCTTGGGAGAGCGTCACCGCCGCCTCTCTCATAAGCTGGGCGGATGGTTTATAATATCTGACTTTGTCCACGTCAGCAAAACCCCAGGCCATCAGGTCCCACGGCACTCCCTGCCAGGCAAGGTATCTCGCGGCCACCCTAGCGGAGTTGACGCTGTTTCTCGCGGAATAATCCCCTGAAAGAAAATCCACTGGAGCCGAGACAGGCTCGGACATGTGGTGGGTATATGCCCAGTTGCTGCATATCTGGAATTCCGGGTACTCGCTCTTGACGGCAGCGATATAGTGACGAAGGTATCTCCTGTACGCCTCCCTGCAGAACTGCTTCCACTCGAACCAATGAGGTTCCTCCGGGGAGGTCGGGGCATCGAAACCGGTTTCTTCCTTGAAGAGCCTGACAGCTTTCTCCCCATAATCAAGGGTGGTCGCCCAGCATTCTCCGTCAACCCACATTCCGTCAACACCGTACTTCCCGGCGAGTTCCTTCAGCTGGGGGACGAGCAATTTGTCAACATAGGGGCCGAATACGGAAGTGATTCTGTCACTGGGGTTTCCGGATGGATCCTTCACTGCCCAGTCCGGATGGAGTTCGACAGCTCTCGCATCCCAGACACCGGAATAGTGCATGTAAAGTCCGACTCCCCGGTCAGCCGTAACCTTTCTCCAGACAGCCAGCGGATCAGTCACAAGACCAGGGGCTGGATTCCCCACCTCTGTCGGATAGCTTGAATAACCGGGGTGACCTTTGCAGTCAACCTGGATGTAATCCGGATGAACCATGTCCAGGATGGTTCCGACCATCTGGGGAGTAGTGTTAGCACCGATGTTCTTGTCCGCGGCACCGGCATGGAAATCAAAGTGGACGCCAAGGAAACTCTGGTCCCTGCGAAGACGCTCTTGGCCACTGGCGGAAAGGCAGCTCAAGATTACAAAAATGAAGAGGATTGGTTGTTTAGCTTTCATGACAAAACAAAGATAACGATTATTGAGGAATAATGATTATCTTTGTCTTCTGGTTTGAAATGAGATATTTATAATCCAATATTCATTAAATCATGAGAATTATCCAAGTTACAGGAAGGGAGATCCTCGATTCAAGAGGCAACCCCACAATCGAGGCCGAGGTGGTCCTCGAAAGCGGTATTATCGGCACAGCGGCTGTTCCTTCAGGCGCTTCCACCGGTGAGAACGAGGCTCTTGAGCTTCGTGACGGCGATCCCAAGCGCTACGGCGGCAAGGGTGTCCTCAAGGCTGTTGAGAACATCAATGACAAGATCGCTCCCGCAATCATCGGCATGTCCGCTCTCGAGCAGAGGGCTATCGACAAGACCATGATCGAACTTGACGGCACCCCCACCAAGAGCAACCTCGGAGCCAACGCCATCCTCGGCGTCAGCCTCGCCGTCGCCAAGGCCGCCGCTGAGTATCTCGGCATTCCTCTTTACCGCTACATCGGCGGAACCAACGCTTATGTCCTTCCTGTCCCGATGATGAACATCATCAATGGCGGAGCCCACTCTGACGCTCCCATCGCTTTCCAGGAGTTCATGATCCGTCCTGTCGGTGCCGCTTGCGAGGCTGAGGCTGTCCGCATCGGAGCCGAGGTTTTCCACGCTCTCCAGAAGGTTCTGAAAGGCCGCAGCCTTTCCACCGCCGTGGGTGACGAGGGTGGTTTCGCCCCGAAGCTCAATGGTATCGACGACGCTCTCGACTGCATCATCGAGGCCATCAAGAAGGCTGGCTACGAGCCTGGTAAGGACGTGACCATCGCTATGGACTGCGCCGCTTCCGAGTTCTGCTTCAAGGAGGGTGACACCTTCTACTATGACTACAAGCAGCTTAAGGACGGCAAGCAGAAGGATCCTAACGGCAAGAAGCTCACCAGCGAGGAGCAGATCGCTTACCTGGAGCAGCTGATCACCAAGTACCCGATCGACTCGATCGAGGACGGCCTCTCCGAGGAAGACTGGGAAGGCTGGGTGAAGCTCACCAAGGCCATCGGCGGACGCTGCCAGCTCGTCGGCGACGACCTCTTCGTCACCAACGTCAAGTACCTCCAGAAGGGTATCGAGATGGGTGCTGGTAACTCCATCCTCATCAAGGTCAACCAGATCGGTTCCCTGACCGAGACTCTCGACGCTATCGAGATGGCCCACCGCAACGGCTACACCACCGTGACCTCCCACCGTTCCGGTGAGACCGAGGACACCACGATCGCCGACATCGCCGTCGCCACCAACAGCGGCCAGATCAAGACCGGTTCCCTCAGCAGGACCGACCGTATCGCCAAGTACAACCGCCTCATGAAGATCGAGATCGAACTCGGCGACGAGGCCCGCTACGGCTACAAGAAGATCAAATAAGACATCTTCCGGTAATATAAGAGAAGCGGTGGCCAGCTAAGGTCACCGCTTCTTTTATATTCATTCACTTGATTATCCGATCATATTCTCGGGATCGAGAGCCTTGTCAAGAGCCTCCTTGGTCATGACGCCCTGCTCGAGGACGATGTCATAGACGGAACGGTTGGTCTCCAGAGCCTCCTTGGCGATCTTGGTGCTGGCCTTGTAGCCGATGATCGGGTTAAGGGCTGTGACGATGCCGATGCTGTTCTTGACCATGTCATAGCAACGCTCCTTGTTGACAGTGATGCCCTCGACACACTCTTTACGGAGAGTGTTCATGGCATTCGTCAGCCAAGTGATGCTCTCCATAATCGACTCAGCGATAACAGGTTCCATCACATTAAGCTGAAGCTGTCCGGCCTCGGCGGCGAAAGAGACAGTCGTGTCATTGCCTATAACCTTGAAACAGACCTGGTTAGTGACCTCGGGGATAACCGGGTTGACCTTTCCTGGCATGATTGAAGATCCTGGAGCCTTGGGAGGCAGGTTGATCTCATGCAGACCACAACGCGGACCGGAAGCCATAAGACGAAGGTCATTGCATATCTTCGAAAGTTTGACAGCCAATCTCTTGAGAGCGCCGGAGTAGCTCACATACGCACCTGTGTCAGGGGTAGCCTCTACAAGGTCGGGGGCCGCGATGAACTTCTCACCTGTGAGTTCTGTCAAGTTGGCGGCGCAAAGGGTAGCGAAACCGGGCTTTGCGTTAAGGCCTGTACCGATAGCGGTCCCACCCATATTAATCTCATAAAGAAGATTCACATTCCTCTCAAGGTTAGCGACTTCCTCCTCAAGGTTGGTGGCGTAAGCGTGGAACTCCTGACCGGAGGTCATAGGGACGGCATCCTGAAGCTGGGTGCGGCCCATCTTGATCACATCCTTGAATTCCTCGCCTTTGGCCTTGAACGCGCCGATCAGATCCTTGAGGCTCTTCTCAAGCTTGCGGTTCATCCTTATGAAAGCGTAGCGGAAAGCTGAAGGATAAGCGTCGTTGGTGGACTGGGCGCAATTGACATGGTCATTAGGAGAGCAGTATTTGTACTCACCTTTCTCATGTCCCATGATCTCAAGAGCCCTGTTGGCGATAACCTCATTGGCGTTCATGTTAACCGAGGTTCCAGCGCCGCCCTGCATCATATCGACAGGGAACTGATCGTGGAACTTGCCGTCAATGATTTCCTTGCTGGCCTCCATGATAGCGTCGGCTATGACAGGATCAAGAGCGCCGAGCTCCTTGTTAGTCTTCGCGGCGGCGTACTTGATGCAAGCCATCGCGATGACATAATCAGGATAATGGCACATCCTGGTCGTCGATATCTTGTAATTGTTCAAAGCCCGCTGTGTCTGAACTCCGTAATAAGCGTTCACCGGAACCTGAAGCTCACCGAGCAAATCAGACTCAATCCTGAATTTCTCACTCATATTTCAATCTTTAATTTAAAAACGTATTATGTCGTACAAATATATATAATAAATATAAAAAAAAGCGCCAACCACCTGGCTGGCGCTTCAATATTCTTAATAATTCTTACTTCTTGGAAGTCTTCTTCGCAGGCTCCGCCGCGGCGAGCTTCTTCTGACGGGCGACAGTGGCGTCGTACATCACAGGGGTACCGATGAAGATGGAAGCGTAAGTTCCGATCAGGATACCGAGGATGAGGGCGACCGCAAGACCCCTGATGGACTCACCGCCCCAGATCGCGATAGCGAGCATGGTCACGAGAGTGGAGACAGAGGTGTTGACCGTACGGGTGAGGGTCGCATTCAAAGCCAGGTTCGTGTTGGTCTTGATGTCCGTATTCGGATGCAGGGTCCTGTACTCACGGATACGGTCGAAGATAACCACGTTATCATTGATAGCGTATCCGATGATCGTCAGGATAGCCGCGATGAACGTCTGGTCAACGTCGAGGTTGAACGGCAGGATGCCGGAGAACAACGAGAAGAAACCGATGACGATGATGGCGGTGTGGGCCAGGGAGACAACTCCACCAAGACCCCATGTCCATCCCTTGAACCTGAAGGCGATGTAAGCGAAGATAACGATCAGGGCGAGGATAACAGCGATCACAGCGTCCCTCTTGATGTCGTTGGCGATGGTAGGACCGACCTTGTCAGATGAGATGATACCGTTGGCGTTCCCGAGAGTTGACTTGAATTCATCAATCGTCAACTTCTCAGCGAAGAACGGAGCGAGAGCGTTGAAGAGCTTGCCCTCGACCTCAGCGTCAACCTCAGAGGATTCCTCATCATTCTTATACTGGGTCGTGATCTTCATCTGGCTCTCACCACCGAACTGCTTGACCTCGACAGCTCCGTCGAACTCCGCGATAGCGGCCTGACGGATCTCCTCAGCTGTGACCGGCTTGTCGAAGCGGACCACATAGGTACGACCTCCAGTGAAATCAACACCATAGGTGAAGCCCTTGGTGAAGATGGACACGAGGGAGATGAGGATCAAAACGCCGGAGACAATGTAAGAGACCTTGCGGGCGCTGATGAAATCGAAGTGGGTGTTCTTGAGGAAGTTCCTCGTGAGGCTGTTCTCGAACGTGATGTTCTTGCCCTTCTTGATACGGTCGTCAAAGATAAGACGGGTGATGAAGATAGAGGTGAGAACAGAGGTGATGATACCGATGATGAGCGTGGTGGCGAAGCCCTGGACAGGACCGGAACCGAAGATGAAGAGAACGATACCGGTGAGGAGGGTAGTGACCTGACCGTCGATGATGGCGGAGTAAGCGTTCTTGTAACCGTCAGCCACAGCCTTGCTCAGGCCCTTGCCGGCGGCAAGCTCCTCCTTGATACGTTCATATATAATAACGTTGGCGTCAACAGCCATACCCATCGTCAAGACGAGACCCGCGATACCTGGCAGGGTCAGGACAGCTCCGAACGACACGAGAACTCCGAAGAGCAGCAGGACATTGCAAAGAAGGGCGATGTCAGCGGCAAGACCGGCTCCCTGATAGAAGAATATCATATAAAGGAGAACCAGCAAGAAAGCGATCAGGAAGGAGATCATACCAGCCCTGATCGACTTGGCACCGAGGGAAGGTCCGACGACCTGCTCCTGGATGATGGTAGCGGGAGCGGGAAGCTTACCGGACTTGAGGACGTTCACAAGGTCGGTGGCCTCCTCAGGGGTGAAGTTACCAGTGATGGAGGACTGACCGCCGGTGATGGCGCCGTTGACGTTAGGATAGGAATACACCATACCGTCGAGGACGATGGCGATCTGCCTTCCCACGTTGTCACCGGTCATACGGGCCCAGATATTGGCACCCTCAGCGTTCATGCTCATCGAGACTGAAGGCTCACCGTTGGTTCCATGGTCATAGACCACGCGGGCGTCGGTGACGACACCACCGTCAAGCTTGGCCTTTCCGTTGCGGGAAGTGGACTTGATGGCGACGAGCTCGAAGATATTGTCGGAGTCGAACATCTCTGAAGGCTTGACTGACCACATGGGGATGAACTCGGCCGGGAATATCTCGGCGATCTGAGGCATCGAGAGGTACCTGTTGACCTTGGCGGTGTCGATTCCGGAGGCGAAACCTATGCAGGCGTTGCCGGTGTACTGTGAAGGAGTAAGGACAGCGTACAGGGGGTTCTGCTTCTTGTAGGCCTCAAGATCAGCGTCGGCAGCCTGGTTCTGGGCGATCTCCGCGTCAAGTACGGATTCAGGTTTGGCCTCTTCTGTCTTGACAGAATCGGAAGCCTCGTTGCCAGAGAGGATCTCAGCGAGCTTGGCGTTGGCCTCAGCGAGGTAGCCGGAGATCTCCTGATTGGTGAAAGTCTCCCAGAACTCGAGGGAAGCCGTGCCCTGGAGGAGTTTCCTCACACGCTCAGGCTCCTTGACACCAGGAAGCTCGACAAGGATACGTCCGCTGTTTCCGAGCTTCTGGATGGAAGGCTGGGTCACACCGAAACGGTCGATACGGTTCCTCAGAACGTTGAAGGAGTTAGCGACCGCGCTCTCGGCCTCACCACGGATAACTGTCAGAACCTCAGCGTCGGTAGATTCGGGCTTTACCTTGTCCTTCATCTCGTAGGTTCCGAAAATCTGGGCAAGCCTCTGTCCGCCGGCGACCTCTTTCCAAGCGTTGCCGAAGAGGGTTATGAAATCATCCCTCGAATTGACGCTACGCTCTTTGGCAAGAGAGAGAGCCTTCTGGAACGCCGGGTCGGGGTTGTCACCCGAAAGAGCCCTGACAAGATCCTGCAGCTGGACCTGGAGCATGACGTTCATACCTCCCTTGAGGTCCAAACCAAGGTTGATCTCCTTAGCCTTGCAGTCCTTGTAGGTGTTCCAGAGATAAACTTTCTTTGAGGAAACCGAATCAATGTAGACCCTGTTCTGGTCTTTTCTGATGGAGTCCAGATAATAAGCCTGGTTCTCCGGGGAAACATTGGCGAACGAGGCGGCGTTCATGGCTGCCTGGGCAGCCTTCTCCGCGAACTTGTCCGCTTTCCTTTCCTGGATGGTCGTCACCGCCGTGAAAGAGAGCTGCCAAATCGAAGCGATGGCGAGCAATATGGCGACGAGCCTTATCCAACCTTTACTTTGCATAATGTTTTAGTTTATATTTTTATTGTTTTTGCTTTCGGGCATAAAAATAAGGGTACAAATTTAGCATTTTTTTCTAAGAAAGAAATTATCTGCCAAGTATTTCTTATTTTTGCAGACGCATTGACTCCGATTTTCGGAATGAAAAAGATAACTCTCGGTTTTTTCCTCATAATTTCCACCCTGCTGATGTCCGGGCAGAAAGCGGGGTCCCAGACGATCGTCGATCGGATCATCGCCCAGGCAGACTCGGCGAGGCTCTCTTATGATTTCCCTAAGGCGGTAGAGCTTTGCCAAAAGGCAGCCGAGCTCGACTCCACCGCGGCCGTAAGGGTTGAGGACCTTCGGATCATCAGCGATAACGGATTGTCCATGATGGACTTCTGCAGCCGTCCTGTGGTGGTGGCCAGGCAGGCGTTTCCTTTAAAGGACTTCCTCCTCTACTATCCTCTGGCGAACCATGGCTGGAGAAAATCTCCCAACCAGCTGGACTCACTCGGAGGCGATGGATTCTCCCAGGCGGTATATTTCCCGGAAGGTTCCGGGGACCTTTACTACTCAGCGGCGGACGAGAACGGCATCAGGAATATCTACAGAACCGTATTTGAAGACTCCCTGTGGACGACTCCGACACTGATCAACGAGCAGCTGACCAGCTCATCAGACGAGATATATCCGATGCTTTCCCCCGACGGGGAATCCCTGTTCTTCGCTTCAAAAGGGCTGTACGGGATGGGCGGCTACGACCTGTACGTCTCGCATTGGAACTCCGAGACCGGAGATTGGGACATTCCCGTCAACATGGGTTTCCCATATTCCTCGCCCTACGACGATTTCCTTTTCATGAACACCGAGGACGGCAAATATTCGATATTCGCCTCTAACCGCGGCTGCGGAAAGGACAGCGTGCTGATCTATGTTCTTGAATATGACAGCATGCCGGTAAGAGAGGCTGTCAGCGACATAGCTGCCTTGAGGACTCTCTCTGACCTGACTCCGGCACGTGATCCCTCAAGGATGGATAACGGATCGGCGGTCGAAGACAACGACGCTTCCGGAGAGGAGGCGAGGAGATATATGGACAAGATGAGGGAAGTCCGTTCCCTGCGCGACTCCGTATCACGGTTCAATAAGGGTCTCGAGAGCCTAAGAGCCGAGTTCTCCGCCGCTTCCGATGAAAGAAAGGCATCTCTCTCAGAGGTAATTCTCCAGAAAGAGCTCCAGCTCCCGGCCCTTAACGATTCGCTGCAAAAGGCCGTCAAGGGTTTGCAGGCCCTGGAGATGGAGTTTTTGGCCAACGGAATAGTTTTGGATATCAGCAAATTACAGGCAAGGGCAGACAAAGACGTTGTCGGAGCCGCTTCGGGTTACACTTTCACCCGCAACAGCTACGGTCCTTCCCCGAAGCTTGCCATGAGGGAGCCTGAAAGGAAATTCGACTATTCATTCATGATTCTGCCGGAAGGCCGCTTCGCCGAGGATAACACTCTGCCGGAAGGCATTGTGTACCAAATACAAATGTTCACCCAGTCCCGTAAAGCGACTGTCGCTGACCTCAAAGGCCTGAGTCCGGTCTTCGAGAAGAAGTCAGGTAGCAGGTACATCTGCTCTGTCGGGTTGTTCAGGACCTATGCCGACGCCCTCTCGAACCTCAACAAAGTCAAGAGGCAGGGCTTCCGCACCGCCGAGATCAGGGCATATAAAGATGGCGAGACAATAAGCGTGACTTCCGCCAGAAAGCTTGAGGATGAACGCCTGTACACCGTTGTCTTCTATCCGGAGAACGGCCAATCCCTGCCTGACGGGGCGATGGACGCTATCCGCAAGACAGGGATGGATGTGGCCAAGAGTGTTTTGAATGGATCCGTGGTCTTCACGGTAGGTCCGTTCCACGACAAGACCGAGGCTGAGGAACTCGTGAGCGCCTTGAAGTCCCTCGAGGCAGGGGACTGCTCGCTAACGCTTTCTGGGAGCGAATGAGACCTGGTCCTCGACCTGACCGGTCAGGACGTTGTGGACTGTGACATTAAGCTTGCCTCCCTCCACCTTACCTTCTATCACCGTGGGGAAATGCTTCTCATCCAATTTCGGACCTCCTCCGACAAGTTGGGTCCAACTCCTTCCCGGAGTGGGGTCGTCTCGGCGGTAAGTATGCTCATGGGCGGTTATAATCAATTGGCAATGAGCTTTTTCCAATAGCGGAGTCCAAAGCTCCGCACAGGTGCGCTGCCAGATGGCGAAATCATGGGTGTACTTCGGATCCTTGTCGTCCGGAGCCACATCACCGGGATTGGACTCGGGTCTGGAGTCGAATAGCGGAATATGACAGAAAGCCACAAGGTAAGGAGCCTTGGCGATGTCCTTCCTTTTGAGGGCGTCACGAAGCCAATCCACCTGCGCGCGGCGATAGGCGGCACTGTTGAACAATCCGGCGAAAATCGGATTGGTGTCCATCTTATCCTCGGCGGTATCAAGCCCGATCAAGGCGATATCCCCCATCCTGACGGCAAAGTTCCTGCCGAGATCCCAATCCCTCGGAGCCCTCTCCTCTGGCTGGCGATACATCCAAACCCTTTCCAGATGACGGTTGGCCATGCCTCTTGAGTCGTGATTGCCGGGACTGAGAAGGTAAGGAATCTGCGAGGCGTAATCCTTGGCGGAAATCTTTGGATCCAGGAATATTTCTATCTGACTTTCAATTGTTTCTTGGGTATTAGAAGCGTCGCCGTTCCAAATCACGCAGGAAGGAGCCAGGGAGTTGACCTTAGATATCGTCTTCTCGATGCCGGGCCAATGTACATGGGTGTCGTTTATGACGCAGAAATGTCCCTCCGAGGCCTTCCCGGCGGTGGTGAAACTGTAGGTTCGCAGATCCTCCTCAGTGCCGAGAATCTTCATGTCATAGCCGCCACCATAATGGATCCTGTCGGCGCCGATCTTATAGAAATATTTGGTGGAAGGCTTCAGGCCGGTTACCCTGATCTGGCTTACCTTGTCGCTGATCTCAGTCAGGCGGTAGCCGCCGCACTTGATTTTCCTCGCGTCACTAAGGTCCGGTTTCTCCCCGATAAGGACATATCCGTTGGCAAGAGCCCCGACAGCGAAAGCCACTCCGATAGAATCTTCCGCATAATTCTGCAGCATAGGGGCCGAAGTGATCAGTTTCCCGTCCCCGTCGGTAGCATTACCGTCATGACCGGTCATCCCGTCCTCTGTCATCCTGAGCGGAGCGAAGGATCTCTCCGCCGCTTTAAGCGCGTTCCCGGCACCGGCGGCCGCCACCAGAATCGCCGAATCCTTGATGAAATCTCTTCTTTTCATATTGCCGTGTTTTATAATTAATTAGTATTCAGAAATCACGCATATAAGAACGGACTTTATTCCAAAGATCGTCGCCGCGAAGATCCCGCTCAAGGATCGTCCCGTCGGGTCCAATGAGAATAATGTACGGGATGTAATTGAAGCCATAAGCCTCGGGAACCGTTTCAGGCACGTTCAGGATCTGCTTCCAAGGCACCTCGAACTCAGCGACCGCCTCCTGAGTGTTTTCCACCTTGTCAAAGACCGGCACTCCGACAATGTCAAACGGTTTGTCTTTGTACTGGTAATAGATATCCTTAAGACGCGGGATCTCCTCCCGGCACGGACCGCACCAGGACGCCCAGAAATCCACAAGCACGTATTTCCCCTTGCCGACGAAATCCGACAGTTTGACGGACTTGCCATCAGGCTGCAACGCCTCGAAGTCGATGAACTTATCCGCCTTACCCGCCGGTACGGTCTGCCCCCCGGCAGTCAGGCAGCAAAGCGCCGCCACTATAGCGGTCAAAATGTATCTTCCTTTCATATATCTCGCAATATACAAAAAACAATCGAAGATCTAGAACTGGAAGTATATGAAACTCTGTAGATCAGCGGTGATGAACTGGCAGATGATGAAGACGGCGACCATGCAGGCGAGAACCATCAGCGCGAGAGGCATCTTGGCGAACCAGATGCGGTACCGTCTCTTGAAATTCTCCGGGAGCCAATGAATCAGCATTCCCACGATGAACACCAGAATAATGCTCCGGTGCTGCCAGGCCATCTGTGGCACCAGCGACCAATCCCACTGCCCACCGATCTGGTTGACCATGTTCTTGGCCGTGCTCCAAGCCTTCTCGTTGGCCTCGGCGGGATCAAGGTTGGATCCGCTGCGGAAGAAAAGACGGGTGAAAGTGATGAATATGAATGTCATCAGCACCGCCCAGGCGTCACTGATCCATCTGACGGCCTTACCTTTCTTGACTTTATGGAAAAGCATCCCGACGAAAGCGCCCAGGAGAATTATCACGGTCCACCAGAAGAACATATTGAACACAGGCGCTCCGAAATAATATTTCAAAGCCCCGAAAGCGGCCACAATGAGCCCGATAACGAGAACCTTGAAATAGGCGTTGCAACTGGCCCAGAAGCGGTAGATAAGCATACCAAGCCCGTTAAGACCTCCCCAGATCATGAAATTCCAACTGGCTCCGTGCCAGAGGCCTCCAAGGAGCATGGTGTCCATCCTGTTGATGTCCGAGATGAGTTCCTTCCGCCAGCTTTTCTTGAAAGCGATGAGAAGGGCGATTATCACCGTCAGGACCAGCACGCTGCCGAACACCCACCAGCTGCCGGCCAGGGCAGAGGCCAGGAAGGCTATTCCGAGGATGATGGCATAAGATCCGAATGTGCCGTTGCGGTTACCTCCAAGGGGTATATACAGGTAATCCTGCAACCATTTGGAAAGGGAAATGTGCCACCTTTTCCAGAACTCCCCGGCGTTCCTCGCCTTATAAGGAGAGTTGAAGTTCTTCGGAAGATAGAAGCCCATCAGCATAGCCACTCCGGTAGCGATGTCGGTGTAGCCTGAAAAGTCGGCGTAAACTTGGAGGGAATATCCGAACAGTGCGGTGAGGTTCTCAAAACCGGTGTAAAGAAGCGGGTTCTCGAAGACTCGGTCGCAGAAATTCACAGCAAGGTAATCGCTGAGAATCAGCTTCTTGGCCAGTCCGTTAAGGATCCAGAAGATGGCGAAGCCAAACTGGGTACGCCCGAGGAAGAAAGGCTTGTGGAACTGGGGAATGAATTCCTTTGCCCTGACGATCGGGCCAGCTACAAGCTGAGGGAAGAAGCTCAGGTAGAAGCCGAAATCCAGGAAATTCCGCACCGGCTCGATGCCGCCCTTGTGTTTGGATGTGGATCCACCTCGGGAGACATCCACGACATAGCTGATAGCCTGGAAGATAAAGAAGGAGATGCCGACAGGGAGGAAGATCGAATCAACGCTGAAAACTCCGGAACCGACCACCGAATTGCCCCAGGAAGCTATCCAGTCTTTCACGACGAACGAAGTGCCGAACAGATTGTTCAACACATCAGTTATGAAATAGGCGTATTTATAATAACAGAGCAGCGAAAGGTCCACCACGACGCTCGTCACCACGACAAAAGTCCTCCAGAACTTTCGCTTGCAATATGGCAACAGCAAGCCTGCCAGATAGTTATAGACTATCACGAAGACCAGGAGCATCAGGAACAGCCCGCTGGTCTTGTAATAGAAGAACAGGCTCACGAAGAAAAGGAAGGCGTTCCGCAGGAGAGTCTTGTTCTTGAACAGGCAAAGGAAAGCCAGGACTAAGGCGAAGAACGCCCAGAAGTAGAACTGGGTGAACAGCAACGGATGGGCCTGATCAAAAGCGAACAGGTCCCTAAGAAACCGCAGCGACACTTCTCTCAAACCGGCCATGTCCTTCTCCTTAAATGTTCTATATATTTAGCCATGAAGGCATTGAACAACAAGTCCCCTATAATCGTGTAGCCTTCGTCCGTGAAGTGGATCTTGTCCCGGCGGGCGAGCCCGGCCTCTTCCCATTTCTTCATAGACTCCAGTCCTCCCATTATCCCGAAAAGGTCCCAATAGCCCCCGCCGCAATCCTGGCAAAGGCGGAAAAACGCCTCCTGGACCTCAAGACCGTTGCGGTTGACTGCGTACACCCGGCGACGCACCCTTTTGTAACTGTCGTTGTTGGTCACAAAGAGCAGGGCGCAGTCTGGATTGACCGAACGCACCCGGGCTACCAAGGTTTTGTATTTGGCGATAAAATCCTCTTGGGTAAAATCCTTTCCAGTAGCGTCATTGATACCGATAGCGAATATCACCAAGTCCGGATTCACCATCCGAAGATCCCTTTCCAAATCCTCACAGCGGAGGTACGACGGCACGGCCGCGCCGTTGACGCCGATTCCGGTCACGGATATTCCCGGAGATGGATTGTCAAGATATATTCCCGTCAAGGTCAATTCTCCTCCCTTCCCGGCCACCGCCACTTTGACAGAGTCCATCGGCTCAGGCAACAGGTAGGACCAGCAAGACCGCTCCTCGACCCGAGTCCCGCGAAGGGTGTCACCCGTCTCCAAAACCACGACCGGAAACCGCTCACCTCCAGAGGCATAACCAAGAATATCCATGCGGTCGAACCAGAAGTCAGGATCCGCTGAAGTGGCGTTTCTGGCCTTAAGGACTATCTTCACCGATGCTGTGGAATCAGAAGTCGTGACGGCCATCCCTGTGAGACCGAGTCTCCGAGGCAGATCCCTCTTGATATTTTTTGTGGCCTCCCACTCCCCTTCATAACGGGAGCGGTAACTGCTTGGAGTGTTGGTTTTGGCCGCTGTGAAAGGGAAGACCATTCCCCTTCCACCATCTATCCCGTCCCCAAGGGCAAGGAGATTATTGCGGAAACGTCGCGTCAGGGTGCCCCCCTGGACATGCGAGCCGCCAATATGCATGATCCTGAAGTTCCCGGAACCGGAAAGCAATGCCGCGTCCATCTTCGAGAACGCTTTCTCGAAAGCTGAACTGTCGCCAAGGAAAATGATTTTATTGAGGTCGAAACGGGCAAACTCCAATTCAGGAAGCTCCTTGCGCACCGTCTGCCCAGAAAGGACAAACGGAAACGCCAACAAAGCCAGAATCAGTATTCTCCCAATCTTCATCATTATCCATTCCTTGTCATTCTGAGCGAAGATAATCCCTGACCGCCTGCTCAGAAAGCGTAGCCCGAAGTCTCCGGAAGTCGTCGTACAAAAGCAGGGACTTCGCGAGGGCGCTTCCGACCTCGGCCGCTCCCTTGGTAGTGAAATGAATATAATCCGGTCCGGCCAGCTGTGGGCTGTGGTTCACCCATTCCTTCATTGAACCGACCCCTCCCATCATGTTGAAGGTGTCCCAATAAGCGATGCCGTTGTTGAGGCAATGGACCTTTAGCGAGTCGTTCAGGTCGGGGAGCAGCGGCCATGTCACAAGGCTTCCGTTAACGCTCTTGCTCATGTCGGCCGGACCAACAAAGAGCAGCTTGGCCCAAGGAGCCACACCTTTAAAATATTCAAACTGCTTCTCCAACTTGTTCATATAAATGGATATAGCCTTCCTCGATCCGATTCCCGGCATGGCGTTGCCGCCGAACTGGAGGATGATCAACCTGGTGTCCGTGTTCTCGTAGGCGGCTCTGAGCGATGTGGAATCTATTCCCGAAAGAATGGTTCCGGAGCAGCCTCGCATAGCCACATTGTCAACAGTCACACCAGGACCGCCGTCAAGCATGATCCCGTAGATCTCCGCCGTTCCGCTCAAGGTCAAGGAACCCTGTTTCACACTTTTGGGAAGGTCCCATGAGACGACCGACACCCCATTGACAGCGGAATCAACCGAGGCAGTCATCAGGGAAAGGGTGTCACACTTCAGACTCATCTTCAACCCGGGACCGCTATGCCCGAACAAGACTCCGATCCTGTTTATGGATTTGACCCTCTCCTGCGCGTAACGGTTCTCGGCCCTCCTGAAATTGAAGCGGGCCTCGCCGGAAAGTACGGCATAGCGAGTCAATGGACCATAACGATGTGTGGAGGACCATCTGGAAAGGGTGTCCGAGACCAATGAATATCTTGTCAGGCTCCCGGTAGTGTTTTGTGAAACGGAAACCGAGGACATGGGTTTCAGGATAGGCACCATCCCTGGTCCTGAGCCTCCGAACCTGTCCTGGAGCATCTGACGGAGCATCGAGGAGATGCGATCCATCTCCAGCTGGGAGTCGCCATAATGGACAATCCTGGCAAGCTGCCCTGAGGAAGCGGCGGTGTCCAGCCCTTCGAAAAAGGAGTCAAAAAAGGTGTAATCGTCGCCTGGAAGATGGATCCTGTTCGGGTTGGATGTGATATATTCCTTATAAAAAGCGAGCGTGTCTCCCTGCTCCCGAACCATCTCATAGCTCTTCTGGACAGCCAGCAAGACGGAGTCAACATCAACCGCTGAATCCCCGTTCCGAAGATCCTCAAGCGCTTTCTCGTAAGAAGGAAACCTCAGCTTCACCCCGCCCACATCAACTCCTTCCGCCGGAAAGAAGTACCAGCAAGCGAACATCAGCGCGAACAGCGCCAGAAAGAACAGCACTATCTTGTGAGGCTTCATTTGTCGTCAAAAAACGGCGTCAAAGTTACAAATTTATTATATTTGTAGGATTGTAACTGTTGCAATATGAGAAAATATATCCTTATCCTGCTCTCGCTCACACTCTTGTGCTCCTGCGAAGTTCATCATTTGATAAACGATCCCAACTACCGTCGCCAGATGGAAAAAGACCTCCAGGCCAGGATCGACGGCAAGGGGAACCTCGGACAATTCTACGATGTGGAGGATCTCATCATCACCACCGAGGAGAAAGAGGCCTTGCAGTTTCTCTATGCCTACATGCCTCTGGCTGACTTGACTGATTACACGACAGAGTATTACCTGTCCAACGTCAGGTCTTCCCTGGACACCAGAGACGAGATGGGATGGAACGTGCCTGAACGGGAGTTCAGGCATTTTGTCCTGCCGATAAGGGTTAACAATGAGGATCTGGACTCCTCGAGGGTCGTGTTCGCGAGGGAGATCAAGCCCAGGATAAAGGGTATGCCGATGAAGGACGCCATCCTTGAGGTGAACCACTGGTGCCACGAGAAACTCACCTACAAACCTTCCGACGCGAGGACTCTGTCCCCATTGTCAAGCATGAGAAGCTCCCTAGGGCGTTGCGGTGAGGAATCCACTTTCACAGTGGCCGCCCTCCGCTCGGTCGGCATCCCCGCCAGGCAGGTTTACACTCCCCGCTGGGCCCACTCCGACGACAATCACGCCTGGGTGGAGGCTTGGGCTGACGGCACATGGTACTTCCTCGGAGCCTGCGAGCCTGAGGCTGTGCTTAACCTCGGATGGTTCAACACCCCCGCAAGCCGTGGCCTTCTGATGCACACAAGGGTTTTCGGATGCTACGATGGACCGGAAGAGAAGGTCATGGAAGGTCCCAACTACACTGAGATCAACCTGATAGACAATTATGCCAAGACAGCGAAAGTGGATTTCATAGTGAAGGATGACTCTGGCAATCCTGTTGACAGCGCCCTCGTGGACTTCGACATCTACAACTACGCCGAGTTCTATCCCGCTCTCGCGAAATACACCGACAAGGAAGGCAAGACCTTCCTCACCGCCGGCATGGGAGACATGCTCGCATGGGCCTCTAAAGACGGGAAATATGGCCATTCGAAAGTCTCTTTCGGAAAGGATTCCCTCGTCACCATCGTGATAACGGCCAACCATCCCGACGAGTCTGAGAGCATGATGATAGTCCCTCCCGTCGGCGGAGCGAATATTCCAGAAGTAACTGAGGAACAGAGGAAAGCCAACGGCGAGCGTACCGCCCATGAAGACCAGGTCCGTAAGGCCTATATGGCCACCTTCGCCAAGGATGACGGAACTCCTAAGGGACAGTTCCTCGTCAAGGCCGCCGGCAACCACGGTGTGATAGAGGGCTTCCTGGCCGCCCATCCGGACCAGAGGGCGCTTGACCTGCTCGCTTCCCTTTCCGACAAGGACATGGTGGATGTGACCAGGGAAATCCTGGAGGACAGCTACCAGGCCACCGACGCCATCCTCTGCCCCAGAGTGGCAAACGAGTTCCTCTCCCCTTACAAGGGATTCTTCAAGAGCGCGCTGACCGCTGAAGAGCAAAAAGAGCTTTCCAATCCCGCAAACCTTATCAAGTGGGTTAAGGACAACATAACCCTTGTCAACGACACTAAGGCATGGAGGATCACCATGTCCCCGATCGGAGTGTTCAAGTCGAAGCTTGCCGATCCCAAGTCAAGGGAGATATTCTTCGTGGCCTTGGCCAGGACCCTCGGAATCGACGCCAGGAAGGATCCCGTGACCGGTAAGGTCCAGTACGCTTTGTCCGGCTCAACGCCCGAGAAGAACTGGATCGACGTGGACTTCGAGTCCGCCAAGGAGGAAGTGACTCCCAAGGGAACCGTGGTCCTCAAATATGTCCCTACCCAGAAGCTCGCCAACCCTGGCTACTACAGCAACTTCACCATAAGTAAGATCCAAGACGGCCGGACCAACCTGCTCGCCTTCGACGAGGGTCAGGTCGATATGGGCGGCGGAGTCAGCTGGGAGAATGTCTTCAAGAAAGGAACGACCCTTGACACCGGAGATTACATCCTTGTAAGCGGTAACCGCCTCTCGGACGGCAGCGTTCCTGTGACTTTGAAGAAGTTCACCGTCAAGGAAGGTGAGACTGTGACTGTCGATCTCGTGATCGAGATTCCCGACAACAAGCTCAGCGTGATCGGCGAGTTCGACTCTGAGACAAGATACAAGAAATCAGCCAATTCCGAGCCCGTGTCGGTTCTCTCCACCACTGGCCGCGGAGTGTTTGTCATCGGATTCCTCACCCCTCGCCACGAGCCCTCGGTCCATGCGGTCAACGACCTGATCGCGGCCAAGGACGGTCTCGAGAAATGGGGACGCCCGATCCTGCTCCTGACGAGCGAGGATGGGCTTGAGTGGGTAAAGGAATATGCCTCGCGCATGCCCGCCAACGTCCAGTACGGCATCGCCCCCAAGGAGATGCTCGATGGCACGATGCCTCGGGTCATGATCGCCGACACATTCAACCGGGTGTTCTTCAAGACCGAAGGTTATACGATCGGTCTCGGCGACCAACTGCTCGGAGCCATCGCCAAATTGTAATCAAGAACTGATTATGAGAAAAATCATTATTATCCTCCTGGCCGCTCTCGGAGCCGGCCAGGTTGCTTATGCCCAGAGATCCGCGGCTATCGACCTCCTTCGTTCAAAGAAACCTACTGATTATGTGTGGGTATCGGCCCATAGGGCGGATTGCGTTTACGCTCCGGAGAACTCCCTCGAAGCCCTCGAACACGCCCTGTTTTTCGGCTCGGACATCATCGAGACTGACGCCCGAATCACAAAGGACGGCCATATAGTCATAATGCATGACTACACGGTTGACCGGATGACCGACGGCACCGGGACTATCTCGGAAATGACTCTCGACGAGATAAAAAAGCTCCGGCTGAATACCAACTGGGGAGGAAAGACCTCCCTTGAGGTTCCCACTCTGGAAGAGTTCATCAAGGTCGCCAAGGGCAAGGCCTGCCTTTATCTTGACAAGGCCTCCTACGATCTCCCAGGCAACGAGCCCGGCACCTTCGTGAAGGAATTGCTCCAAGTCCTCAGGGAGAACGATGTCCTGGAAGAAGCCATCTTCGTCCTCGACTGGCCTTATGAGAAAGCCAAAAGAATATTCGGAGACGACCTTGAGAAGGTGATATATTGCCCGGTGATAGACGATAAGATCCCGGATCTGGAAAAGTACGTTGACGAATATCTCAACAAGTTGAAACCCATCGCCTTCCAATTCCGAATGGACACAGTTGACTCTGTGACTTACCGGCTTCTTCCCAAGATCCTCGCCTCTGGATCAAGAGCGTTTATAGCGGCCACTTGGGATCACCACACCGCCGGCCACAGCGATAACGCATCGATCTTCAAGCGCCCGTCCGAGGGTTGGGGTTGGCTGGTCTCCCAAGGATTTAACATTCTGGAAACCAATTACCAGAATGACTTGCTCCGCTTCCTCAAAGCGGAACATCTGCGGGATTTATGACGTTTGTTTTAAAATTATCTCTTTTTGCGAAAAAATCATCGCTTCTTTAACTAAAACCAGTCCACGTATTTTATATTTTAAATTTTTACTTATCTTTACATCCTATTTCGATAGCACCACTCATTTTTGAAAGAGTAAAAACCAAACCATTCAAAACCATTTTTATGTTTAAATCAACACTCAAAACCGGACTGTCGCTGGCCGTGGCCGCGATAGTCGCAGGAGGGTGGCTGTTCCAGGCGCAAGCCGCCGGAGCCGATTCCCAAGCTATGGTCCAGCAGAACCAGACATGCTCGGGAGTCGTCGTCGATGAGGCTGGAGTGCCGGTAATCGGAGCGGCCGTCCTTATTAAAGGAACCCTCAAGGGAACGTCCACAGATGTCGATGGACATTTCACGCTTCCCCAAGCCAAGACTGGCGATGTCCTCGAAGTGTCCTCTGTCGGTTACCTTCCGGCCGAGGTCATTTGGAACGGCAGTCCCCTAAACGTGACCCTTAAGGAAGACAAGCTGTCCATCGAGGAGTCTGTCGTCGTGGGTTACGGCGTGCAGAAGAAAGTCAACGTCACCGGTGCGGTGAGCATGGTCGATTCCGAAGTGTTCGAGTCCCGTCCTGTACAGACTGTCTCCCAGGCCCTCCAGGGTCAGATCCCCGGCCTCAACTTCGGTGTCACGACCGGTGGTGGTGAGCTCAACCAGAACATGAGTTTCAACGTGCGTGGTACCGGTACCATCGGTGACGGTTCCACCGCCTCCCCGCTCGTCCTCATCGACGGCATCGAGGGTGACATGAACACCATCAACCCTAACGACATTGAGACCATCTCCGTCCTCAAGGACGCCGCCTCCTCCTCCATCTACGGAGCAAGGGCAGCTTTCGGTGTGATCCTCATCACCACCAAGAGCGGAAAGGCTGGCAAGACCCACGTCTCCTACACTGGTAACGTGCTCTTCAACAGCGGACTCCATCTTCCTGACATGATGAGCTCAGATAAGTTCGTGCGCTACTGGAACCGCGCGAGGGCTAACGACGGTACAGCCGCCCAGTTCTCTCCTGAGGTTGTCCAGAGGGTTGATGACTACATCGCCGGAAAGATCACTACAGGTACTGTGGCCCAAGACAACGGCCGTTGGGGAACCTATGGTGTGGGTAACGCCAACACCGACTGGTTCGAGGAGTTCTACGGCAAGAATGTTCCCTCCCACAACCACAACCTCAGCGTGAGTGGAGGAAACGACCGTATCAACTACCGTGTCAGCGGATCCTTCATGAACCAGAATGGTCTGCTCCAGTTTGGAAAGGACAAGATGAACCGCTACACGATTGATTCCAAGATCAGCGCCAAGCTCACAGACTGGGCCCGCCTGGACTACACCAACAAGTTCGTGCGCGAGGACTACACCCGTCCTACCTACCTGACTTATCAGGGCCGTCTGTTCATGCACAACATCGCCCGTCGTTGGCCTAACGTTCCTGTTTACGATCCGAACGGCCACCTCATTGGTGGTATGGAGACCGAGACCCTCCGCGACGGTGGTGAGCAGCTCACCCAGAAGAACTACTACACCAACCAGCTCGCTCTCGTCTTCGAGCCCGTCAAGGATTGGCACATCAACATCGAGGGCAACATGAGGACCTACACCAACCGTGACCACCAGGTCTTCCAGCCCGTCCTTTCCTACGACGCCAACAACCAGCCTTACTATGACAGCTGGGACAACGGTGTGGGTTCCATCTCCCCCGGACAGAGCAGGGTCTATGAGTATCGTTACACTCAGGACTACTTCACGACCAACATCTACTCCGACTACAGCTGGACTCTCGGCGGGAACCATAACTTCCATGTGCTGGGCGGTTTCAACGCCGAGCTCACCAAGTACGACCAGATGAGCGGCCGTGGTGACTACCTCGTGGATCTGTCCGTGCCTTACCTGAGCCAGACCACAACCAACCCGATCATCACCGGCGGACGCGAGCACAACTCTGTGGCCGGCTTCTTCGGCAGGTTCAACTACAACTACGCAGACAAGTACATGCTCGAGCTGAACGGCCGTTACGACGGTTCTTCCCGCTTCATCAATGACAAGAGATGGGCTTTCTTCCCCTCTGTCTCAGTGGGTTGGAACATCGCCAAGGAAGACTTCTTCGGTTCTCTCGCCGACACTTTCAGCACCCTGAAGATCCGCGCTTCCTATGGTCGCCTCGGTAACACCAACACCAACAACTGGTACCCGTTCTATCAGACCATGCCCGTCAGCACAGCCGCCGGAACATGGATCCTGAACGGAGAGAAGCCCAACATCGCCACGATCCCCGGTATCGTTTCCGCTCTCATGACCTGGGAGACCATCGAGACCTGGGACGCCGGTCTTGACATCACAGCTTGGAACGGACGTTTCAACGCCACCTTCGACTACTTCATCCGCAACACCCTGAACATGGTCGGCCCGGCTCCTGAGCTTCCCGCCGCCCTTGGAACCAGCGTGCCGAAGGTCAACAACGCTGATATGAAATCCCATGGTTGGGAACTCGAGATCTCCTGGCGCGACCAGATCGGCAAGGACTTCTCTTACGGTGCCCGCCTCGTCCTGTCCGACGCCATGCAGGAGATTACCCGCTACCCCAACAAGACCAATTCCCTCTCGACCTACTATGTGGGCCGCAAGATGGGTGAGATCTGGGGCTACCAGGCCGATAACCTCGCCTCCTCACAGGCTGAGATGGATTCCTGGCTCCAGAGCAACCGTCCTTCATGGGGTTCTGGCTGGGGCGCCGGCGACTTGATGTACAAGGATCTCAACGGAGACGGAAAAGTCAACAACGGATCCAACACCCTTGACGATCACGGCGACCTCTCCATCATCGGTAATAACACTCCCCGCTACAACTTCGGTATCACCCTCGACGCCGCTTGGAAGGGTATAGACGTCCGCGCCTACCTCCAGGGAGTCGGCAAGCGTGACTACTGGTGCTCCGGACCTTACATGTTCGGTACCAGCGGTGGTATGTGGCAGTCCGCCGGTTTCGAGCAGCACTGGGACTTCTGGCGTCCTGAAGGCGACGAGTACGGCGCCAACCTCGACGCTTACTATCCGAAGCCCTCATTCAACGGAAACTCCAAGAACCAGCAGACCTCCACAAGGTACCTGCAGAACGCCGCTTACATCCGCTTGAAGAACATCCAGCTCGGCTACACCCTGCCTAAGAGGTGGACCGAAAAAGCCGGAATGTCCTCGGTACGCATCTACACTTCCGGAGAGAACCTCTTCACATTCTCAAAGATGAGCAAGGTCTTCGACCCTGAGACCATCGGTGGAGACTGGGGAGACGGAAAGGTCTATCCTCTCATGAAGACTTATTCCTTCGGTGTCAACATCAACTTCTAAACCGGGAAAGACATGAAAAAGATATTTACAATTATAGTATCCGCCGCTGCCCTTCTCATCACCACCGGTTGTAACGACTTCCTCGACAGGCAGCCTATCACCAATATCACGCCCGAGAAGTATTTCAAATCGGCTGACGAGCTTGCGGCTTACACCGTGGCATATTATGAGACTTTCTTCCCCAGCTACCGCGGCAACTACAACGTCGGTGTGATCTGGGAGGACGCCTGCACTGATAACCTCGTGAGAGGTGGCTCTGACTTCGCCACGGCCCTGCAGTATTTCTCTTCAAGCAACGGAAGGTTCCTTGTCCCTACCGGACAGAACACCTCCACCGCTTTCAACAGGATCAGGGTCTGCAACTATTTCTTCGAGCAGGCTCTCCCGAAACTTGAGGACGGCACCCTCTCCGGAGCGGATGTCAACCATTATGTCGGCGAGATGTACGTGATGAGGGCACAGGCTTATTTCTACGCCCTGCGCAACTTCGGAGACTTCCCGATCATCGAGACCGTCCTTCCGGACGATAACGATGTCCTCGTGGAGGCCAGCAAGCGCGCACCTCGCAATGAGGTCGCACGCTTCATCATCTCCGACCTCGACAAGGCCATCGGCCTTCTTAGCAACGGTGCGAAGAACAGGATCACCAAAGACCTCGCTCTTCTGATCAAGTCCCGCGTGGCTCTTTACGAGGCTACCTTCGAGAAGTACCACAAGGGTTCAGGTCGAGTCCCCGGCGACTCCAACTGGCCCGGTGCCTCAAAGAACTCCGGCAAGTCATTTGACATCGACGGAGAAGTCAAATTCTTCCTCCAGCAGTGCCTTGACGCCGCCGCCCAGGTGGCCGACGCACACTCTCTCGTGGCTAATACCCACGTGATGAACCCCACTGCGGCCAACCCTCATTACGGATGGAACTCTTACTTTGAGATGTTCAACCAGCCTGATGCCAGCGGCATCGACGAGGTGATCCTTTACCGCGAGTACAGCCGCGAGCTGAACGTCACCGCCGGCCAGGGTCCCTACATCCTTGAGGGCGGTAACTGCGGACCCACCCGCAGCCATGTGGACGGCTTCCTGATGAGCAACGGTCTCCCGATCTACGCCGCAGGTTCCGAGTACAAGGGCGACGAGACCCTGGATCTCCAGCAGGAAGGCCGCGACGAAAGGTTGCAGCTCTTCGTGTTCAACAACACCGACCTGCTCGCACACAGGGTTACGGGAGACGAGGCGTTCAACGCACCCGCTTTCCTGGAGCAGCCCGAGCACAGGGACGTGACCGGATTCCGCATCCGCAAGTCTTACACCTATGATGAGGCCCAGACCGTCGGAGCAAGCGGTAACATCATCGGCACCAACGACATGGTTCTCTACCGCGCCGCCGAGGCTTACCTCAACTACATCGAGGCTTACTACGAGCTTAACGGCAACATCGGCGGAAAGGCTGACACTTATTGGAGAGCCATCCGCACCCGCGCCGGTGTCGATCCCGACTACAACAAGACCATCGCCGCCACCGACCTCTCCAAGGAGGATGACTGGGGCAAGCGCAGCGGGGAGACCCTCGTGGACGCCACCCTGTTCAACATCCGTAGGGAGCGTCGTTGCGAGTTCATCGGTGAGGGATTCCGTTGGAACGACCTTATCCGCTGGCGTTCGTTCGACCACCTGATGACCGAGAAGTGGATTCCTGAAGGTGTCAACCTCTGGGAGAGCCCTCTGAAGGACAATGAGAAATACCTGAAGAAGGACGCCGCCGGTAACGTTACCACCGAATCCGCCTTCGTCGAGTGCGCGAGTGGCAAGTCAGATGCGAACATCTCCGCCAGGACAGACAGCAAATATGTCCGCCCGCTCCGCGTCATCTACGACAACAACGAGCTTTACAACGGTTACACATGGCACAAGGCCTACTACCTGCAGCCTTACGGACTCCAGGATCTCACCCTGACCTCAACTGACGGTTCAGTGGAGAATTCCGTGGCCTATCAGAACCCTTACTGGCCGACCCAGGCCTCCGAGGGAGCTATCGAATAATCAACATTTCGCATAGATTGAGGTTGCCCTGCGGGGCAACCTCTTTTTTTAAAAAAACATCAAATAGACTGCAGATTATGAAACGGTTACTTTTTGTTTTGGCTACCCTGGCCATGGTCTCATGCTCCCATCAGGAAGGATGGACCCTGGTATGGACAGAAGACTTCAACGGCCCTAAGATCGACGAGAATGTCTGGACAAGGGTCGAGAAAGGTGGCAGTGATTGGAACGACATGATGTCCCTGAGGGAGGACCTGGCGTTCATCGAGGATGGACAGCTGGTGCTCCTTGGCAAGGTCAATGACGGAAGCTCTTCAGACACAACCGCTTTCGTGACAGGTGGCGTCAGGAGCAAGGGCAAAAAGTCCTTCATGCCCCTCGCCAAATTCGAGATCAAGGCAAAGTTCAACAGCGTTGACGGATTCTGGCCGGCCCTTTGGCTTATGCCCGACTATGACATGCCAAAAGACGTGTATGCCGAGATCGACATCATGGAGCACCTGAACAGCGACACATTCGCTTACCAGACCCTTCACTCAAGGTATTCCCTCGACGTGAGCCGTGAGAATCCGAAGAACTTCGGTACCGGCCCCATAGTCAAGGATGATTGGAATATCTACGCCGCTGAGGTGTACCGCGACAGCATTTGCATGTACACCAATGGCCAGAAGACCCTGACCTATCCCAGAGTCGAGGGCAAGGAGAAACAGTTCCCCTGGCCGGACTATCCTTTTTATTTCATCCTTTCCAACCAGCTCGGCGGAAAATGGGTGGGCGATGTCAAGAATCCCGACCAGCTCCCTTCAGAGCTCCGGATCGATTGGATAAAGGTATATCAGTGGAAATAATATGAAAGGGAGACTACTGTGGCTGGCCAGCGGAGCGTTGGCGGCTGCCTCATGCGCCACGGACAAGGCTGATAGACAAATGCCTAATGTGGTTTTCATCCTCGCCGACGATCTCGGCTGGGGAGACCTCAGTTGCTATGGGCAGGAGCGCTTCGAGACACCGAACATCGACGCGCTGGCCGCCAATGGCCTCCGTTTCACTCAATGCTATTCCGGGACAACGGTAAGCGCTCCCTCACGCTCCTGTCTGGTCACAGGAACTCATAGCGGTCACACGGCCGTGAGGGGCAATGTGGAGCTTCCTCCAGAGGGACAGTTTCCGCTTCCAGAGGATTCCCGGACGTTTTTCGATGACCTGAAATCTGTCGGTTACTCTACCGGGGCCTTCGGCAAATGGGGACTCGGAGGAGTGGGATCCACTGGGGATCCCGGACAACAGGGAATCGACACTTTCTTCGGCTTCAACTGCCAATTGCTTGCCCATAGCTACTACCCGGACCACTTGTGGGACAATGATTCACGTGTGGAACTGGAAGACAACAGGGACGATATTCCTTACGGCCAAGGCACATACGCCCCGGACATGATCCACGAAAAGGCCCTGGAGTTTCTGGACAACAGAGCGGCTGACGGGAAGCCGTTCTTCCTGTGGTACCCGACCACCATCCCCCATGCGGAACTGATAGTCCCGGAGGACAGCATTATCGTCAAATACAGGGGGACCTACCCGGAGAAGCCCTACAAAGGTATCGACGACGGGCCATATTTCCGGAAAGGAGGATACGTGTCCCAGGAATATCCCCACGCCACTTTCGCCGCCATGGTCTCCCGGCTCGACACTTATGTAGGACAGATTGTGGAGAGACTGAAGGAACTTGGCTTGTACGAGAACACGATAATCATGTTCGCGAGCGATAACGGCCCCCACCGGGAAGGAGGCCATGACCCGGATTTCTTTAACAGCAACGGTCCCTGGAGGGGCTACAAGAGGGATGTCTATGAAGGAGGGATCAGGGTCCCTATGATCGTCTCATGGCCTGGACACATCCGGAAAGGAGAAACGGACTTCATGTGCTCGTTCTGGGACCTCATGCCGACACTCAGGGACCTGACAGGCTCCGCCCCTTACGAGAATATGGACGGAATCAGCCTCCTTCGTCTGCTCGAAGGAAAGAAAGGGCAGAAAGAACACGACTTCTTATATTTCGAGTTCCAGGAACTTAATGGCCGTCAGGCCGTAAGAAAGGGACCCTGGAAACTTGTCCACATGGACATCAGGGGAGAATCCCCGAGATTCGAACTCTATAATCTCGACAGCGACCCTGGCGAGACTGTTGACCTCGCTTCGGATATGCCTGAAAAAGTGTCCGAGCTGAGGACAATCATGAGAGAATCTCATGTCCCCAGCCCGGACTTTCCACTTCTTCCTGAAGAATATTAGTCCTCGTCCTGCTCCTGAGCGGCGTACTCGGCGAGAAGCTTGGTCTGGACATCAGCAGGAACCTGCTGGTACTCAGCGAACTTCATCGTGAAGGTAGCGGCACCGCCAGTGAGAGAGCTCAACGTGGTGGAATACCTGTAGAGCTCGGCAAGAGGAACGCGGGCATGGAGGATTGTGAATCCCTTATCCATGTCCTGATTCATGATCATTCCCCTACGGCCGTTGAGGTCGGACATACAAGGACCGACGAACTCGTTCGGGGTCAGGATATCGACGTTGTAGATAGGCTCAAGGATCTTCGGGCCAGCGTTACGGAAGGCCTCCTTGAAGGCGTTACGACCGGCGATGATGAAGGCGATTTCCTTGGAATCCACCGGGTGCATCTTACCGTCATACACATAGACCCTGATGTCACGGGCGTATGATCCGGTCAGAGGGCCCTCGCTCATCTTGTCATTGATACCCTTGAGGATAGCGGGCATGAAACCGAGGTCGATGGCGCCACCGACGACGCAGTTGATGAACTCGAGCTTGCCACCCCACTCAAGGTCGTAGGTTTCCTGGGACTTGATGTTAAGGATGGTCTCCTTTCCATTGATCATGAACTTGTTGCCAGCAGGCTCACCCTCGACGTAAGGGCAGACGAGGAGATGAACCTCTCCGAACTGACCGGCGCCGCCGGACTGCTTCTTGTGACGGTACTGGGCCGTAGCGACCTTGGTGATGGTCTCGCGGTAAGGCACCTTCGGAGCAAGGAACTCGATATTTAGCTTGAACTCGTTGTTCATCTTCCACTTGACAAGGTTGATGGCCTGCTCACCCTGACCGCTGAGGATGGTCTGGCGGAGCTCCTTGGAATACTCCACATTGATGGTGGGATCCTGGGCGGCGATCTTGTTCAGAGCCTCGCCGACCTTGGCCTCGTCGTTCTTATCGACAGCCTTGACAGCGCAGCGATACCTGGCGTCAGGGAATACCATGTGCTCGAAAGCTTCCTGGCCGGGAGCCGCGAGGGTCACATCGGTCTTTCCACCCTTAAGCTTCATGACGCAGCCGATGTCACCGGCGGAGATGGAAGAGACTTTCTCCTTCTTGTCACCAGCGACGGCGTAGATGGCTGAAAGACGCTCTCCGTTGCCGTTCTCAGGGTTGACAAGGTCAGCACCCTCCTTGAGGACACCGCTCATCACCTTGAAGTAAGAGACATCTCCGAGATGCTGCTCGACAGCGGTCTTGTAGATGAATATGCTGACAGGACCAGCGGGATCGCAAACGACCTCACCGCCACCGATGGTAGCGTTGGTCTCTCCAGCGGGAGAAGGAGCGACATTGATGACGAACTCCATGAGCCTGCGGACACCAGCGTCCTTGCGGGCGGAGACGCAGAAGACCGGCATGATCTCCCTCTTGGCCAAACCAGCGCGCAGACCGGCCCTAACCTCGTCGATGGAGAGTTCCATGGTCTCGAAATACTTCTCCATGAGGGCGTCGTCACCCTCGGCGGCCTTCTCGACGAGCTCCTGATGCATCTCCTCAGCCTCATCAGCGTACTGGGCGGGGATGTCAGTCTCCTCGAACTTGCCGTTATCGTCGGTGAAATGATAGAACTTCATCGTGATGACATCGACGATGCCGTCGAAACCAAGACCGGGATTGACCGGGAACTGGGCGAAGACGATCTTCTTGCCGAAAGCCTCCTTGAGGGTGTCACGGGTGTGCTCCCAATTGGCCTTCTCGGTGTCGAGCTGATTGACGGCCACGACCATGGGCTTGTTATACTGATCAGCATAGCGGGCGAAAATCTCTGTTCCCACCTCGACTCCCTGAGCGCCGTTGACGGTCAGGATAGCCGACTCACAGACCTTGAACGCCGAGATGGCGCCACCGCAGAAGTCATCTGAACCAGGAGCGTCAATGATGTTGAACTTGGTGTTCATGAACTCGGCGTAAAGCGGAGTCGCATAGACGGACTTCTGGTTTGTCTGCTCGAACTCAGTGTTGTCGGAAACAGTGTTCTTTCCTTCCACCGTACCCCTGCGGTCGACCACTTTGCCCTCAAAGAGCATGGCCTCTGACAACGTGGTCTTTCCGGACTTGGAGCTACCGATGAGGACAACGTTGCGGATGTCTTTTGTTGAATATTCCTTCATTTCTATAAGTGATTAATTATGATCAAAATTTGGCTATAGGGTATATCCGGGCAAATTTAAGAAAAAAAGCCCCATTAGCAAAACTTCGACCGATAAAAGTCCACTGTCTCTCGGCCATCGAGGCCGATTTCGCTTAAAATCAGTCTGTCAAGGGATTCGGCGTCGGCTCCGATCGCCTCACATATCTCCTCGAAACACAAATCCAGGTACACTTTGTCCCGGTTCATCGCCCGCTCGAAAGCGGCATAATCTTCCATCAACTTTTCCATATTTTTTCCTTTCATTCTTTCACTCGCCGGTGGCGGCGAAGCAAAAGTCAGTATAAAAAACCATAAGTTAGTGGGAGACGAGGGGGTATGAAGAGAATTATTTCTGTTTTTTATCAAAAATATATGTTTCTTAATAACTTTAGCTTTGTGATACAAACCTGTAGTATATGAATTAAGTGGGAGCCGTTGGATATCTTCGCGTTTAGACAGATTATCCCTGATGATAGACGACGGTCAGATATTGGATGAATCCTTGATGAGAGAGAACCTCCGGGCGGCGAGGATCGCGAGCGGCTTGTCCCAGGCCGCTGTCGCCGGCATTCTCGGTATCTCCGTCCCAGCCTACCAAAGGCTGGAAAAAGGTAAAACCCACCTCCTCAACGAGCACTATCAGCAATGCGCGGAGATATTCGGAATATCGCTCGCGGAACTGATCAACGGTTTCAAACCTGTCCGGAACGCTGACGCTGTTCTGACTGACATGAGGGAGTCCTATGGCCGAAAATTCAAGGAGCAGGAAAGCGGACATCTGAACGAGATCCGGCTAAGGGAACAGGAGATGGAAAGGATGATCGACAGCCTAAAAGAGAAGGACGATTTGATAGCGACCCAGAAACTGCTGATCGACCAGCTCATGAAGATGAAAAAGGACTGATCGGGGTTTTTCATTATATTCGCGGTAAGAGGGAACACTTAAGATGCCGCGAGTAAACAATCTTTTACCATTCATGGAGGCCGGAAGGCTGGAGGCGGGCTGCGACGAGGCCGGCCGGGGACCATTGGCGGGACCAGTCTATGCCGCCGCCGTGATTCTTCCCCCCGATTTCCACCATCCTCTTCTGAACGACTCCAAGCAAATGACTGAGAAAGAGAGGGATATCTTGCGCCCGGTAATTGAGAAAGAGGCCGTGGCCTGGGCTGTAGAAGCGGTTGAGGCTGAGGAGATTGATCAGCTAAATATTCTCTGGGCCTCTGTGACCGGGATGCAGAGGGCGGTGCTCAGGCTGGACCCGAGGCCGGATTTCCTGCTCATCGACGGAAACAAATTCAGACCGTTCGAAGGTTTCGGATTCAACTCATACAAGACCGTTATCCATGGAGACGCCACATATTCCTCAATAGCCGCCGCCTCGGTGCTGGCGAAAACGTGGCGGGACGAGAAAATGAGGGAACTGGCGAAGGAATTCCCAATGTATGGTTGGGACAGGAACTTCGGTTATCCGACTCGGGAGCACATTGACGCTTTGAAGGAATATGGCCCATCCCCGTACCACCGGCGCAGTTTTCATCCTAAAGAGCTTGAACCTTCGTTATTTTGATTATTTTTGCAAATACATAATACGAACATGATGAAAAGAATCTTTTGTTCCATCGCCGCCGCTCTGGTGATCGCCACGAGCGCCATGGCTGATGAGGGTATGTGGCTTCTGCCCCTCATTCAGAAACTCAACGCCGGAGCCATGAAAGATCTCGGTTGCAGGCTTACCCCCGAGCAGATCTACAGCGTCAACCACTCCTCCCTTAAGGACGCCATCGTCATCTTCGGAGGCGGTTGCACAGGAGAGATGATCTCTGACCAGGGTCTCCTTGTGACCAACCACCACTGCGGCTACGGTACCATCCAGGCCCTTTCCTCCGACGAGCATAACTACCTTGAAAACGGTTTCTGGGCAATGAGCCGCGAGCAGGAGATTCCGGCTCCCGGACTCTCTGTGACCTATCTCGTCAGCATGACCGACGTGACAGACGCGATGGCCAAAGCCGAGGACCAGTTCGCCACAAGGCAGGCTCTCCAGAAGGCCGCTGAGGACAACAACCCCAACTGCAGGGTGCAGGTGACCTCGTTCTACAACGAGAACGTTTGGTATCTTATAGTTTACAAGACTTACACCGATGTCCGCTTTGTCGGCGCCCCTCCGGCATCTGTCGGAAAGTTCGGTGGCGAGACCGACAACTGGATGTGGCCCCGCCACACCGGCGACTTCTCCATGTTCAGGGTCTATGCCGGAGCTGACAATGAGCCGGCCGCGTATTCCCCGTCCAATAAGCCTTATGTTCCCGCCCAGTCCCTCAAGGTTTCCCTCAAGGGCATCCAGCAGGGCGATTACGCGATGATCATGGGCTACCCTGGCAGCACCCAGAGGTTCCAGACTGAGGCACAGCTCAAGGCCATGCTTGACCGCCAGGCTGTCTCTATCGACGCCAGGACCCTCCGCCAGGACATCATGTGGAAATGGATGGAGACCGATCCTTCTATCCGCCTGAAGTATGCCAACAAATACGCCGGCAGCGCCAATGGCTGGAAGAAATGGCAGGGCGAGAGGCTCGCTTTCAAGAACTTGGGAATCATCGAGAAAGAGCGTCAGAAAGAGGCTGACTTCATGAAATGGGTCGGCAAGAACAAGAAGCGTCAAGCCAAGTACGGCGACGCGCTCGAGAAGATCAAGAATGGCGTAGAGTCCAACACCACGGCTCTCGATATGCAGCTCATAGGCGAGACTGTCGCCAACATTGAGCTTATGGGATTCTCAAGCGGCATTCAGAACGCCATGTCCAGAAACCTCAGGAACGGTCAGGACTCCACCGCCGCCCTTGAGGCCGCGATCGCGTCACAGGCCAAGAGATATCAGGACTACTACGAGCCCCTCGACCGCGAGGAGGCCGCCGCCCTCATCAAATATTATCAGTCGAAAGCCAAGCCCGAGTTCTCTCTCGCCGGCTTTGAGAATGTCGATATCGACGCATACGTTAAGGATCTCTTCGACAACAGCATCTTCACCTCTCCCGAGAAAGTGAAGGCCGCGGTAGCCGAGAAGGGGTTCAAGGCCATCCTGAACGACCCTGCGAACCAGCTCATGAACTCACTTTTGATGACCTACGCCAAGATGGGTCTTGGTGGTGGAATGGGCGGTCGTCGTCCTTCTGGAGGCAACGCCGGTGCTGACGACATTCGGGAAGGCTCAAAAGCCTTCACCGCCGGATTGCTCGAGTGGCAGAAAGGCAAGGCCACCTATCCTGACGCTAACTTCACCATGAGGCTCACCTACGGCAGCGTGCTGCCATATTCCCCGAAGGATGCCCTCATGTACAACTACTACACAACCCTGAAGGGCGTGATGGAGAAAGAGGATCCTGACAACTACGAGTTCAAGGTTCCCGCCAAGCTCAAAGAGCTTTACAACGCCAAGGATTATGGCCAGTACGCTATGGCTGACGGCAACCTGCCGGTCTGCTTCCTGACCAACAACGACATCACCGGCGGAAACTCCGGAAGCCCTGTGCTTAACGCTGACGGCGACCTGATCGGACTCGCGTTCGACGGCAACTGGGAGAGCATGTCCAGCGACGTCATGTTCGAGCCTGACCTTCAGAGGTGCATCTGCGTCGATATCCGTTATGTCCTCTTCCTGATGGACAAGCTCGGCGGCGCCGGATACCTTCTCAATGAAATGAATATTGTTAAATAAATGACTGATTCTGAGATTAAAAGCTGGCTCCTCGAGGTGGTTCATCCCGCCAAAGGGAGCCAGAATATTGTAGAGTTGGGGATGGTCGATGCCATCTCCGTGGACGAGAATAAGGTCACTGTCACGCTCGCCTTCCCAAAAAGGCGTGACCCCCTCACTGAATATCTTGTGGGAGCCACAAGGGCAACCATCATCCGGAACGCCCCTCAGGGAACCGAGGTGGAGGTCAAGGCTATTGTCAAGGATGAGGCTCCCAAGAAGAAACCCGGGCTTGACCTCGGAATGGAGGAAGTCAACAATGTGAGGCATATCATAGGAATAGCCTCTGGCAAAGGCGGAGTCGGCAAATCAACAGTTGCGGTAAACCTGGCCGTGGCGCTGGCCCGGCTGGGCTATAGGGTTGGCCTGGCTGATGCCGATGTGTATGGCCCCTCTGTCCCGCTTATGACAGGCACCCAGAACGAAGTTCCAGCGGCTGAGGAAGCCGGTGAAGGTAAGGAAGTTATCCTTCCGATTGAGAAATACGGAGTCAAATGGATGTCGATCGGCTACTTTGCCGAGCCCGGGCAGGCCTTGATCTGGAGAGGACCCATGGCCTGCAATGCTCTGAAGCAGATGATTCTGCAGGTGAGATGGGGCGTCCTGGATTTCCTTCTAATCGACATGCCCCCCGGAACAGGAGACATCCACATTTCCCTCGTGAACGACATCCCGATGGAAGGAGCCTTGATCGTCACTACTCCCCAGGATGTTGCTCTTTCGGATGTGGAGAAAGGAGTCAACATGTTCCGCAACGAGAACATCAACCGCCGGATTTATGGCCTTGTCGAGAACATGGCCTGGTTCACTCCAGAGGAACTACCTGAGAATAAGTACTATATATTCGGGAAAGACGGCGGTCTCAAGATGGCTGAGAAGTACGGGATCCCCCTTCTGGGACAGATTCCGATTGTCCAGAGCATAAGGGAAAGCGGCGATTCAGGAGAACCGGCCGCTCTTTCCACACGTCCCGACGCCCTCGCCTTCATCGACCTTGCCCGTTCTCTGGCCGAGGCAGCCGGGTGATCCGGATTATTTTGACCTTGTGAAAGTGAACCCGGTCTTCATGCCGTCATAACTGTCGGCGAGCTTGGAGATCGCGGCGAAATTCGACTGGCTTGAGGAAGCCATGCCGACAACCTTGACCAGATTCAGCAAAAGGCTGGAATCGTAAGTCATCGCCATCTGATTGTTCACTATTGAAAGATAGCAAGGAGGAAGGGGAATTATTCCGGCTTTGAGAGACAACTTCTTAGTCTCGTCATCAAACTCATAAGTGCCGTCTATCGTCTTTCCAGCGATTGTGATGGCGCAAGTGTTGTCCTCCATCAAATCCAACGCTATCCCTCCAGGTTTGACACCGATAGCCTCGAAATAAGGCTTGATGTTATCGGCGACATTCTGACTGGCCACCACTCCACCGGCCATGTCGAGAAGGTTCTGGCTCTCAAATTGGATTGCCGGCTCCTCATAAACCCAGGAGCCCACCAGAGACTTCTTGGTGGTTGTGTCATAGAACTGACCGATCACCGAGCCGATGATCTTGACCAGAGTGACGACCGTCGATGTTTTCTTGGCTCCGAAAAGCCTGCTAATCTTGCCTACGGCCTTGAAAAGGCTGCACCCTGATACAGTCAGGGCGCAGCAAATAAGGGCCACGGCGGCAATTCCGCGCCGTCTCATAATTAAGCCTCTTTCTCGTCTTTCTTCTCCTGGATCTTCTGCTTGGCCGTGTCGATCTTGTCGGCGGCCTTCTCTTTCAAGTCAGCAGCCTTGTCCTTGGCCTCAGCGTAAAGTTCCTTGCTCTTGTCAGCCACTTTCCCGGCAACCTCCTTAGTCTTGTCCGCTACCTTTCCGGCGACCTCAACGGTCTTCTCCTTCGCATCGGCATAGACTTCCTTGGCCTTCTCGGCGGCCTGGCCAGCGGCATACTGGACTTTCTCACCGAAAGTGACTTTTCCGTCCTGATTCAGATCCCTGGGATCGAATGTCTCTTGGGTTTTGTTCTCTTCCATTTTATTCAGTTTTATTAGAAATGTTTGATTCATCTTCTTTTCTCTCGCCAACAAACAACATCCCAGCCACAGCCATAAGGATGAGCAGCAGCAATGTTATTGACGAAGCCTTCGACACCTTGGCGCTCATTGGATAGACCTTAGGATCGAAACGCATCACTATGTCATGCTCGCCGGCGGGAAGGACAGCTCCCCTGAATATCCAGTCAGCCCTGAAGAGTTCCAGCTCAGTCCCGGAACCATTCGAAGGATCCACACTGGCGTGCCAACCTTTCGGGTAATAGATCTCACTGAATATCACCGGGCGGTCAGCGGAAATATTGTAATGGTAGTGGAGCTCATTGGGGCTGTAATATGTCATCTCGATATGATCCTTCGCTTCGAGATCCTTCTCTTCGCTCAGGATGACAGGAGAGGAACTTTGGGAACGAGACGGGATGGATCCCTTGAAGTCGGCGCCGATGATGGCGGTTGTCCTGAGGTCCGTGGAGGCGATAAGACCTATCTCGTCATCCGGAGTCGCGGCGTCCACGAAGTTGTCCACGAACCAGGCGTTGCCATAGGCATAACGGTTTACAATAGGAGGAACCTCCTCTCCCACAATAAGATAACGAGTATTAAGAGCCGAGAGAACCTTTAGTTCCGGCAGGGCATTCTCCATGTCGCTGTAGGTCTTTGCTCCTGAAAGGGCGCTGTAAGCGCTGTTGATTTCTTTGGAAAGATACCTGTCGATCAAATCCTGGTAGCGCTGGAGCTTAGCGGGGCTGTAGCCTCCGATATTCTTATGATAATAAGAGTTGTACGAATCATTGAATATGTCCGTTGTGAGGTCCGCGACCCTGTATGAGGGATCCTTTTCCTCCAAAATGATCTTGTCAACGGGACGCATGTCAAAATGTTTGGCGGACTGCTTCGGGGTAATAAAGCTGTCAGCGTTGAGATATCTCTTGCTGATCACAAACATGTTGACGAAGACAAGCAGACATATTCCGACCATGGCCTCAACCCTCCTGGCCTTTCCGATTTGAGGATTGGAGGCGTATGTCTTAGGGGCCTTGGGCGGAATGCTGTAAGCCCACAGGACTAGACCGAAGGTCATGACTATCAAGATCATAGACCAGAAAGCGTCATTGACGAGCAGATGCCTGCGATCCGCTTTCAAAGCATCGACCAACACATCCTGCATGCTGGAATCCGAGGCTCCGGTGAACGATCCGGCAATCCCGGGGAAGAGGACGCAAAGCAGGCAGAAGCCAGCCGAAAGGGCAAGCGCGATCCATCCGGCTTTCAGGAACTCTTTCTTTGAATATTCATTCTTCAGGATGCGATCCAGCACCAGGAACCCGAGCATCGGGAGAGTGAATTGAAGAATGATCAGGGCCATTGAGACTGTCCTGAACTTGTTGTACATCGGCACATAGTCATAGAACAGCTTCGTGAACCACATGAAATGGCTTCCCAGTGCAAGGAACACGGCAAGAATCGTCGCCGCGAGCATCCACCATTTCTCCTTCCCCTTATAGAGGAACAATCCGAGCAGGAACAAGAACACTGTTATAGCTCCCATGTACATAGGCCCGGCTGTGAAGGGCTGCGGTCCCCAATAAAGCGGAAGGGATTTGGCTATCTCCCGGGGATTACCTTGGCCGGCGCGCTTGAAGAGCTTGACAACCTCTGACTTGTCCGGATTGACCGATCCAGCGGAAGAACCGCCGTTGAAATTGGGGATCATCAGGTTGGGCAGCTCTTCCCAACCGTATGACCAAGATGTGGCGTAATCTATCTGGAGACCATCCTTACTGACATTACCTCCGGTAGGGTGCGAGAGCTCAGTCCCGCCTCTCATCGTGTATTTGGTATATTCGTAAAGCGGAGCGAGCTTGTTGGCGTTGGTGCCGATTCCCGCCAAACCCAAGATAAGCAGAGCGAAAGAAGCGGCGAAGAACCGGCCGATCTTGGAACGTGATTCCTTGTTCGCGACAAGACTGATGAACAAGGCCACCACGTAAACGACTATCATCAAAGCGAGGTAATAGGTGATCTGCTGATGGTTAGCCTTGATCTGGAAGCTTAGGAACAGACCGAAAAGAGCCGCTCCCAAGAGAGTCGACGGGAGCCACTTCTTCCAGCTTCCCTCTTTTTTTATCGCTTGCTTGTACGTGAATATCAGAGTAGCCAAGACCCAAGGCAGAAACGCCAAAGCCTGCATCTTGGTGTTGTGGCCGACTTGGATGATCTGGAAATTGTAGGAGCAATACGTGACAGCGATGGCTCCTCCAATAGCGAGGAACTTATCGACCCCAAGAGCCAGCATGAGCAGGAAAGCTCCAAGTAAAGAGATGAAAAGCCAGTTGGCCGGTCTTTTCCCCTTTAGCATGAACCAATAAAGGTCGGAGGTAAGATCCCCGTCGCTTGAGGAACTGAACGAGGTGTTGGGCATGCCACCGAACATCGATCCGGTCCATCTGGGCGTGTCTCCGGGATTCGCGTTGTTGAAGTTACTGGTCTCCTTGGCCATGCTGTGATAGCCCACGATGTCGCTTTGGTTTACAACCTTTCCTGACAGGACCTGCGGGACCGTCATGTAAGCGAGAAGCAAGAAGAAGACCGCGATGCCGAGATATAAAGCGGCATTTTTAAGTATCTTGGAATCAAATTTCATCACGTTTATCTGGCTTTTGTCATTTCATCTAAAAACTTTGCAAGCTGCCTTGTGGTCGTACGGCGGTCATATTTGGAGATGTCCGAGGTGTTGTCCCTGAGCTCGTCGTTCTTGAACTCATCCCAGCAGAAGTCGATATAGGTACGGATATTCCTCTCCTCATGCCAGTCATAGACCACTCCTGAACCGGTCTCCCTAACCACATTCGCCATCGCCCCAGCTGTCTGGCCAATCCCGAGAATAGGGCGGCGGGAAGCCAGGTACTCGAAAAGCTTTCCTGGCAGAACCGCCTCATATTCAGGCTCTTTCCGTAAGGGAAGAATCAACACGGAAGCGTTGCGCTGCTCCCTGACAGCGACCTCATGGCTTTGATAGCCTAAATTTATGAGATTATCTCCGAGGCCGGCCGCCTGAATCGAGTCGAGAATCTCCTTATCAGTCTTGCCTACTATCCTTATCCTCAACAAGTTCTTGAATTCCAAATCTTCCCGGCATTTATCCGACAAGACTTTCCACAAGACGTCCGGATTACCGTCCGAGGCAAAAAGACCGGTGTGGGTAATGTTGAAATTCTCGTCGAAGTCAATCTCCTTGTTGAAGTCTTCCGGATCGAAACCATTGGTTATCAACTCGACAGGAGTCGAGGTCATCTCCTGGAACTCTTTCTGGACCATCGGCGAGACGGAAATCACCTTAGTGGCTCCGTCAAGAACCTTTTTCTCCAGTTCGCGATGCTTTGCCTCAGACTTTGGAGTCAGGCCCAAGTGCTTGAAATAAAACATCTTGGTCCAAGGATCCCGGAAATCCGCCAACCACGGAAGTCCAGTCGCTTTGGAAAGGTCCAGGCCGATCAGGTGCATACTTTGCGGCGGCCCGGTGGTCACGATCGCGTCGACAGGATGATCCTTAAGATAAGACTTGAGAAATCTTACCGACGGGCGGACCCACAACACTCTGGGATCCGGAATAAAGAAGTTACCGCGGATGTACAGGGAAAGGCGTTGTTTCCAAGACTTCTTTCCTCCGTTGACCGGATTCACCTCTCCACCGTCGGAACCGGCTGTTAAGGTTTTAAGGTCAGTCGAGCTGCCTTTACCCATCAGCGCCCTATAAATCCCATAAGGCTCGAATATTCGTCTTTTAACAATTTCCGCCTCAGGCGGAATCTCGGCGGCAAGAGTCTTGTCCACAGCCGTAAGTTCCGGATTCTCAGGAGTGTATATGACGGGCTGCCAACCTTCTTTCGGAAGGTATTTGGCAAACTTGACCCATCGCTGCACTCCGGAACCTCCGGACGGCGGCCAATAGTATGTGATAATCAAGACTCTTCTCATCGTGAAAACCGGCTTTTCACCAATTTTCAAAGTTAAGAAAAAAGACGGAATATTTCCATACGCCTACACTCCGAGCTCGTCTTTCATCGAGCGGAGGAGATCGAAGGCCTGCAGAGGCGTCATGTTGTTGAGATCGGCCGAGGAGAGCTGGTCCCGAAGGGAAGAAAGAGTCGGATCATCCAACTGGAAGAAAGACAATTGGAGAGACCCATCGCTCTCCAGGGTCCCGGCTTTGGTCTGGACAGGCTTTTTCAGCTGGCCCTTCTTGGAACTGACAAGATGCTCTGAATCATTCATTTCCAAGGCTTTCAAGGTCTTCTCGGCACTTTGTACGACCTCCTTCGGCATCCCGGCCATACGAGCCACATGGATTCCGAAACTGTGGGCCGTGCCGCCTTCCTTGAGTTTGCGCAGGAATATAACCTGAGTACCGACCTCCTTTACCGCGATATGGAAGTTCTTGACCCTCGGGTATATCTCCTCAAGATCATTGAGCTCGTGATAATGGGTGGCGAAAAGGGTCTTGGCGCCATGGCCATATTCATGGATATATTCCACGATCGCCCTGGCTATCGACATGCCGTCGTAGGTCGATGTTCCCCTTCCGATCTCGTCCAGAAGGACAAGGGAGCGGGAAGAAAGGTTGTGGAGGATCATGGAGGTCTCCAGCATCTCGACCATGAAGGTTGACTCGCCGCGGGAGATGTTGTCGGAGGCCCCGACACGGGTGAATATCTTGTCGAAATACCCTATCCTGGCGCTT
>Ga0256407_10001442_pt1 | contig 50142 bp, 55 predicted proteins | sample RumenRJG_04DNA_FD_193489 | JGI IMG/M metagenome (GOLD analysis project Ga0256407, IMG submission 193489) | Bovine rumen microbial communities from Lethbridge, Alberta, Canada - RJG_04 | ecosystem: Host-associated > Mammals > Digestive system > Stomach > Rumen | place: Canada: Alberta...
GCATTGTGGGGTAAGGGGAAGGTATGCACAAATCGGACAAAATTCACGCTCATACTATCATGATGCATAGTGTTCAAGCTCTTTACTGCAATTGAGATTGCCATTGAGATTGCTTGCGGATTTTAGGTTTTTGTGAAATCGCTTAAAAATAGTAGCTTTGTTGTTAAATTCTAACCCACATGCTGCTGACACTGACCCTCCTGCTGTTCACTTCATCCCTCAAAAACACCCTGCAGGATATTGACCGCCTTCTCCCCCTGCAGGACGAGATTTCGGCCCGCAAAGAGGCCCGTATCGACTCACTACGCAACTGTCTTGCCGCCGGTCCACGCTACGAAATCTACGACCAGCTGTTCAACGAATACCTGAAGTGGGACTCCGATTCTGCCTATTACTACGGAAACACGAAGATGGCCCTCGCACGGGAAGCGGCCGACCCGGTCCTGATCAATGACGCGGCAACGGACCTGGCCAGGCGGCACCTGATCTCCGGCATGTACCACGACGCGCTGGCGGCCATGAAAGAGATTGACTACCCGGCCGCCGCCCGCGCCGGACAGCTGCCGGAAATCGACTATGTCCTGTTAAACACCTACCGCACGCTGGTCAGCTTTACCCGGGACGGTGTCCTTTTGCAGGAATACAGGGAAAAGGAGGCACAGTATCTGGAAGCCTGCCTGGAAACGCTTCCGCCCAGTATGTGGGAATACTACAACGTATATACCCAGGTTCTGCTGGGCAGCAGGCGCTACCAGGAAGCACAGGAGCTGGTGCTGGGCAAGCTGCAGGAAGAGGGGCTTACAGATGAGGAAAAAGCCAATCTCACCTACTGCATGGGCAATATCTGCGAGGCATGGGGGAAAGAGGACGAAGCCATCCTCTACTATGCCCAAAGCGTACGCTACGACCTGCTGCAGCCCGTAAGGCAGGGATCCTCCCTCCGGCGCCTGGCACAGCACTGTTTTGAAAGGGGCGACATCAAACGGGCCTACAAATACATCCTGCGCAGCCACAGCGACGCCACCCGCTGCGATGCCGTTATCCGCCTGCACGAGATGGCCGGCCTCATTCCTGTCATCGTCCAGGCGCATGAGAAACAGGAGCGTTACTGGCGCATACACCTGAGCGCACTGGTGCTGGCTCTATCCCTGCTGCTGGGCCTGCTGTTTATCGCCCGTCGTAACCTGCGCCGGAGCAATGCCCACCTGAAGCAGGCCAACCGCCTCAAGGACGCCTACCTGGGAGAGTTCCTGGCCATGTTCGCCGAACAGATGAATTCCCTGGAAAGGTATCGCGTAAGCCTTCGCGTGGCGGCCAGAAGCAACGATTTCAATGTGCTCCTGGACGAAATCCGCTCCGACGCCTTCGTAGAATCGGAGTGGAACCTGCTGATGGAGAAATTCGACAAGACCTTCCTGGGCCTGTTCCCGGACTTCGTGTCGCAGCTCAATGCCCTTCTCCTCCCCGACCGGCAAGTGGGCCAGGACCTCCCGGCCGGTTCCCTTAACAACCAGCTCCGCTGTTACGCACTTATCAGGCTGGGCATTACCAAGTCGGGACGTATCGCCACCTTCCTGCGCCTCTCCTCCTCCACGGTATACAACTTCCGCAACACCCTCCGTGCATCGGCCCTCTGCCCCCGCTCCGACATCGAGCAGAAGCTCGCGACCCTGGGGGAATAAGCACAAAAAAAGCCCCAGACCGGGAGGTCAGGGGCTCTTTTATAGCGGTAAGAAACTTACTCAGCGGCGGGAGCTTCAGCTGCGGGAGCTTCGGCGGCCTCGACGGCGGGAGCCTCGGTGGCCTCGGCCTTCTTGGCGCGGCTGCGACGGGTGGTCTTCTTGGCTTCCTTCTTGCCGGCGGCAAGGGCGGCCTCGTTGAAGTCCACAAACTCTACGAGCACCATTTCGGCGGCGTCACCGCTGCGGAAACCGGTGTGGAGGATACGGAGGTATCCACCGGGACGATCGGCCACTTTGGGAGCGATGGTGCGGAAGAGCTCGGCCGTTGCCTCTTTGTCCTTGAGGTAGCTGAAGACAACGCGGCGGGAGTGGGTAGTATCTTCTTTGGACTTGGTGATGAGGGGCTCAACGTAAGGCTTGAGGGCCTTGGCTTTGGCCTCGGTGGTGGTGATCCTCTTCTTCAGGATGAGGGAGGATGCCATGTTGGCCAGCATAGCCTTGCGGTGACCGCTCTGGCGACCAAGATGATTGACTGCTCTATTGTGTCTCATTGTTAAACGATCTTTTTCTTAGGTTCAATATTGTACTTGGTGACATCCATGCCGAAGGAAAGCTTCATCTTCTCTACCAGGAGGTCGATTTCGTTCAGAGACTTGCGGCCGAAGTTGCGGAACTTCATGAGTTCGGCGCGGCTGTAGGACACGAGGTCTGCGAAGGTATCGATATCGGCGGCTTTCAGGCAGTTGAAGGCTCTCACGGAGAGGCCCATGTCGGAAAGCTTGGTGAGGAGGAGATGACGCATCCTCAGGGACTCCTCGTCAAGCTCCTTGCTTTCGGTCTCGACGGAAGACTCGATGGCGATCTTCTTGTCGTCGGTGAAGAGCTTGAAATGGTAGATGAGGATGTTGGCTGCATCCTGCAGGGCAGCCTCCGGGGAGATGGAACCGTCGGTGACAATCTCCAGGTTCAGCTTCTCGTAGTCCGTCTTCTGTTCCACGCGGTAGTTTTCCACGGTCCAGTTGACTTTGCGGATAGGGGTGTAGATGGCGTCCACGGGAATGGTTCCGATGGGCGTATTCTCGTCACGCTCTTCCTCGGCGGGTACGAAGCCGCGGCCCTTGGTGATGGTCAGGGTGATGGTGATCTTTACGGAAGGCTCCAGGGAGCAGATGTGCAGCTCAGGATTCAACACCTTGAAAGAAGACAATCCTTTGGAGATGTCCTCAGCGGTAAATTCCTGTTTGCCGCTGATGGTGATGTTCGCCACCTCGGAGTCTACAGTATCAACCATTCTGCGGAAGCGTACCTGCTTCAGGTTCAGAATGATGTCCTGCATTCCCTCGATGACACCGGGGATAGTCTGAAATTCGTCCTGTACCCCGGCAATCTGGATCTGAGAGATAGCGAAACCTTCCAGGGAGGCGAGCAGAATGCGACGGAGAGCGTTGCCGATGGTCTGGCCATAGCCAGGCTCCAGGGGCCGGAACTCAAAGCGTCCCACGGTCTCGGTGCCTTCAAGCATGATCACCTTGTCCGGTTTTTGAAATGCTAAGATTGCCATAATGTTTCTGGTGTTAAATTCTGTTACTTGGAGTAGAGGTCAACGATGAGCTGCTCGTTGATGTTCTCGGGAATCTCCTCGCGGGCGGGAACGTTCAGGAACTTGCCGCAGAGGGAAGCAGCGTCAAACTCCAGCCAGGAATACTTGGTGGCGTTAGCTACGCTGTTAGTGATAACCTCGAGGCTCTTGGAGCGCTCACGGACGGCGATTACCTGACCGGGTTTCACCTGGCAGGAGGGGATGTTGCAGACGACACCGTCGAGGGTGGTGGGACGGTGAAGGACCAGCTGACGGGCAGCGGCACGGCTGGGGGCGATACCGAGACGGTACACCAGGTTGTCCAGACGGGCTTCGAGCAGGAGGATGAGGTTCTCACCGGTCTGACCCTTCATGCGGGCGGCACGGGCGTAGGTGTTACGGAACTGACGCTCCAGCACACCGTACATGTACTTCACTTTCTGCTTTTCCTTCAGCTGAGTACCATACTCCTTCTGCTTCTTGCGCTTGGCAGCAAGGCCATGCTGTCCGGGAGGGGTATTTCTCTTTTCGAAGTTCTTGTCAGGGCCATAGATGGGCTCGCCGAATTTACGGGCGATGCGAGTGGTAGGACCAGTATATCTTGCCATAGTTCTTCTTTAATTAAAATTAAACTTTACGGCGGCCCTTAGGACGGCAACCATTGTGCGGCATAGGGGTAACGTCGATGATCTCGGTGACCACGATACCTGCATTGTTGATGGTACGGATGGCGCTCTCACGACCGGCACCCGGGCCCTTCACATAGCACTTGACCTTGCGGAGACCAGCGTCGAAGGCGGTCTTGGACGCATCTTCTGCGGCCATCTGGGCGGCGTAAGGAGTATTCTTCTTGGAGCCGCGGAAACCGCACTTACCGGCGGAAGACCAGCTGATCACCTGACCCTGGGCGTTGCACAGGGAAACGATGACGTTGTTGAAGGTAGAGGAGATATGGGCCTGGCCCGTAGCTTCCACCTTGACAACTCTTTTCTTGGTAGTTGTAGTTTTCTTTGCCATAACTGATCAGACTTTACTTGGTTGCTTTCTTCTTGTTGGCAACGGTCTTCTTCTTACCCTTGCGGGTACGTGCGTTGTTCTTGGTGCTCTGGCCACGCACAGGCAGGCCTGCGCGGTGGCGGATGCCACGGTAGCAACCGATATCCATGAGGCGCTTGATGTCCATCTGGACGGAGGAGCGGAGTTCACCCTCAATCTTGAACTCGTCGTTGATGAGGGCACGGATAGCGGCGATCTGCTCGTCGTTCCAGTCTCCGACTTTGATAGTGGGGTCGATGCCGCACTTGTCCAGGATAGTCTGGGCACTGCTGCGGCCAATACCGTAGATATAGGTGAGACCTATAACTCCGTGTTTGTTGTTGGGTAAATCAACACCGGCGATTCTAGCCATATTCTATCTGTACTTTTATTAGTTACACTTATTAACCCTGGCGCATCTTGAACTTGGGGTTCTTCTTGCAGATAACGTACAGGCGGCCTTTACGCCGGACAATCTTGCAGTCTTCGCTGCGTTTCTTGATGGAGGTCTTGACTTTCATCGTTATCTAGTTTTTATTTGTATCTGAAAGAAATTCTTCCTTTGGTTAAATCGTAAGGCGAGATCTCAACTTTGACCCGGTCACCGAGAAGGATATGGATAAAGTTCATCCTCATCTTACCTGAAATGTTGCAGAGGAGGACATGACCGTTTTCCAGCTCTACGCGAAACATCGCGTTGGGGAGGGTTTCGATCACCGTTCCGTCCTGCTCGATAGCTACTTGTTTGGACATAGTCAAAAAGTCACTTTAGAATTTAATGGAACCATCTTTCTCAATGTAGTCGAAGGTCGAAAGTTGTTCGGCCCGGCCTTTACGGACAACAACCGTAAGCTCGTAATGCGCCGCGTTCTTGTGATCGGCGGTGTGAACTGCCCAACCATTTCTTGCAAGATACACACCTCTGCCGCCAGCACAGATCATCGGCTCAATACAAATGGTCATTCCGTCTACAAGGCGAGCGCCGTGACCCCTTCTCCCATAGTTGGGAACACCGGGTTCCTCGTGCATCTCCTTGCCTACTCCGTGTCCTTCGAGTTCGCGGACGACGGAGAAACCGAACGACTCAGCGTACGACTGCACCGCGTATCCGATATCGCCTGTGCGATTGCCTGCCACGGCAGCCTCGATTCCCTTGTACAGGGATGCCTTGGTGACATCCAGGAGCTTCCGGGTTTCGGCATCCACCTCCCCGACCGGGAAGGTGTAAGCCGAATCACCGTTGTAGCCTTTGTACAGGGTTCCGCAGTCTACGGAAACGATGTCACCTTCTTCGAGAGGGCGGTCGGACGGAAAACCGTGCACGACTACATCGTTTACGCTCATGCAGAGAGCTGCAGGGAAGCCATCGAAACCTTTGAAGGAAGGAACGGCACCATGATCACGGATGAAGGTCTCGGCCACCTCATTCAACTTCGCAGTTGTCACACCTGGGGCGACCAGCTTACCAACCTCGGCCAGGGTACGGGACACCAGGTCACCGTTGATCCGGAGCAGTTCGATTTCTTCTTCAGTCTTAGGCCTGAACATATCGTTCTTCTTTATACATTCAAAAATTACATGCCAGAGCGGCCGGTGAGACGGCCGGTCTTCATGAGTCCGTCGTAGTGGCGCATGAGCAGATAGCTTTCGATCTGCTGGAGGGTGTCCAGGATTACGCCCACCATGATCAGCAGCGAGGTGCCGCCGAAGAAGCTGGCGAACTGGTTATTCACACCCATCACGTTGGCAAGCGCCGGCATGCAGGCGATAAAGGCCAGGAAGAAAGCACCCGGGAGGGTGACCCTGGTCATGATATCGTCCAGGTATTCAGCGGTCTTCTTGCCGGGCTTGACACCGGGGATGAAGCCACCGTTCTTCTTCATGTCTTCGGCCATCATGGTGGGGTTCACCGTAACGGCGGTATAGAAGTACGTGAAGACGATTACGAGGAAGCCGAACACGAGGTTATACCAAATGGTGGTGTAGCTGGAGAAAGCGGCGGCGATACCACGGGTGGCATCGTAGCGGCCCAGCAGCATCGGGAACATCATCAGGGCCTGGGCGAAGATGATGGGCATAACGCCGGCAGCATTGATCTTAAGCGGGATGTACTGACGTACGCCGCCATACTGCTTGTTGCCGATGACACGCTTGGCATACTGCACGGGAACTTTACGGACAGCCTGCACGAGGGCGATGGCAGCGAGGATGACAAGCACCCAGACAACCATTTCCACAATGAACAGGAGAGGACCACCCACACCGTTGCCGGTGAACTTCTGCACACCCTCAGCGAAGAGGGCGTAGGGCAGACGGGCGACGATACCGATCATGATGATGAGGGAGATACCGTTGCCGATACCGCGGTCGGTGATTCTCTCGCCAAGCCACATCACGAACATGGAGCCGGCCATCAGGATGACGGTAGACACCAGGTTGAACACGAAGGGGCTCCAGGTAACGGTACGGGCAGCGGCGGGAATCATGCCGGCCACGTAGGCGGGACCCTGGATGGCGAGGACAGCGATGGTGAGGTAGCGGGTGATCTGGTTCATCTTCCGGCGGCCGCTCTCACCTTCCATCTGCATTTTGCGGAAGGCGGGAACGAACATGCCCAGAAGCTGGACGATGATCGATGCCGAGATATACGGCATAACACCGAGGGCGAAGATGGATGCATTACCGAAGGCACCACCGGAGAACATATTGAGAAGGCCGACGAGACCCTCCTGGGTGCCACTGATACCACCCTTCAGGACCTCGGGATCGAGGCCGGGGAGGAGAATGAAGCTACCCAGTCGGTAAACCAGCACAAGCAGGATCGTGTAACCGATCCGCTTGCGCAGTTCCTCGATGTTGTAGATATTCTTGAGTGTCTCAATAAACTTCTTCATCGCTAGTAGCCTTATTCAGTAACGATTGCTTTACCTCCGGCAGCCTCAATCTTCTTGGTAGCAGATGCGGAGAAGGCGTTGGCCTTCACCTCGATGGCGGCGGTGATTTCACCGTTGCCAAGAACTTTCACAAGGTCTCCCTTGGAAGCGATACCGGCGGCGATCAGGGCATCGACGTCGAAGCTCTTCACGCCCAGCTTCTCGCTGAGGGCCTGCAGGGTAGCAACGTTGACAGCCTTGAACTCTACGCGGGTAGGGTTCTTGAATCCGAACTTGGGCAGACGACGCTGAATAGGCATCTGACCACCTTCGAAACCAACCTTGTGCTCGTAACCGGCGCGGGCCTGGGCGCCCTTGGTACCGCGGGTGGCAGTGCCGCCCTTACCGGAACCCTGGCCGCGACCGACGCGCTTGCTGTTATGGGTAGCGCCCTTTGCGGGCTTCAGATTTTCAAGTTTCATCTCTAGTCCTCCTCTTAGTCAATTACTTCATAAGAAACCAGATGCTGTACTTTTTCAAGCATGCCGCGGGTGATGGGAGTATCCTCCACTTCCACGGTCTGGTGCATCCGGCGGATACCGAGAGTCTTGAGGTTAGCGATCTGACGCTTGGTCTCTCCATTCTTGGAGCGGACCTGGGTAATCTTAAGCTTTGCCATAATCTCTCAAGTATTAACCGTTAAAAACTTTGCTCATGGGAACGCCACGAAGGCCGGCCACGGTGTAAGCGTCACGCATCTCGGTGAGAGCGGCGATGGTAGCCTTCACCAGGTTGTGAGGGTTGGAAGAGCCCTTGCTCTTGGCCAGAACGTTCTGGACACCGGCGCTCTCGAACACGGCGCGCATAGCACCACCGGCCTTTACACCGGTACCGGGAGCAGCGGGTTTCATGAACACCTCAGCGCCGCCGAAACGGGCCACCTGCTCGTGAGGGATGGTGGTGTTGATGACAGGAACCTTCACCAGGTTCTTCTTGGCATCCTCCACGCCCTTGGCGATAGCAGCAGTGACTTCGTTGGCTTTGCCGAGACCGTAGCCTACGACACCGTTCTCGTCGCCTACTACGACGATGGCGGCGAAGCGGAAGTGGCGGCCGCCCTTGGTGACCTTGGTAACACGATTGATGGCTACCAGTCTGTCCTTGAGTTCAAGGTCAGAGGTCTTTACTCTTTTTACATTTGAATTTGCCATAGTAGTCTCAGGGATTAGAATACGAGGCCGCCTTCACGGGCAGCATCGGCCAAAGATTTAACTCTGCCGTGGAAGAGGTAACCTCCGCGGTCGAAAGCAACCTGGTTGATACCGGCTGCGAGGGCGCGCTCGGCGATAGCCTTGCCGACGATGGCGGCGGCATCGATGCCGTTCTTGCCTTTGGTCTGGGCGGCCAGGGCCTTGTCATTGGAGGCGGCAGCCACCAGGGTCTTGCCCTCGAGGTCGTTCACCACCTGGACGTAGATCTGCTTGTTGGAGCGGAACACGACCATGCGGGGACGCTCGGCAGTGCCGTTGACATGCTTGCGGATGCGATAGTGAATCCGTCTTCTTCTTTCAATTCTATTCAATGCCATAATTCTATCCTCCTAATTATTTGGCCGAAGCAGTTTTACCAGCCTTACGACGGAGCTGTTCGCCCACAAACTTGATACCCTTGCCCTTATAAGGTTCAGGACGACGGAAGGAGCGGATCTTGGCGGCCACCTGGCCGATCAGCTGCTTGTCTGCACTCTTGAGGATAAGGATGGGGTTCTCACCTTTGCGGACCTGGGGGGTCTCGGCGGTGATCTCCTTGGGCAGCATGATCTGGATGTCATGGGAGTAACCCACAGCCATGGTCAGGAGCTGGCCCTGAGCAGCCACGCGGTAACCCACACCCACGAACTCCTGCTTGATGGTGAAGCCTTCGCTCACACCCACCACCATGTTGTGGACAAGGGCGCGATAGAGGCCGTGCATGGAGCGGAAACGGGGGAGGTCGCTCGGACGGGTGAACTTGATTTCATTTCCCTCGATGGTCACGGTGATATCCGGATCCACCTTCTGGCACATTTCGCCATTAGGGCCTTTCACCTTCACGATATTGCCGTCCAGGAGCTCTGCCTTGGTACCGGCCGGAAGGACTACAGGTAATTTACCGATTCTTGACATAAGTGTAGATTCGTTGATTAGTATACATAGCAAATAACCTCACCGCCAACGTTGAGCTCTTTGGCTTCCTTGTCGGTGATCACGCCCTTGGAAGTGGACAGCACAGCGATACCCAGGCCATTGAGGACGCGGGGCATGTTGGCGACATCGGCGTACTTACGCAGACCGGGAGTACTTACGCGCTGGATGCTCTTGATGGCAGCAGCCTTGGTCTCCGGGTGATACTTGAGGGCGATCTTGATGGTGTTGTAGGGAGTACCTTCCACAACCTTGTAGCTGAGGATGTAACCCTTGTCGCACAGAATCTTGGTGATGGCAAGTTTCATGTTGGAAGCGGGAACTTCCACCACCTTCTTGCCGGCGCTGTAAGCGTTACGGATTCTGGTCAGAAAATCTGCAATGGGATCAGTCATTTTTTTGTCTTTTTGTGGACCGGCGTCGCTGGGGCGCCCGATATCCGATTGTTAATTAATGAATAATGTCTTTCTAGAGATTACCAGCTGGCCTTCTTGACGCCCGGGATGAGGCCCTGAGAGGCCATTTCGCGGAACTGAATACGGCTGAGGCCGAATTCACGCATATAACCCTTGGGACGACCGGTAAGGGAGCAGCGGTTGTGGAGACGTACGGGGCTGGCGTTCTTGGGGAGCTTGTCAAGGGCGGCGTAATCACCGGCCTCTTTCAGAGCTGCGCGCTTGGCGGCGTACTTAGCAACTAATTTCGCGCGTTTAACCTCGCGAGCTTTCATTGATTCCTTTGCCATGCTACTATCTTAGTTATTGTGTTTCTTGAAAGGAAGACCGAAGGCCTTGAGAAGGGCGTGAGCCTCTTCGTCGGACTTGGCGGTGGTCACGAAGGTGATTTCCACACCGTGGATACGGGGGTTCTTGTCAATCTCAACTTCGGGGAAGATGATCTGCTCCTTGATACCGAGGGTGTAGTTACCCTGGCCGTCCATCTTCTCGGAGATACCGTTGAAGTCGCGGATACGGGGCAGAGCCACGCGGATGAGACGCTCCAGGAACTCGTACATGCGGACGTCGCGGAGGGTTACCTTGGCGCCGATGGGCATGCCCTTACGGAGTTTGAAGTTGGAGATATCCTTGCGGGAGTTGGTGATGACGGCCTTCTGACCGGCGATGATGGAGAGCTCTTCGGCGGCTTCCTCCACCAGCTTCTTGTCCTGGGTGGCGTCGCCCACACCTTCATTGAGGGTGATCTTCACCAGCTTGGGAACCTGCATCACGGTGCTGTAGGAGAACTGCTTCATCAGAGCAGGAATGATCTCCTCCTTGTATACTTTCTTGAGGTCAGGGCAATATCCGGTAGGAAGAGCCTGAACTTCTGCGGGTTTGTTTGCTTTCTTTGCCATAATTACTTGATCTCCTCTCCGGTTGTTTTAGCAATACGGACTTTCTTGCCGTCCACTTCCTTGTGAGCAACCCTGGTAGCCTTGCCGTTGGCGTCTACCAGCTGCACGTTGGACACGTGGATACCGGCTTCCTGTTTGATGATACCGCCCTGGGGAGCCTTCGGGTTGGGTTTGGTGTGCTTGGACACCATGTTGATACCCTCTACGATGACGCGGTCTTTGTCGCGGAGCACTTCCAGAACTTTTCCGGTTTTGCCCTTGTCGTTACCGGCATTCACATACACGGTATCGCCTTTCTTGATATTGAACTTTTTCATAACGCGTATCTTATATTAGAGGACTTCCGGAGCCAGTGAAACAATCTTCATGTAGTTCTCGCGGAGCTCGCGGGCGACGGGACCGAAAATACGGGTACCGCGGAGTTCGCCTGCGCCGTTCAGCAGAACGCATGCATTCTCATCGAAACGGATATAAGAGCCGTCGGGACGACGGATTTCTTTCTTGGTGCGCACAACGACGGCCTTGCTCACGGTGCCCTTCTTGATGTCGCCACCGGGGATGGCGCTCTTGACGGTCACGACGATGGTCTCGCCGATGGTGGCATAACGGTGGCGGGTACCGCCCAGCACGCGGATGCAGAGGACTTCCTTAGCACCGCTGTTGTCGGCAACCGTTAAACGTGATTCCTGCTGTATCATAATTACTTGACTTTTTCTACGATTTCAACTAATCTCCAGTTCTTGGTCTTGCTCAGAGGACGGGTCTCCATGATGCGGACGGTGTCGCCCTCGGAGCATTCGTTCTTGGCGTCCTCAGCAACGAACTTGGTGGTCTTCTTTACGAATTTACCGTAAATAGGGTGCTTCTCGTGGATTTCTACTGCCACGACGATGGTCTTGTCCATCTTATTGCTGACCACGATACCTACTCTTTCTTTACGAAGATTTCTTTCCATAGGTCGGTACTACTTTAGTTCTGCTGTTTCTCTTTCTCGGCCAGGATGGTGATCATGCGGGCAATATCCTGACGGGTCTTGCGGATCTTGGAGGTGTCCTCCAGCGGAGAGATCGCATGATTGAGCTTCATGGTGTCGAGGTTGTTCTTTTCGACTTCGATGCGGTCGCGAAGATCTGCGACGGACATCTCACGTACTTCGGATACTTTCATTTTCTTCTCCTCCGTTAATTATTCTTCTACATAATCCCTGCGGACCACGAACTTGGTGGCAACGGGAAGCTTGTTGGCGGCAAGACGCATGGCCTCTTTGGCAACGGCGAGAGATACGCCCTCGGCCTCGAAGAGGATACGGCCAGGAGTGATAGGAGCTACGAAGCCCTGAGGATCACCCTTACCTTTACCCATACGGGTATCGAGCGGCTTAGCGGTGAACGGCTTCACAGGGAAGACACGGATCCAGATCTGACCTTCACGGTTCATACGACGGGAGATGGCCTGACGGGCAGCCTCGATCTGGTGGGCAGTGAGCCAGCAGTTCTCAAGGTTCTTGAGGCCGAAGGAACCGAATGCGAGCTGGTTTCCGCGACCGGAATTGCCCTTCATACGGTTTTTCTGTTCCCTTCTGAATTTTGTTCTTTTAGGCTGTAACATTGCTGTAATGTTTTTAAATTTTCCTTATTAGTCCCTAACTCATTGAAACTCAGCTGGTTGGGTGCATTTTGCTCCAATTTCGGGACTGCAAAGTTACAAAAAAAATCCGAATCACCAAACTTTTTTGCGTGATTTTTCAACTTTTTCGACCGCAAAAATCGATAGCTAAGTAACGCGTTTTTCGTCAGTTATGAAAAGTGATGAAAATTTCTTCCGCGCATTTTGGACAGGCGCAAACACGGGCATCGGCCCGCCTATCGGCGAACCTTGCCTATCGCGCTGATACACACGCACCTAACTTTTTCTCTTTCGGCCGACCAGCCTAAAGAGAAAAAAGCAAAGCGCTGAGAACGAGCGCGTTATAAGGATTCGCTACTGAAAGTAATGCTCCGGCACCGTCACGACGGGCGGATCTTCCCAGAAAATGGACCAGTAGAGGGACGGGAACTGACCGGCATTCCAGATTTGCACCAGTTCCTCGATGTCTTTGTCGGCGCCGGTGGGGTCGTACTGGGATTTGAGGTCGTTGTCGAAGAGTTTTGCGATGGCCTGCCAGAAGCCGGCCGCCACGCGGTTCTTATAGTCGTGGATGATGTCGTAGGAGGAGAGCCCGGTCTCGCGGGCGATGAGTTTCAGAAGCAGTGCGCCCTGTGAAATGGTCATGTTCCGGAGCGCTCCTTCAAAGTCCTTGAACAGCTGGTCCTGCACGGCGTCCATATATATCTGCTTGCGTAAACCCTTGTAATGGCGTGCGTTAAGCGTACTGTCCACCTGCTTTTTGAGGCCGCCGGATGCCTGGGCATAGGGGTACACGCGCGCAAAACGCCAGACCAGCTTGTAGTAATCCCGCCAGTTCTTCTCAGAGGAGTGACGGCTGCGCCCGAAGATATAGATGGGCGGCAGGGCGTCGTAGTAGGTGGTGTCGCCGTCGTGCACCAGCATGCGCATATAGCCCGCGCCGGCCGATGCCCCCCGTTCGCTGTTTACCTGCGCGCGGGCCATGGCCTCCTGCTTCTCGCGGGCGCGTTCCATCGCACGGCGCACATGGTTCTGCGCAGCTCCCATCGGCCCGAAAACGGCCAATGCGAGGAGCACAACGATATAACGGGCGCATTTCACGCTGCAAAACTACATATTATCGGAAACAATCGCAACTCTTTTCTTTCGCGAATCCTTGCAAGTTGCTGATTCACAGGCTGGTTGGTTTTTCTCTTTAGGCTGGTCGGGCGAAAGAGAAAAACGTAGAAGGCCGATTATCAGGGGGTTAGTCGGGGTGCGCCGATGGAACTAGCCGCGGGCGGAGAGGCTGGCGGTGTCGGAGTCGAAGACGAGCCAGTTGGGGGCGGTCATCCAGTCTCCGAGGATGTGGAGACGGGCTGCGCCGACGGGCATGTCCACGCGGGAGTGATAATGGCCGAAAATGAAGTAGTTCACGGGGTTATGGGACTGGAAGCCGGCGCAGTACTTATAGAGGGGCTCGTCCTCTCCGCGGAACGTATAGGCGATGGGCTTCTCCGCGCGGGAACGGTGGCTCCAGCCGGTAGCCCACTTGAAGGCAATCCAGGGATGGAGGGTGGAAAAGAGCACCTGCGCCCATCGGCTGGTGAAAACGGCCTTAAGAAACTTGTACCAGTAGTTGCCGGGACCCAGACCGTCTCCGTGTCCCAGGCAGAAGCGCTTGCCGGCGATATCCGTCACATAAGGCTGGGGCAGCTTGACCATGCCCAGCTCCTCGAAATAGGAGAAGCACCAGTGGTCATGGTTTCCCTCGAAGAAGTATACCTTGACGCCGCTGTCGATGAGCCAGGTAAGGGCTCCCAGCACGCGGGCGCCGCCTTTGGGCACCACGAAGCGGTACTCGTACCAGAAGTCGAAGATGTCCCCGAGAAGATAGAGGGCCGATGTCTCCTCCGGGTCTATCTCCCGAAGGAATTTCACGAAGTTTTTCTCCCGCTGCGCGGGGTCTCCGACCTGGAGGCCCAGATGGATGTCGGAAACGAAATATGTCAGATGTTTAGGCATAAGACAGGACGAAGATGACGGCAGCCACCACAAGGCAGTAGAGGGCGAACCAGCTGAGCTTCGCCTTCTTCACGATGGCAATCATCACCTTGCAGGCGAAAAGGCCGCTCACAAAGGCCGATACAAAGCCCAGCAGAAGGGGCAGGGAACCCACGCCGGCGCCGAAGGTCGCTTCTCCGGCGGCCACCTTGAGAAGATCCAGGCTCTGCTCGCCGATGATGGGGATGAGCACCATGAGGAAGGAAAACTGGGCCATGCTCTCACGCTTGACGCCGGTGAGAAGGCCCGTTGCGATGGTGCTGCCGCTGCGGGAGACGCCGGGAATGACGGCGAAAGCCTGCGCCAGACCCACCACGAAGGCCTGCCAGTAAGATACGCCGTTACGGGTATCCCTGGCAACGGGCACCTTGAAACGCTTGCCGGCATTGTCAGAGAAAAGAAGGAGACCGGCCGTGATGCAGAGGCCGACGCCCACCTGCCAGAGCTCACCGCTGAACAGGGCGTCCACCTGGTCCTTCAGGAGAAAGCCCACGAGGGCGACGGGAATGAGGGATACCAGTATCTTGCACACATAGTCTGTCTCGTCGTTGTATCTGAACTTGAAAAAGCCCTTGAGGAGCGTCCAGATGACGCTCCAGAACACCACGATGGTTGCCAGTACCGTGGCGAAGTGCACGGTAACGGTGAAATCCAGGAAGCCCTCGGCATCGGCCCCCACGATTTCCTTGAAGATCATGAGATGTCCCGAGCTGGACACCGGGAGGAACTCGGTGAGGCCCTGAACCAGCCCCAGAATGATTGCCTGCCACCACTCCATACGCTATTCCTCCTCTTTAAAACGGCCCATGATGGCCACGATTTCCAGCACGATGCCGGCCACGATCACAATAGGTGCGGCCACCAGGCGACGCCAGTCAAACATGGCGTAGTTGAAAACGTCGGGGTCTGAGGAGCCGCCGCCGGAAAGGAGCAGGAAACCTGCCGCCATTATGAGGAGTCCGGCAATCATGAACTTGATATTCCTGGGCCCGAGGGCCATTTTGTCTGCGTTTTTGGATGCCATAGCTTAATATGTATATAATTTATCACGGTCGTATCCCACCAGACGGCCCACCATCACGAAAGTACTGGCCATGCAGATGGCCACGCCCGTCACCAGCACCACGGCCATTACCTCCAGGAGGGAGTCGATGGTGAAGATCTGGAACAGCTGGGGGAACTCGTCCCGCACGATGTAGAGGATGCCTACCAGGAAGATGATGCCGAGAAGCGCAGCAAAAAGCCCCTGCAGCGCAGCCCGGCCCATGAAAGGAGCGCGGATGTAGGACTTGGTGGCCCCGACAAGGTGCATGGTATGGATGGTGAACCGGCGGGAGAAAAGGTCCAGCCGGACGGTATTGGCAATGAGTACGAAGGAGATGAACAGAAGGAGCGCCACCATGACGACGATTCCGAGGGAAATGCGGCGCAGGTTCTGGTTGAGGGCATCTACGAGGGATGTCTGATAAACGACCTCCTCCACGAGGGGCGACTCCGAGAGGGCGGCCCGCACGACGGCCAGGCTGTCGGAGGACACATACCCGGCTTCCAGGTTTACGTCGATGGAAATGGGAACGGGAGCGGTCTCGAATACATCCAGGAAATCCTGGCCCAGCATTTTGGACATTTCTTCCACTCCTTCGTCACGGGAAACATAGTGCGTAGCCCGCACGCCGGGAATGGACGCCACCTGGGACTCGTATTTGAGCGCCTGTTCCTCCGTCACGTGCTGCTTGAGGAGGACGGACACCTGAAGATTTTCCTTGAAATAGTTCCCGACGGCCCGTGCATTCACGAGCAGAAGGGTTCCCATACCAACCAAAAGCAGCACCAGCGACAGGCTGATGACGGTGGAAACCCAGGCGCTGACAAGGCGCCGACGTATGGTGGAAGTGCTCATATTTCGCCCCAAAGTTACGGAAAGCGCCGAAAAACTCAAAAATTTTTAGTAACTTTGTGGGTTAATATTTTTTTACTTATGGGAGATTCCGTCAAGAAGATTCTGTTCGTCAGCGCAGAGATGGAGCCATACCTTCCGGAGACCCGGATTGCCAAGCTCTGCCGCGAACTGCCCCAGGGCATTCAGGAGCGCCACAAGGAAATCCGCGCCTTCATGCCCCGATACGGCTGCATCAACGAGCGCAAGAACCAGTTGCATGAGGTCATCCGCCTGTCGGGGATGAATATCATCATCGGAGACGTAGACCGCCCGCTGGTCATCAAGGTAGCATCCATATCGGCCGCCCGCATCCAGGTATACTTCATCGATAACGAAGACTACTTCCGCCGCAAGCAGATTTACGCCGACGAAAACGGCCAGTTCTTCGCCGACAACGGCGAACGCGCCATCTTCTTCGCACGCGGCGTGCTGGAGACGGTCAAGAAGCTGCGCTGGGCTCCGGATATCATCCACTGCTCGGGCTGGATTTCCCACGTACTCCCCCTGTACCTGAAGAAAGCCTACAAGGACGATCCCATTTTCTCAGGCTCCAAGGTGGTTCTGTCGCTCTACGATGACATCACCCGGGATCCCCTCTCCCCCGGCTATGCCAACACCATCCTGTACGGCGGCATCAAACCGGAGGACGTCTCCCTCCTCTCGGACCAGGCCGACGGCATGGAACTTGCAAAACTAGCCGCGCAGTATGCCGACGGAATCATCATGGGCTGCCCGGATGTGGACGCATCCCTCAAGGAGCACTGCTCCGCCCTGGGCGTTCCCGTGCTCCCCTATGAGGAAAACACGTTCCAGGACGGCAGCTACATGGACCGTTACAACGCATTTTACGACGACCTTCTAAAATGAGAAAAATCCTTGCCTTGAGCATGGCTGCAGCCCTGGTCCTTCCGGGCTGCGTGGAAGTGGACAACAGCCTGGGAGAAGGGCTGGTGGACAAGAGCCTGCTCTACGACACCCATACGGTGGAGTTCGACCTCACCGAAATCCAGATGAAAAACGCCGACGCCCTGTCGGGTTATTCCTCTTCCAAGCTCACCATCGGCGCCATCCGCGACGAAGTGCTCGGACTCACCACCCGTGAGGCCGCCTTCCCGCTCATCCCCGCCCTGGACACCATTGACCTGGGCTCCAATCCCACGCCGGTGAGCTTTGCCATCCGTTTTGCCGGAGACTCCATCTCCTGCAACGATGACACGCAGGCCCGCATCCTCCAGAACATCCGCGTCACCCGCCTCACCGCTCCCCTTCCCGTGGGAACCGGTACCAGCTGCACGCAGGAGATTGCCCACGGCAGCGAGTCCATCACCAGCGGCACTCCCGTATATGACGGAGACGGCGAACTCAGTTTCTCCTTCTCCAAGGCCTACGCCCAGGAGTACATTGACGCGCTCCTCAAGCTGGATTCCAAAAACGGTCTCAAGAACCGCCTCACGGAAGAAGACGGCGTGGACGAGCACTATGACGAATGGGTGGACGAGGTTCCCGGCATCCACATTGCAACGGATGTCCCCGAGGGAAACGGCGGCCGCATCAACCTGTTCGAATTCTCCTGCCTGAGCGTGAGCAACAACTACTACACGCGCAACAACAATCTGGCAGCCCTCAAGGTCCACAGTACCTGGGAAGGCGTGGAGAAAGACTCCACGTTCCTGTTCATCCCGGGAGAGACGGCCTTCTTCGACGAGGCCGAATACCTGGAAAACAACACCAAGTTTGACCAGTACTGCTTTAACCGCACCACCCACACCTCCACGGGCGGCCTGGCCACCGACAAGATTATGGTGGAAGGCGGCGGCGGTCTCAAGCCCGTCATCCTGGCTAGCGAGCTGCAGAGCAAGACGTGGGCGGCCATTGACAAAGCCGGCGGAGACCCCAAGAAGGTCATCATTGTGAAGGCTTCCATCGTTCTCCCCTTTGACATGCCGCAGAGCTACGAAGACTTCAAGTACTTCCCTTCCGTCCTGAGCCCTACCATCCAGCAGAAGGCCAAGGACGATGACGGTGAGGAATACATTACCTTCGCCGGACTTACCGACGCCAGCGTAAGCTCCGAGAACCAGGGCAACATAGACCGTTCCAACCTCCAGTATGCCCCGGACATCACCTACCACCTGCAGGCCATCATGGACCGCAACGACCTTTCCAGCAGCACCGACTCCGACATCTGGCTCCTTACCATCCACACGGAGAAAGTTGCAAACGCCAACGGATCGGCCTACGACAACAGCTACTACCAGCAGCTGATGTATGCCAGCTACTATAACAGCCTCTATGGCGGATATGGCGGTTACGGCGGATACGGCAGCTATGGCGGGTATGGCGGCTATGGCGGTTACGGCTACAGCAACTACTATAACTACATGATGCTGGCCCAGATGATGAGCGCCTCGCAGCAGCAGACCTACAGCTACACCACGGAGCTGGACAAGGACCGTTTCTACCGCGCCATCCTTTGCGGCCCCGCCAGCGAGCGCAAGCCCGTGTTCCGGGTCACTTACGCCATCCCCAAGAACTAATGCGAATCACATATGACAAAAAAAGAGGCCAGCCTTTCAGCTGACCTCTTTTATGTTTGACTGGACTTATTAAGCACCAATCTTTTCTGCAACTTTGGTGATGGCGTCACCGACGGTAGCGATACCGCTGGTTTCCTCATCGGGGATTTTGATGCCGAAAACACGCTCGAATTCCATGAGGAGTTCTACGGTATCCAGGGAATCGGCACCGAGGTCGTTGGTGAAGCTAGCGGACTCGGTTACGGCGCTTTCTTCAACACCCAGCTTGTCAACGATAATATCCTTGACCTGCTTTACGATTTCTTCCTTTGTCATAATGATAGGTTTTAAGTTTATTGTTTTACGTTCTTAACTTCAAATCCAAAAAGCGCACAAAGTTAATACATTTTTCTCAAAAACGAAACACTTACTGGCAAAAGCGCCTTTTGCACCTCATTGAATTTGTGTATCTTTGTCATCCCAAGCTATGACCGTCAAAGAGAAAATAGCCCTGTTTCCCCATTCGCCCGGCGTGTACCGCTACTACGACGCCGAGGGAAAAGTGATTTATGTGGGCAAGGCAAAAGACCTTCACAAGCGCGTCGCGCAGTATTTTGTTCCCCCGGAGCGGCTCAATACCAAGACCCGCATCCTCGTGAGCAAGATAGCCGATGCCCAGTTCTCGGTAGTGGACTCGGAGGCCGATGCCCTTCTCCTGGAGAATAACCTCATCAAGCAGTACAAGCCCAAGTACAACATCCTTCTCAAGGATTCCAAGACCTATCCCTGGATCTGCGTCACCGGTGACGACTTCCCCAAGGTGTTCATCACCCGGCGCGTAGAAAAAGGAAACCGGTATTTTGGCCCGTACAGCAGCGTCATGCACGCAAGGAACCTGGTCGATTTCTTCGGGGACATGTACCCGCTTCGTACCTGCAACCTCAAGATTACCTCCGAGGCCATCCTGCGCCACAAGTTCCGCCCGTGCCTGAATTTCCATATAGGCCGATGCAAGGCTCCCTGCATCGGCAATATCTCCAAGGAGGAGTACAACGCGAATATCGAGGAAATCGTGCACATCCTCAGCGGACGCGGCGGAGAGGTCATCCGCCATTACAAAGCCCTTATGGCCGATGCCGCCGAGCGCCTTGCCTTCGAAGAAGCGCAGACATATAAAGAAGAGCTGCGCAGCCTGGAAAAACACTACTCAAAGAGCATCATCACGCAGGCGGCCGACACCGATGCCGATGTCTTCTCCCTCGTCTTTGACGGGGCCGAGGCCTTCGGCAATTTCCTCCGTATCCGGGGTGGCGCCATTGTCCAGAGCCTGAACCTGGGATTCCGCAGCCAGATTGAAGAGGAGCAGGGCGCCATGCTGTCGGCCTTCATCGGCGAAATCGAAGACAAGTTCGGGGCGCTCTCAAAGGAAGTGATTGTGCCCTTTTTGCCCGACGTGGAGATAGAAGGCGTTACGTTCCGCATTCCCCAGCGGGGAGACAAACTGGCCCTGCTGGAGCTGAGCGCCAAGAATGCCAAGGAGTTCCACTTCAACAGCATCAAGCAGCGGGAGCACACAGATCCCGACGCCTTCCGAATGAGCGTGATGCAGGAGCTCCAGAAGGCACTGGGAATGTCTGTACTCCCCCGTCACATGGAATGCTTCGACAACTCCAATATCCAGGGCACCAATCCTGTGGCGTCCTGCGTGGTGTTCCGGGACGCCGAGCCTTCCAAGAAGGACTACCGCCGCTTCAAGATTAAAACGGTGGTGGGCGCCAACGACTTCGCTTCCATGAAAGAGGTGGTGAACCGCCGCTATTCCCGCATGCTGACCGAGGCACCGGATGACCTACCCCAGCTCATTGTCATCGACGGTGGCAAGGGGCAGCTTGAGTTTGCCTGGGAGGCCCTGGCCGAACTGGGCATCCTGGATCGCGTCACCGTCGTGGGCCTTGCCAAACGCCTGGAAGAAGTAATAAGGGTGGGAGACCCGTATCCGCTGTTTATTGACCGCAATTCGCAGGCCCTGAAGGTGCTGCAGCGCATCCGTGACGAGGCACACCGCTTTGGCATCACCTTCCACCGGAATCTCCGTTCCAAGGCCGCTATCCAGAGCGCCCTTCGCGAAATCAAGGGCGTAGGAGAAAAGACCGAACAGCGTCTTCTCATGCACTACGGCTCCGTAGCCCGCATTGCCGACGCTCCCCTCGAAGAACTATCGGCTCTGGTAGGAGCCAATCTAGCGATACAAATACATAATTATTTAAACGAATAAAACTGCCGGCCGGAGGCCGCGGGGGATAATAGGGGGCAGAGCCCCCTCAAAAGAAAATGTGCGAGAGCAAAATGCGTATGACTGAGAAGCAATTCAACAAATACTTCAGTGCGTTCATCCTGATCGGGATGTCCGTGGTAACCTGCATCGTAACGGGCATCAAGCTGCGCGGGGCGGCCGAAGGACAGACCCTGTGGCTGCTGATGTCGGCCCTGGGATCGCTGATGGGCGTTCTGGCCACGGTATGTTCGGCCAACGGCTGGATCATCACCTTCCTCTTCGGCGTCCTGGACGTGACCATCTATGGCGTGGCGTGCTGGGTAAACTGGATGGAAGGCGGTTCGGGCCTGGGGAATGCCCTGCTGCATTTCCTGTACTTTGTTCCTATGCAACTGGTGGGCTTCCTGCAGTGGAAGCGACGCGGCGCAAAGGGAGATTCGCAGGTAAAGGCGCGGCGCCTCACTCCCGCGATGCGCTGGGCCTGGCTGGGCATTTCGGTCGTGGCCACCGTGGTGCTTTACCTGATCCTGGCCCGCTTCGACCGCTCGGCAGCCCAGGGCTTCCTGCGGGTTGCCGTGATCCTGGACGTGATTCCGCTGGTGTGCAATGTCATCGGCCAGCTGCTTATGTCCACGGCCTATATGGAACAGTGGATCTTCTGGATTGCCGTGAACATCTTCTCCATCGCCCTCTGGATTAACTCGGACCAGTCATTCGCCCCCGTGTACATCGTCAAGTACAGTTTCTACCTGCTCAACTCCTTCAACGGCCTGCGCATCTGGTACAACCTGAGCAAAGAGCAGTAGCTTCCCTCTTCGCACCGTGGGTGCAACCGTTTAATATCCAAACAGATACGCAAAAACGCCTGGTCGAATTCGATCAGGCGTTTTAATTTAAAATGCTGTTAATTAGCAGTTTAACTCCACGGGGATTATTTGCCCAGAGCAGCAGCAACGGCGGGATCCAGCTTCTCACCACGGAGAGCGTCTCCACGGGCGATGATCTTGCCCTCGGCGTCGAAGAGGATCATGTGGGGAATGCCCTGGATGCCATAGAGGGAAGCGGGCTCCTGATGACCGTTGTTGAGCTGGTTCCACTGGATACCATACACAGCGGCGGTGTCAACGGTGTTTTTCCAGTTCATGCCGCGGCTCTCTTCCCAGACGGCTACGCTGAGGACGTCGAAGTTTTCACCGTGATACTTTTCCCAAACGGCTTTGATGTTGGGAAGCTCGGCCTTGCAGGGAGGGCACCAGGGAGACCAGAAGTCTACGAGGAATACTTTGCCCTTGCCGACGAAGTCGGAGAGGCTCTTGGACTCGTAAACAGGCTCGCCATTGGCGTCCAGACCGGTTACGTGCTGTACGGTGAAGTCGGTGAAGACCTGGCCCTCGGCGGTAGCGAGACTGGCGTTAACGTTCTCTTTCAGGTAAGCTACGAAAGCGGAATCCTTGCCCTCGAGGGGTGCGGAAAGCTTATTGAGGTACTTGGCAAGTTCTGCGGGCTCAATGTCGGAGTACACCTGCTTGAGGGCCTCTACGCCCACGGCGTTGTCCAGGTTGGCCTTGAGGGCGGCCTTGTTGTAGTCGAGGAAGGCGTTGTAAGCGCTGTCGGCGAAAGCTTCGGCGGCCTCCTGCTCATCATCGGAGAAGGAAGCCAGACGGGTGCGGTAGTTGTCCATAAAGGTCTGGTTCCACTCGTTGAACTCGGCCATCTTTTCTTCCACAGTCTTGGTTTTGCAGCTCACCAGCATAGCGGCGGCAGCCATTAGGATGAATACACTCTTTTTCATTTCTTGATTGTTTATGAATGACTTACAAATATAAGAAAAAGCGGCTGAAAAATCAGTCGCTTTTTCTAAAAATATGCTGTAAAGCTTATCGACGCTCTCCGCGACCGCCTTCACGGCCACCGCGACGCTCGCCACGGCCACCACGACGCTCACCGCGCTCGCCACGACCGCCTTCACGACGACCGGAGTTTGCAGGAGCAGCGCTGGAAGCGAAGCCGGCGTTGGGGGAGAGATCCTGCTTGCCGTACTTCTCACCGTTGCAGATCCACACCTTGATACCCATGGTACCCATCTGGGTGTGAGCTACTGCAAGCGCGTAGTCGATATCGGCACGGAAGGTGTGCAGCGGGGTGCGGCCTTCCTTGAACATCTCGCTGCGGGCGATTTCGGCGCCGCCTACACGGCCACTGATCTGGACCTTGATGCCCTCGGCACCCACACGCATGGCGGTGGCGATGGCCATCTTGATGGCGCGGCGATAGCTCACGCGGCCCTCGATCTGGTGGGCGATGGAGTCTGCTACGATGGTAGCATCTACCTCAGGGCGCTTCACCTCGAAGATGTTGATCTGGACCTCCTTCTTGGTCACCTTCTTGAGCTCTTCCTTGAGCTTGTCAACTTCCTGACCACCTTTACCGATGATCACACCCGGACGGGCGGCATGGATGGTGACGGTGATGAGCTTGAGGGTGCGCTCAATGATGATGCGGGAGAGGCTGGCCTTTGCAAGGCGGCTGCCCAGATATTTACGGATCTCGTAGTCTTCGGCGATCTTCTCGGCGTAGTTACCGCCTACCCAGTTGGAGTCCCAACCACGGGTGATGCCGATACGGTTGCTGATAGGATTTGTTTTCTGTCCCATAGTTTATTTCTCCTCCACTGCTTTTTTGACGTCAAGTACGATAGTAACGTGGTTGGAACGCTTGCGGATGCGACCGGCACGGCCCTGAGGGCACGGGCGGATACGCTTGAGCGTGCGGCCTTCGTCTACCATGATGGTCTTGACGATCACGTTGCCGGATTCAAGCTCCTTCGTCTGCTCCGGGTTTTTGGCTTCCCAGTTGGCGATGGCGCTCTTCAGGAGTTTCTCCAGACGCACGGAAGCGTCACGCTTCGAGTAGTGGAGAAGATCCAGAGCGTGGTTGACTTCTACGCCACGGATGGTGTCGCAAACGAGGCGCATCTTCCGGGGGGAGGTAGGAACGTCATTAAGTTTAGCGATAGCTGTCTGCTTCTTGGCCTCTTTCAGGCGCTCGGCCATCAGATGTTTTCTCTTTCCCATAATGTCAATCCTTTAAACATTATTTCTTATTGTTGCCTGCGTGGCCGCGGAAGGTGCGGGTGGGAGCAAATTCGCCCAGCTTGTGACCTACCATATTCTCAGTGACGTACACGGGAATAAACTTGTTGCCGTTGTGGACGGCAATGGTGTGGCCGACAAAGTCAGGGGAAATCATGCTGGCACGGGACCAAGTCTTGACAACCTCTTTCTTCTTGCTACCGTCATTCATAGCAAGAATTCTGTTCTCCAGGGCTTCCTGGATGTACGGTCCTTTTTTAAGTGAACGACTCATAATCTGTTAGTTTATTCCGTTATTTCTTACGTCTTTCAATGATAAACTTGTTAGACACGGCCTTCGGGTTGCGGGTCTTGTAGCCCTTTGCAGGCAGACCCTTACGGGAACGCGGGTGTCCACCGGAGGCGCGGCCTTCACCACCACCCATCGGGTGATCGTGGGGGTTCATCACAACACCACGGTTGTGAGGACGCTTGCCCTGATGACGGGTACGTCCGGCCTTACCGTCGGATTCCAGATTATGGTCCGGGTTGGAAACGGTACCTACAGTAGCGCGGCAGGTAACGGGAACCATGCGGGTCTCACCCGAAGGGAGGCGCAGGATGGCGTAGTTGCCTTCGCGGGCTGCGAGCTGGGCATAAGTGCCGGCGGAGCGGGCCATAGCGGCGCCCTGACCGGGACGGAGCTCGATAGCGTGTACGAGGGTACCGACGGGGATGTTGGCGAGAGGGAGGCAGTTACCCATATCCGGGGCAGCCTGAGGGCCGCTCTCCACCACCTGACCGACCTGGAGGCCGTTAGGGGCGATGATGTAGCTCTTGAGACCGTCCTCGTACTGGATGAGGGCGATGCGGGCGCTGCGGTTAGGGTCGTACTCGATGGTGAGCACGGTTGCCTTGAACTCATCACGGTTGCGGACAAAGTCCACCAGGCGGTACATTCTCTTGTGTCCGCCGCCGCGGTAACGGACGGTCATCTGACCGGTGTTGTTGCGGCCACCCGTGGAGTGGAGGGGAGCAAGAAGCTTCTTATAGGGCTTCTTCGCGGTGATTTCGTCGAAGGAGCTGATAGCTTTGTTACGCTGGCCGGGAGTAACCGGCTTGTACTTTTTGATTGCCATAGTTTATTCTCCTTCTTAGATGTTAGCGTAGAAATCAATCTTGTCTTCACCTGCAAGGGTCACATAGGCCTTCTTGAAGTGATTCATACGACCGCGAAGCAGACCGGCCTTGGTGTAGCGCTGCTTGCGCTTTCCGTGGTAGTTGAGGGTGTTCACGTCTGCGACGGAAACGCCGTACATCTGCTCCACGGCAGCCTTGATCTGAAGCTTATTGGCCTTGCGGTCCACGATGAAACCGTAACGGTTGAGCTTTTCGCCCTCAGCCGTCATTTTCTCGGTTACGATTGGCTTAATTAAAATACCCATTGTCTTTTCTCCTTTACTTTACTCTTGCTGCGAGGATGTCCTGCACGCCGTCCACAAGCACCAGGGAATGGGCATTCATGATAGCGTAGGTATTGATCTCGTCAACGGTGATCACCTGCACGGAGGGCAGGTTGCGGGATGACAGGAAAATATTGTTGGAGTTCTCCGGGAGAACGAAGAGCACCTTGCGGTCTCCGGCCTTGATAGCGGAGAGGATATTCTTGAACTCCTTGGTCTTGGGGGCGTCCATGGCGAAGGGCTCTACGAGCACGATCTTGCCTTCGGCGGCCTTGTAGGAGAGAGCGCTCACGCGAGCGAGCTGCTTTACCTTCTTGTTGAGCTTGAAGCGGTAGTCGCGGGGCTTGGGGCCGAACACGTTACCACCACCCACGAAGATACCGGCCTTGAGGGAACCGTGACGAGCACCGCCGCCGCCCTTCTGGCGACCCAGCTTCTTGGTGGAATAAGCAACCTCGCTGCGATCCTTGGTCTTGGCAGTGCCCTGACGCTGGGCGGCGAGATAGTTGAGAACGTCCAGATAGATGACGTGGTCGTTGGGCTGAACGCCGAAGACCTTCTCATCGAGGACTACCTTCTTTCCGGATTCAGTTCCGTCAATCTTATATACAGAAAGTTCCATAGCTTAAGCCTCCAGAATAATGTAAGAACCTTTGGCTCCGGGGACGGAACCCTTTACTACTACGAGATTGTTCTCAGGGATGACTTTGAGGACCTCGAGGTTGAATACCTTCACACGCTCGTTGCCCATGTGACCTGCCATGCGCATTCCCGGGAAAACGCGGGAAGGCCAGGAGGATGCACCCATGGAACCAGGGTGGCGGAGGCGGTTGTGCTGACCGTGGGTCTGACCACCTACACCGGCGAATCCGTGACGCTTGACAACGCCCTGGAAACCTTTACCTTTAGAAGTACCGACAACATCAACGTACTTGACATCCTCAGTGAAGACATCGGCCACGGTGATGGTGTCTCCGAGCTTGAGCTCTCCGGCGAAGTCTGCTGCGAATTCCACGAGCTTCTTCTTGGGAGTAGTTCCAGCCTTTTCGAAATGGCCCTTGAGGGCCGCGCTGGTGCGTTTCTCTTTCTTTTCGTCATAGGCAAGCTGCACGGCGGAGTAACCGTCGGTTTCTACAGTGCGAACCTGCGTGACAACACACGGACCAGCCTCAACGACAGTGCACGGGATATTCTTCCCGTCGGCACCGAAGACGGAAATCATTCCGACTTTCTTTCCAATTAAACCAGGCATTGGTGTTTGTTAATTAATTGTTAATTAATGTTTTATAACGCATTGGAGGCCACTTGGGCACAATTGCGGACCGCAAAGATACGGATAAATTCCCGATAATCAAAACTTTTTAACAGATTTATCAACATCCCAACTAATTGGGATTTGATTATTTGCACGAATCAATTACCTTTGTAGTGTTTGATTATGAAACACTTCATTACACTGTATCTTGCGGTCTTTCTTTGCGGGCCGATGCTGCTGGCGGCCCCGACCGTCCGTATCAGCGGAAAAGTGCTGGAAGCCGACGGCGAGGTTCCCGTCCCGGGCGCCGTAGTGCGGCTGGACGAAAACTACCTGTGGTCCGTAACCGATGCCGACGGCCGGTTCAGCCTGGACAACGTACAGCAGGGCAACTATACCCTGGAGGTAAGCTGCCTGGGCTATGTGACCGAGTCCCGCCAGATTAGCGTACGGCGCAATCTGTCCGGCATCCTCTTCCGCCTGTCGCAGAACACGCTGGCCCTGAAAGAGGTGGTGGTGACGGCCGAAAAATCCAAGGACAACATCAACACCACGCAGACCATCGGCCGCACGGCCCTGGACCATCTGCAGATGAACAGTATGGGCGGCATCACGGCCCTGCTGCCCGGAGGAAAAACCCTGAACCCCGACCTCACCTCCGACAACGCCCTTTCCCTCCGCTCGGGCGGGCTGTCGGTGGGCAACGCCGCCTTCTCGACCGCCGTGGAAATCAACGGCGTGCGAATGGGAGGCAACGCCTCCTTTGCCGGCATGGGCGGAGTAGGCACCCGCGGCCTCAGCGTGGAGAACATCGAGAGCGTAGAGGTCATCACAGGCGTTCCGTCGGCCGAATACGGAGACCTGGGCAGCGGCCTGATCAAAGTGAATACCCAGAAGGGACGCACGCCCTTGAGCATCGTGGCCTCGGTAAACCCCCGCACCTACGAAGTGTCGGTGTCCAAGGGCTTCGACCTGGGGAAGGGCGTAATGAACGTGGGGGTGGAATGGGCCCGCGCCACGAAGAAACTCACATCGCCCTACACCTCCTATACCCGGCGCGGCATCACGCTGGACTACACGCGCACCTTCAATAAGGTCCTGCGGCTGGAAGCCGGCCTCAACGGCAACCTGGGCGGGATGAACACGGTAAGCGACCCCGACGCCTATTCCGAGGAATTCACCCGCGAACGGGACAACATCCTTACCCCGCACGTAAAACTTACCTGGCTGCTGAACCGCAGCTGGATTACCAACCTTACCCTGGAAGGGTCGGTCTATTACCACGACCGCCGCAGCCAGTTCCACGGCTATCACTCCAGCGCCGTGCAGATGCCGGCCGTGCACGCCACCGAACAGGGCTACTGGATAGCCGGCATCCTGCCCCTCACCTACTACAGCGACCAGATCGTAGACTCCAGGGAACTGGACTTCGCCGCCTCGCTCAAATACCACTGGCTGCGCCACTGGGGGCCTGTCAAGAACCTGGTGAAGGCGGGCGTGCAGTGGAAGGCCGACGGCAACGTGGGCCGGGGAGAATACTATGAAGACCCTTCGCTGGAGGCCGACGGCTACCGTCCGCGCCCGTACAGCGACTATCCCTATATGCACAACCTGTCGGGCTACCTGGAAGACAACGTCACCATCCCCATCGGCAAGACAACCCTGGACCTCGTGGCCGGCCTTCGCCTGGAGACCGTCTTCCTGCAGGGCTCGCACTATGACGACCTCACCATCCTGTCCCCGCGCCTGAATGCCAAGTGGACCGTGAGCAAGAAACTGGCCTTCCGCGGCGGCTGGGGCGTGGCGGGCAAGCTGCCCTCCTACCACATCCTGTTCCCTCAGCCCGAATACCGGGACCTGCTGTCGCTGGGCTATTCCTGGGCCGACGGATCGGCCTACGTGTACTACACCCAGCCCTACAGTATGGTGTACAACCCGCACCTGCGCTGGCAGCGCAACATCAACTCGGAAGTGGGCATCGACGCAACTCTGCTCAAGACCCGGATTTCCCTGGTGGGCTTTTACAACAAGACCAAAGACCCCTACGAGCTGGGCACGATGTACGAACCCTTCGCCTATAATATCATAGAGAAGCCCGCCGGTTACGCCCTGATTAGCGAACCCAACGTCATCGTGGACCACCAGACCGGAGAAACTTATTTCCAGGACGCGGACGGCCTGTACGTGCCCGGAACCGTGAAGGTGACCGACCAGACCTTCGCTGCCAGCCGCCGGCAGGAGAACGGGGCCGATGTTCACCGCTACGGCGTGGAACTCACGGTGGACTTCCCGGAAATCAAGCCCATCGGCACCACCTTGCGGCTGGACGCCGCCTGGAACCACACGGAATATACCTCGAACGTAACTTCCTACCTGTACCGCAACGGATGGTCGCACACCATCCTGCCCAACCGGTCCTACCAGTATGTGGGCGTATACAAGGGCGGCACCAACGTCTATGACGGACGCCGGGCCGATAACGTGGACGCCAACCTCACGGCCATCACCCACATCCCGCGCGCCAGGCTTGTGATTACCATTCGTCTGGAGGCTGCCCTGCTTCGCCGCTCGCAGTATACCAGCAGCCGCGCCTTCACGGTCGATGCGGCCAGCAACACGCCCACCGGCGGCAATATCTACGACGGGAACTCCTACACCGCCGTATATCCCCAGGCCTATATGGACCTGAACGGCGTGGTGCGCCCCTGGACCGAAGAATCGGCCGCCAACCCGGACCTGCAGCGCCTGATCCTGCGCTCCGGCAATATGTACACCTTCGCTCCCGACGGCTACGACCCTTACTTCAGCGCCAACCTGAGCGTGACCAAGGAAATCGGCAAGCACGTGTCGCTTTCCTTCTTTGCCAACAACTTTACCAATTCCCGCCGCTTCGTAACCAGTTATGCAACCGGAGTAAGCGCCATTTTCACCCCCAACTTCTATTACGGACTCACATGCAGAATAAAATTATAGTATGGGCGGCAGCGGGACTGCTGCTGACGGGGTGTATGGATATGGACGCACCCTTTGCCCCCGAGAACCTGAACCGGCTCACGGTGACGGCCGTGTATCCCGCGGGCTTCGAAACCCGAAGCGGCGCCACCGTCACCATTGAGAACATCGCCGGCGGCATCTCCTATTCCATCCTCACCGGGGACGATGCCAAGGCCACCGTCACCCTTCCGGGCGGCATCTACCGCGTGGCCGTAAGCGACCGGGACGGCCTGGACGTATTCAACGGCAACCGGGACCGCGTGGTGGTATCCGGGCAGGATGTCTCCGTGAGCCTGGACCTGGTTCACTCCCGGGCAGGAATGCTGGTCATCAAGGAAATCTACTGCGGAGGCTGCCCCAAGACACCCGAACAGGGTACCTACCAGAGCGACCAGTACGTGATTGTGCACAACAACAGCGACGTCATCACCTATCTGGACGGCCTGTGTATGGGCAGCGTGGCTCCGTATAACAGCAACGCAAACAACGCCTGGGCGGCGGCCGACGGCACCCTGCCGGACTTCCTGCCCATCCTGGACGCCATCGTGCGCATCCCCGGAACCGGCACCAGCTTCCCGCTGGATCCCGGCCAGGACGCCGTGATTGCGCTGCGAGGCGCCATCGACCACGCCGCCACCTATCCGCTGTCGGTTAACCTGAACAAGCCGGATTACTTTGTCCTGTACAACCCTACCTACTTCTACAACCAGACCTATCACCCCGCGCCCGGCAACCTCATCCAACAAGACCATTATCTTGATGTGGTCATCAAGACCGGACAGAGCAACGCCTACACCCTGTCTCTGAACTCCCCCGCCTTCGTCCTTTTCCAGGCGCAGGACGTGGATATCCGGGACTGGGTGCTGCAGCCCGGCGTGGTGCGCAATACGCCCGGATCTTCCATCCAGATGGCCACCATCCCGCCGGAATGGGTGATTGACGGCGTAGAAGTGTTCAACGGCAGTTCGGCCGACAACCACAAGCGCCTGCTCCCCAGCATCGACGCGGGCTACGTAGTCCTGAGCGAAACCTTCAAGGGGCACACGCTGATGCGCAGGACCAATCTGGAAGCATCGGCCCAAAAGGGCTATGAGATGCTTATGGACAGCAATAACTCCAGCAACGACTTATATGAAAGCGAAACACAGTCTCTACACGAGTAGGTTAGTCCTGCTCCTGGCGGGCGCTGTGCTTTGCGTCCCCGCCCTCCGCGCCCAGGATGCCTGGCACGGAAGCCGCAACGTGGCCGGCCTGGCCACCGATGAGCCCGACAGTAAGGAGGCCGAGGCCTGTATCTTCGGCAAGTTCACTTCCGGAGATTTCCGCACCTGGTCGGAAGGAAAGACCCTCTGGACCGCCGGCGCCGCCGCACACGCCCAGACCCAGCTCAAGGACCTGGTGATGACGGGCAGTTTCGGCTTTATGCAGGAAGAAGGCACGCAGATGATGGGCTCTATGTTCTCCAAACCGGGATATTACCCCATTGACGTGCTGGAGTTCACGCCCGGCAACAAGTCCCGCCAGACCTACGATATTGCCGGCGGCCTGGCCTGGAAGAACCGCAGCCGCTGGATTCCGGGCCTGAGCGTACGTTTCCAGGGCATCAACTACGCCAAGCGCAAGGACCTGCGCCACACCACCTACCGGCAGGAGCTGGAGGTGACGCCTTCGGTGCTGTACCGGGGCGATGGCTGGCGCCTGGGGGCCACCTTCGTGGCCGGAAAGAGCTCGGAATTCGTCCAGGCCGAACAAATCGGCCCCGCCAGTGCCGATACATACTATGCCTTCCTGGACAAGGGCCTGCGCTATGGTACCTACCAGGCCTGGGACGGCAGCGGTATCCATCTGGCCGAACCCGGAGTGGACCGCCTGCCCGTGTACGAACTCACCCAGGGCCTGGCCCTGCAGTTCTCGCTGGACGGCAAGCTCTTCGCCCAACTGGAATACCTGCGCAGCCGCGGCGAAGCAGGAGAGAAAGGCTATACCTGGTTCCGCTTCCCCCGCCAACACTGGGCAGGACAGCTGCAGTACAACTTCTATGAGAACGACATCAGCCACAGCATCGGCCTGGATTATTCCTGGACCGACACCCGGCTGAACGAAACCATCCTGGAGAAAGTGACTGAGGGCGGCGTCACCACCCCCTCCATCCTGGGCAGCAACCGCATCTTCGCCGACAAGACGTTCGAGATGAGCCTGGTCTATAAGATGGAGCGCGCCGACGGCCTGTCCCTGCACGCCTCGCTGCTCATCGACCGAAACAACAGCCTGAGCACCCTGATGTACCCGTATATGGACCTGGACGGCGGTACGCACCTGTTCTTTTCCCTGGATTCCCGGATTCCCCTGGCGCGGCGCTGGGAGTTGAAGGCCGGCTTCCTCGTTGGCGGCGGTGCCTATTCCGAGCAGATGAGTATGGCCACCGCCGAGCCCATCGGCGTAAGCACCACGCCCTTCCGCCTCACCGACTGGTTCGAGACGGAGGAAGAAGTGGCCGATGCCCTTCGCGTGCAGCTTAGCCTGGCGCTGCGCTACAACCTGGCCCGCCTGCCGCTGTACATCGAAGCGGGCTTCGACGGCACGCGCGCCCTGGAGCACCGGCTGGCACCCGGCCTGTACAGGCAAACCAGTTATTTACAGATTGGATACAAATTTTAACTCACAATAATATGAAAAAGTTATTCCTTTTAGGCGCTTGCCTGCTGGCCCTGGCGGCCTGCGAAAAAAAGAGCGTTTCCCCCGAACCCACTCCCGAGCAGGGCGAAAAGCGCCTGGTACGCATTGCCCCGGTTATGACCAAAGTGGGCGAAACCGCCTTTGAGGCCGGAGATGCCATTGGCGTTACGATGATCCGCTCCAACACCGATGTGTATGCCGACAACACGAAGATGGTCTTCGACGGCAGCATCTTCTCCGGCAGCCTGATGTGGTATGCCGAGGGCACCGACGGTTCCAGCGTAACCGCCTATTATCCTTTTAACGAGGCCGGTCCGGCCAACTTCACCGTACAGGCCGACCAAAGCACCGGGACATCGGCCTCCGACTTCGTGGCCGGCGTGAAGACCGGAGTCCTGCCCAGCGCCCACGCCGTGACCCTCCCCTTCAAGCACAAGCTCACCCGCATCGTCCTGAACGTGACCAACAATGCCGAAGGCGAGCCCACTTCCATCGCCCTGAAGGGTGCCAAACTGGCGGCCAAGATTGCCGAGGACTTCACTGCCACCGTGGACGAGACGGCCGGTGCCGGCGTAATCGTGGCCCACAAGATCAGCGACACCCAGTACGACCTCATTCTCCCGCCCCAGACCGTTTCCCTCATTGCGACGGTAACCACCGCCGGTGGCAACGAACTGAGCCAGGCCCTGCAGGAGGCCGAACTGAAGGGCGGAATGCAGTACAGCATTTCGATGATCGTGAATCCCTCCGACCTGAAGGTGGCCTTCGGTGCCGAAATCGCAGCCTGGGAAGACGGTGGTGAGATTGGCGGGGACAACACCCTCATCGAGAAACTGAGCCAGGGTTATATCCTGTATCATGAAGACAAGTACACGGTTGCCAAGATGAAAGACGGCAAGTGGTGGATGACCGAGAACATGCGTTATGTTCCGGAAGGCATCACCCCCAGCGCCGACCTTGGCAACGTGACGGCGGGTGTCTACTATCCCCTCACCGTGGTCGAGAACAGCCGTGCTTTTGCCACCGACAACGAAACCATTGCCCGCAACGGTTATCTCTACCAGGCCGAGGTTGCTCTGGGCCTGAAGATTGGCGACATCAAGTCCCTGGAAGATGCCCAGGCTCTGGAAGGTGCCCAGGGCATTTGCCCCAAGGGTTGGCATGTTCCCACCAAGACCGACATCACCAACCTGGTTGGTAAAGGTGTAGGCATTACCACCAAGACGGACGCCCCCTACTATGATGGTGCCAACGGTTCCATCAAGTTACTGAACGAAGATGGCTTCAAGATGTTCCCCTGCGGCATGGTATCCATTAACAATAATACGGTAACAGCCGGAACGCTTTCCTATACCATTTACGAGGGACGTATTGCCGCCGGTATGATGATTGGTTCTACCCAGAACGGATCCGTCACCTACAACGTAAACGGTGATGCTACCTCGGGTCTCAAGAACATCAGCTTCTGCGGCCTCATGCCCATGACCAACAAAGCCACAGAGGCAGAGTACACCTGCAACGGAACCAACGTAAGCTACCGCATTGCCGGCGCCCTCCGCTGCGTGCGTAACGACTAAAGAATGGCCTTCGTAAAAAAATGGCTGCTATCCATCGCCCTGGGCCTGAGCATCCTTCCGGGTGCCCGGGCCGACGAGGGCATGTGGCTCATCCAGAACCTGAACCGGGCGCTGGAGAAGAACATGAAAGCGCGCGGCCTCAAGCTGGGAGCCCGGGAAATCTATAACGAGGAGGCGGGCGGTGTCACCGACGCCGTGGTGTCGCTGGGCTTTTACTGCACCGGCAGCATGATCTCTGACGAGGGGCTCATGATTACCAACCACCACTGCGCCTACTCCAACGTGGCGGCGCTGTCCACTCCGGAGCACAACTACCTGGAGGAGGGTTTCTGGGCCCGGTCGATGGCCGACGAAATTCCCATCAAGGGCGCGCCGGTCTACTTCCTCCGGAAGGTGCTGGACGTAACGGACGAGGTGCATGCGCTTCAGGCGCAGTTTCGGGCCGATGGCAAGCCCGCCGGCTTCCGCCGCCTGTCGTCGATCGTTGAAAAGAAGTATGCCGATGGCGACCGGATGGTTTCCCTCGCCAGTGTCTGGGGCGGAGACATGTACTATCTCTGCTTCTACGACGAGTACTCCGACGTGCGCCTTGTGAGTGCGCCGCCCGTGACGGTGGCTGCCTTCGGCGGAGACGAGGACAACTGGGAATGGCCGCAGCACAAGGCCGATTTTGCCATTTACAGGGTATACGGCCATGATGGGAAGCCGCTGAAGCCGCGCCGCCGGCTCGCGATAAGTGTTGACGGCTACACGAAGGGAGACTTCACCATGGTCATCGGCTATCCCGGCCGTACGGACCGGTATGCGCCCGCTGCCGAGATGAACGAGGACGTGAACGTAGTTTCCCCGGTAGAGATTCGCATGCGGGCGGGGCAGATGGCCATTATCCGCAAATGGATGGACCGGGATCCGGACATTCGCCGGAAATATGCCGACCACTTCTTTAGCCTTACCAATGCGGCCGAGCTCCAGGAGGGGCAGTGGGCCAGCATGAAGCGCTTTGGCGTGATTGAGCGTCGGAGGGAGGAGGAGAAAGGCATGCAGTGGGCCCTTCTGGACAGCCTGGACCGGCTCTTTGACGAGTGCGCCCACATCGAGGCCCAGAAAGCATACTACCGGGAATGCCTGGTGAGGAGCATGACGCTGGGGCAGACGCTGATGCGCATGGGCGGTTTTGGCCGGGGCAATGTAGAACAGCAGCGGAAGCTCCTGGCCCAGGGCCTGGCCCAGACCGACGCCCGGGTAGAGAAAGAGATGCTGGCTTTTTCCATTGAGGAGTTCCTCACGCATATGGACGAGGAATACTTGCGGCCGGTTCACCTGGAACTGCGGCAGCGCTTTGGGACCGACTACAAGGCTATGGCGCAGTGGGTGTGGGACCACTCCTGCGCGGCGGGCTTTGGAGAGATTCCCGAGGCCGATGTAGTGGCCCGGTATGAGGGGCCTATTGCCGACGACATGCTGTACCGGTATATCCGGGAGCTCAATGTGGTGGATCTGAACTCGAAGGAGGATCCCGCTACGCTCAATGAGCTCAGGCACCAGTATGCGCAGGTGCGTCACCGGTATCTTCACAGGAAGGGTGTGATGCAGTACCCAGACGCCAACTCCACCATGCGGCTTTCCTACGGCCAGGTGGGGCCCATGCGGCCCTGGGACGGTGTGTATACGCACTGGCAGAGCACGGCCCGCGGCCTCCGGGAGAAGTACAATCCCGCCAAGTACGACTTCTGCTATCCAACCATCTGGAAGTACCTGCTTCCTCCGCCCGATTTCCCGGTGAACTTCCTCACCGACAACGACATCACGGGCGGTAACTCCGGGTCTCCGGTGCTCAATGCGCGGGGCGAGCTCATCGGCCTGGCCTTTGACGGCAACAAGGAGTCCCTCGCCAGTAACTACGAGGCTGTGCCCGGGTATAACATGTGCGTTTGCGTGGACATCCGCTACGTGCTGTGGGTGATTCAGTACCTGGGACGGCAGGAGTACGTGCTGAAGGAGATCAGCTAAGGACTGGGCGGATGGCGCAGGTTCAGGAGTGAGCGGCGCAGGTTCAGCTACGGATGGCGCAGGTTCCGTTTTACCACCGGGACCTGCGCCATCAGAATGGTGTAGAAGGCCGATTGGCGGTGCAGGTTGCGCCCCTGTTTTGGAACCTGCGCCACTTGGGTATCATAATTTAGGTATAATTGACATGTCTGGTTGGTGACGGCCGCTGCCAGAAGGGCTTTTTGCGAGGTTCGTCGAAGCGGCGGTTTGTGGCGCTTAAATGGTTGAATACTAAACGATTAGAGTAACTGACGGGTGTGCTATTCATACCCGTCAGTTACTCTAATGCGCTGATTGTCAGTGTGATAAGCGCCACGGCTACCGATGTACGTACATCTAAACCGCACTGGAATGCCGTATTTTTGTACGTACATCGGGTAAGTCGCCGTTCTACGGCTGGTTTGATGGATGTACGTACATCGGCTGGCTGGGGAGTTACAAAAGTGCCCACACTGCGGGTAACTTGACAAATTAAGTCCGGTTACCCGCAAAAAAGGCCGTTTTTGACGGTAACTTGACCAAAAATGTCAAGTTACCCGCAGTGGGCTTACTATGGGATCAGCACCTGAATCTTATTTACATCTACCATCAGCGCCCGTTCTTTCTGTTATGGTTCTTATTGATGGATTCCAACTCTTGGGAAGTAGAGTACTTAGTATGGTCCAGGAGAGCGGCCATCTCGTCAAAATATTCGAATAAGGTGGCTATCCGACAAAAGGACTCCAGGGATATTTTTCCGGTCCTCTCAAAACGTTCGATGGTGGGAGCAGGAATACCGGTCAAGTCTGAGAGCGTTCTTCTGCTGTATCCCTTCTCCAGCCTGCGGGCCTTGCAGTTGGCCGCCAGCCGGTCTAGCAGCATCTGCGGATTTCTGGAGTAATTATCTAGCCGATATTCCATACTATAATTATATAAAATAACATATCACGGTATGTTTTTCATACTATGATATGCAGATATAGCCATAATCAACAAGAATTGCAAAAAGGAAATTCAATAACTTGTTGTAGGTTTTATTACACAACCTTGTGTTACACAACCTTGTGTAATTGCAAAGTAATTGCCGGAATAGCCCGGCGTTGATTGAAGAACAGCATGGCAAGAAAGAAGAATATCGAACAGCAAACCGGCGCAAAAAATGCGACAGTTGCAAGTACAGCCCTCTGTTGAGGTGGGAGAAGTGGCTATATATAACCCCGACGATACTATTCGTCTAGAGGTTCGATTGGAACAGGAAACAGTATGGTTGGACCATTAAAACCAAAACGTATCATAATTTATACGAAAATGCCTCCTACAAAACTGTAGAAGGCATTTTGCGGAGGGGACGAGATTCGAACGGAGGTAATATGCGGTTACAATTTTGGTCTAAACTCCCAGGCGGCGCTGCACTCCCGGTCGTTTCCAACCAAAAGATGAATGACGCACTGAAGGTGCTGTTCAAGATGGCCGGACTGGATAAGCCAACCACCAAAACCTATTTCATCGGGAATGAACGACACGATGTTACGCTTCCGCTTTACGAAAGGATATCAACCCATGTCGGGCGCAAGACGTTCGTGGTTACAGGCCTTTCCAGCGGACTTAGTCCATACACCATCACCCAGTGGACCGGGCACTCTTCCCTCAAGGCCATGAAACCCTACATGGCCCTTGCCGACAAGGTCAAAAAAGAGTCCATGAAAAAGTTTGATGAGGTGTAGGCGGAATGGATTCCTTTGATTATCTTTGAATGGCAGGAGTAGCCTTGTCCACTCCCGCTGTTATTAAGGCAGTCGCAATTTGCGACCACATGCTGAAAATCATATGGTTACAAAGGCCGTGATTAATGCGGCTCGTTTTGAAGAGGAGAATATATGGCAAAGAAAAAAACAGAAGGTGTTGAGCTGGTCGCAAATTGCGACCACCTAGAGGTTCCGGCGGAGAGCAGAATTATAACGCTTAGGGGTATTCAAGTTATCCTTGACAGAGACTTGGCCGAGTTGTATCACGTTACCACTAAGCGACTTAACGAGCAAGTTCGACGTAATATCAAGCGCTTCAAGTCATCCTATAGGTTTCAGCTGACAGCTGAAGAGACTGCTGAAGTTATCGCAAATTGCAATCGCCTTCTGCCACTACGTTTTTCCCCAACAGCCCCCTATGCTTTTACGGAACAAGGTGTGGCGATGTTATCCGCAGTCCTTCATTCTGATGAGGCAATTGAAATAAGCACCAAAATCATGGATGCCTTTGTCGCTATGCGGCATTTCCTTCTTTCCAATGCGCAGCTGTTTCAGAGGATGGACAGGATCGAGTACAAACTTTTGGAAAACGACCAAAAATTTGATCAAGTATTTGCTAAGTTGGAGGAGAAATCCCTCAAACAAGAACAAGGTCTTTTCTTTGATGGTCAGATTTTCGACGCATACGACTTCATTTGTGCTCTCATCAAATCAGCCACATTCAGAATCATTCTCATAGACAACTATGTGGATGAGAGTGTCCTCACAATGCTGGATAAGCGTCATGCCGGAGTGAGCGCATCCATCTTTACCCAGAAAATATCCCAGCAACTTTCCTTGGATATGGCCAAGCACGATGCGCAGTATCCGCCCATTCCGGTACAGGTATTCAACAAGTCGCACGACCGATTCCTTATCATCGACAATCGGGTATATCATGTCGGGGCGTCCATCAAGGATTTGGGCAAGAAGTGGTTCGCCATTCTTGAAATGAAGGATCAGGACCCGGACGATTTGATTTCCAGGCTTTAGCTAGGGACAGTCGTAAATTGTTGAAAACTTTATAACAAATTGATTGATAAATTGTTAGAAATTTTGTATCTTTGATATAGTGAAAAAGAATTCCTCCGAACACCGTAGGAAAGTGAATTTCGGAGGAATCGATAGTGAAAGTTTGTATGCCAAAGGTACGAAAATTTACTGAGATTACACCAAATCTCCCATTCTCGGAGTTCAATTTTTATGAACTGTACCGGGAAACGTTTGAGCACAGTGAACTGGGCAGGATGAAGAAGCTCCTCCCTCTGCATGAGATGGCAGAGAGTCTCGGGCTGGTGAACAAGAGCATGATGCCCAAGCGTGGACGGAAGTCCTACTTCACCCCTGAGGGGAAAGTGGCGCTGATGTTCCTGAAGATGAAGACGCAGATGAGCTTCCCGAAGCTCATGGAGGGGTTGAACGGGAACTTTCACTACCAGACGTTCTGTGACATCCTGATTGATCCGACGCATCCACTGACGAACTACAAGTTGTTGGATGACATTGCCGCAGAACTGGCCGGAAGCCTGAAGATCCAGGAACTGCAGAACCTGCTGGCAGAGGCGTGGAAGCCTTACATGAAGAATCTGGACACGATGTTTACGGATGCGACGTGCTATGAGAGCGAGATGCGCTATCCGACCGACCAGAAACTGCTGTGGGAGTGCGTGGAGAAAGGATATGAGCTGATGTGCGAGGCAAGTCAGAGGGTGGGAATCCACCGCCCGAGGACAAAGTACCTGGATGTTGCGAAGGCCAACCTGACGTACCGCAAGCAGCGGAAGCACACGAAGAGCCAGACGAGGAAGATAACGCGTCGGCTGTTGGACCTGCTGGGAAAGATACTGAGGGAGACGCGGAAGATGGAACGTGAGCATGAAGGAGTTAAGCTTTTCACAGATAGAGAGAAACAGACGTTTGACATCATCACGAAGGTGTACCGCCAGCAGTACAACCACTTCCGGAGCGGTGATGTCCGCGAGAGCATCCCGGACAGGATAGTGAGCGTGAACAAGCCGTATGTGAGACCTATCGTGAGGGGCAAGGAAGTGAAAAGCGTTGAGTTTGGAGCCAAGTGCAACAACATCCTGGTGGATGGGATATCGTTCATTGAGAAGTTGTCTTTCAACGCCTTCAACGAAGGGACAAGACTTGCCCACCGCATCAAGATGCATAAGCGCCTGTTTGGGGTGGATGCGAAAAAGATAGGTGGAGATACGAGCTATGCCGGCAATGCGAACCGGGACCTCTGCTCGAAGAACGGCATCCAGACCTCCTTTGTCCAGAAGGGGAAGCGTGCGAAGGAGCAACGAGAGAAAGACTTTGTGAGACAGGAACTTGCGCGGGTTCGTGCCACGGCGATGGAGGGATCATTCGGCACGCAGAAGGAGCATTACTCCTTACGCCGGGTCAAAGCCAGAAAGAAGGAGACGGAAATCCTGTACATCTTCTTCGGCATCCACACGGCGAACGCGGTGCTGCTGGCGGAGAGGCTGATGGAGCAACAGTTGGCGGAAGCCGCATAGTTGGGAAGCCCAGACGGTTCCGAAACGGAGTCCTCGAAAGAGAACTCCCGGATGACGGTAGAAAAACAACGCGAAATCCGGGCGATGAAGCCCGGACCAAGCGCAAGAATGATATAAAACGACGAGTTTGATGCGTCAGCAACAAGGGATGGCTTCCGCTCAACTCAAATTGAAAACATTAAACGACAATCCCTAGATTACCCCATTACTGGGCAACCTTCAACACAGGAACTTCACCGGAGAGATCCCATACTGTGGTCGAGAAACCGAGGTCGGTTGCGACCTGTGCGGCGGTCTTGCCGGCCGCGGCAGCCTTGCCGTGATAAGGTGCCTGGCAAGTGGCGGGCGCCTCTACCGCTCCGTCGTAGTATACGAGCGGTTTGTCCTTGGTGGAATTCTCCTGGTCGTATACAAGAGGCCACTCTTTATTGGCGCAGTTGTAGGAGACGGTCATCGCAGGGTTGCGGAAGTTATCGGTGAGGGTGCTTCCGCCTGCAACTGAACCGATAAAGGCACCGGTTCCCCACTGGTTGGTTTCTCCTGCCTCAGCAACTACGCTGGCACCCCAGGCGATGCAATACTCCACCGTCAGGCCGATGTCGGCGTGCGTTCCTGCTACATTATTCGCTGACTGGCCCAGGCCGATGAAACCGCCGGCACCAGGTGAAGTAGTCTTGACAGAGGCCCCGGTATAGCAATGACGCACTGTTATATTGCCTGAGCCCGCATTACCTATGAATCCGCCAGTACGCTGGCCATTTCCATTAACATTGCCGTAGAAGGCACAATCTTCCACCTCGCCATGACGGTAGTAACCTATGAGACCACCTGTCCAGTCGCCTCCTGAGACATCTCCGGTGGCATAGCTGCGGGCGATATGTTTCCTCCCACCGTTGTCGTTGTTGGCACTGTTTCCAAGGATGCCGCCCACTTTGGCCTTTCCGGTCACCTTCATAGTACTGTAGCAGTCGGTGATTGACGTACCCTCGGTGTCGGCAGAGTTCGGGTTGAGGTCGCCGATGAGGCCACCCACACGTTCGCCCTCGGAGGAAAGCTCACCAGAAGTATGGCATTTTGAAAGTTGGACCCAATGGGTCAAGTACGGGATGAGGCCACCCACATAAGCACTTCCGGTAACGCCTGCATTGGTGATGGTGCCCTCGTAGGAGCAGTTCGTATAGATGCCGCCGCCGGTATAACCTTGTATACCGCCCGTCACGGCCCCTGCGGTGGTAATAGTCATCGTCGAGCTGCAGTCCTCCATCTTGATATAGGCTCCGGCATTGGTGCCGCCAAGGATGCCTGCGGTAGAGTTGCCGCTCTTGGACATCAGGGTTCCGGATGTGCTGCAGTTCTTGAAGGTGGTGAGGTATTCGCCTGCCCATTCATCGGCTCCAACCAGACCTCCGATGTACTTGTAGCCACTGGCGTTGGTCGCGGTGCGTTCCACCGTTCCGTCGAACGAGCAGTTTATGAATGTTGCGTTATGGGCGCGTCCTACAAGGCCTCCGACCGTATTGGAGGGGCTTTCGCTAGTTACCGTGCAGTTCTTGGCATGGACATTCTCGATAGTTGCGTCGAAGGATGCATTGCTGATGCCGGCCCAGCTTGCCAGAATGCCGAGCGGACCGCCACCGGTGCCGGTATAGGTTATAGAACAATTCTCGAGATTCAGATTCTTGACCGTACCGTTGATAGCGCCGAAAATAGAGGGATATCCGGAGTCGAAGGAGGCCGTCAGATCCTTTATCGTGTGGTCCTGTCCGTCAAACACAAAGCGCTTGGTGTCTGCATCCGGATGGAGTCGTTCCCATGAGGTCTCGGCTCCGAGATCGATATCCGCGCCAAGCTTGAAATAAAGGGTTTCGCCCTCAACGAGTTTGTTGCCGAAGTCCTTGAACTGGTCCACCGTGCGGATGACATAAGGATCCGCTTCCGTTCCGGTTCCCTGCTCGGCGGCCGTCCAATTGGAAGCATCGAGTTTAACGGTATTGACCATTCCGCTCTTGAAGGAGCCAGCATTATCATACGTGATGATATTGGTCCATACACCGCCGTCCGAAGCGTTCAGGGTAAGCGTAACTTGCCCGCCGGCCGGAATGTCCAGGTCCACCCAGGGGAAGCCGGCATAAGCAGTAAGGACTTTGTCGTCTCCAAGTTCTACATTTTCAAGGTCCAGCCCAACGCTGATGATTTCGCCCGAGTCGGCCAATTGTACGCGGGACACGCCGGGAACGGCAGCTGGGAGCGTCAGTTCAAACTTGACGATACCGCTCTGCCTGAACGCGCCTCCGTGGGCCGTGGCCCAATCGTTTGCAAACGTAACCTCTGTGTAAGCATCGACATCCTTGAGCGCGGCAACATACTTAAGGTGTGCCTGCGAATTGTTGCCCACCTGCTTTTGCTTCGTCCAGTCGATGGCTTCAGCATCGGATAGCGTGGCGCAGGTGCCGGGATACAAGATGGTGAAGGCGGTTCCTTCCACTTTGTTTCCCTTGAACTCGGCCGACGCAGTAGAGGCGCCGGAGGTGAGATCAAAGGTTTCGGTCGTAGTTCCAATGACGGTCAGTTTGTCACCTTCCTGCCATTTCCAGCCCATTTCGCTGGCGGGAATAGAGGCTTTGATGGCGACTGTTCCATCGTCCGGTTCGGTTCCGGGCTCATCCGCCTTTTTACAGGCGAAAGTCATTGCAGCGATTGCTGCTACAGCAAAAGCGGCTTTCAAGATGTTCTTTTTCATTATACCTAAGTTGATTTATATTGGGAATAATTATACTCTTTACTTCACCTAATTGCCGAAATATGCTTTTTCCGCTGCGGCGCGAAGGACCGCGGTCTTTGCCGGGTCGAGCCCGCAGTCGGCAGGATGGGCGCTGAAGCGCGTCTTGTACAGCACCAGGTAGTTGACACAGGCCTTCAGGTAGGCACCGTAAGGGCCTTGATGATAATCATCGGTATGATACAGATTGATGCCGGAAGAACCATTGCGTATATCCTTGAAGGCCGTCCCGATTGGCGAAACGATGTCACCAGAGGCTTCCGCCAGAGAGATGGTTCCCGCTGCAAGCAGGTTGGCGTAGTTCTCGAAGTTGCCGAATCCCTCGTAGTTGTCGTGGGTGGATGCCCAGGTCGCCTCCAGGACTACCTTGCAGGAAGGGGATGCTGCCCGGATCTGGTCCGAAAGCGCACGGACGGCCGTGAGGATAGCGGTATTCCCTGAGGGATTCTCCGCATAACGGGCCTCTTCGTAGCTCTCTCCTTGAATAAATGCATAATCGAAAGGACCGCGGGCGATGGCATCCTTGGCGAGCGACAGGTTGCAGAGGGAGGCGAAGGTCTGCGACCCCTTGAAATTGGCCACCACATCTACCTGGTGCCCTTCTGCAAAGGCGATTTCCTTCAGCATCCCAACAGGGTTGTTGTAATAGGAGAAGGAATTTCCAAGACAGAGGACGCGCTTTATATCGGCGGGCGTTTGCGTGCCGAAATTCTGCACGTACGCTCCGGTAAAGCCGAACGGAGCGAAGCGGCTGTATCCGCCACTGGAGGTAGCCGAAAGCGTGCTGCCGTCGCAGGCTTCGCTGCCTTCCACACGGCAGCGGACCTGAAGCTCCCCGGAGATGGACTTCGTCAGCTTGAACGTGTGCATCACAGTCGAATGCTGGTAATCATCCCCGGTCGGGACCCCGGAACAAATGTAGCTGACACCGCTCTTCCAGCTGTCTCCGTCCAGGATTTCCACCACCCAGTTCTTTGCCGACGTGGCATAACTGACCATAGTTGCGTTAAAGTCGATGTATGATCCTGCGGGAATGGCCGACTCCAGCGGCATACACCATACCCAGGCATCGCCTTCCGCGAGCGTGGCTATCTGCGGAACGCCGTTGGAGGCCACGCCGAGATCCCATGAGGCGGAAGCGTTTGCCGCCGCCCGCGTCACGGTAATATATGCGCTGGCATTATTGGTCGCGGGGATCTTCCGCTCCGTGGTCCAGGACGAGTAGTAAATGGGCTTGTTGGATGTATTGAACACCCATTTCGCCGGCATCGAGGGCCCCTTGGCCTGTTCGGATCCGCCTTCCAACGAGAACAGGATGTTTTCCCTGGTCACGTTGACGCCGGAAGCGTTGTGCGTTCCCACATAGTCAAAGTAATTCTCGGCGGTGATGCCGACCATTTGGTATGTGCCGTTGTTATATCTGCCGAAGTCCCCTGCGGCGACGCACTTCGTGAAACTCGCGTCCTTGTTGCACTGGCCGAAGAGTGTTCCGAAATAGTTTTCGGCCCTGTCGGTAATCACTCGGCCGTAATTCTGCATCCGGACAAACATATTGTCGTCGTGATTGACGAGGCACACGCATCCGCCGGCGGGCTGCCCGGTCTTGGAAATCACATCGCCGTAATTTATGCTGTCTTCGATGATGCTGCCGGCCCCGGTGATACAGGTCAGGTTGGCCAGGCGGGCATCCATCGAGTCGTTGACGTTGTTTCCCCGGTTGATGCAGTTCTTGAGCACGGTGTAGCGGTTGCAAGCCGCAACGATACCCGACATACGGGCATTGTTGCCGCTCATATTGCCCTCATTGACGCAGTCTTTGAAAAGGACGGTCTTGGTTGAATTGCCGTCATTGGAAGAGAAACCACAGATGCCCGCCGTCTGCACGGAAGTCGCGCCGTTCTTGGTGTTGTTGCATTTGTCCGTCGTCAGGGAACCGTAATTCTTCAGGCCGGTGATCGTCGCTTCGGTATCGGTAGCAAAGGCCATTCCTATGAGGCCCATCGTCATCCGGAGGTTGTCGGCGACTGTGGCATTGCCGTAGGTCATCGAGGCGTGGCTCTCAATGTTGCTGACGGTCGCCCCGTGAACGAGGCCTGCGATAAGGCCGCAGTCGGTCTGGGCGGAGGGAGAAACCGTCAGCGAGCAGCTGCTGTCGAAGACCAGGTTCTCCACTACGGCCCCGTCGGCCAGCGTGCCGAAGAGGCCCCAGGACTGGCCCGCCGTAGCATTCCGGCAAACGACCTTCCAGTTCTTGATGGTGTGTCCGCAGCCGTTGAAATGGCCCTTGAAGGGATTCCCTGCGCCCCATGCGATGGTATTGCTGTTGAGCGAGGTGACAGCGAGACCGATGGGCGTCCAGTCTGTGACGGACGACATATCGATATCGCTTGTGACGGTCACGTTCGCAATGACAGCCTTGGCTTCGCCGCTGTTGACTCGGGCTGCAAATGCCACCAGGTCGGCAGCTGAAGCTATTGTAACGTTGTCCGGATCGACCTCGGGACCCGGGGGAACGCCGCCTTCGCCTTCCATATCGGTCACCTCATAGGGCTTTGCTATCGCATAGCGGGCGGCCTTGAGTGCGATAGGAGCACGCTCGTTGGTAATGGCTGTGGTGTAGCTGCCGTCAGTTGTCGAGTTAGACGATGTCCGGTAGCTGTTGTTGTCAAGTTTGACATCGCCGTTGAACGGACCGATTACCGTCTCGAACACCGTGCAGGAAGCGCCGTAACGGGAGATACCATAGTCCATATGATAGCCGTCACGGGTGAGGCCCATGGTGTTGTTGAGGCCGGAGGTACGGAGGTTCTGCAGCATCGCGCCGGTGGAAATCACACCGTCGAAACCGCAGGTTTCCACGGCTGTCTTGCCTTGGGCGGCGATAATTGTCCACATCTCACTCGTATTGGAGAAAGGCTTGGCCCCGCTCTGCGCCTTGCTCAAGTTGTGATAAGCCTGCGAGAGAATATAGTAGAGTTTCGGCGTGCCGCCGTTTGCCTTCTGTGCGGCCTTCACCTTATCCACAAGCCCCTGGACTGCCGCCTTTTCGGTCTCTGTCCATCCCCAGGCAAGCTGGCGTCCGGTGTGTTCCTGAATGGTGACGACGTCCCATTTGCCGGTTGCAGCAACGGTCGACAGGCTCTTTCCGGTTATGTCGGTCCAGCTGGTCTGGCCGGGATTGCAAACATAGCAGTGATAATCCGTAGCAGTGCTCCAGCCGTCGTTATATTCGGGGATAGTGCGTCCTCCATAGTACATATGGACCATTTGGATCTTGTCGAGTCCGGCTGCGGCGAGAATGCCGGGCAGGTGCTCTACGGCGTCTTTGGTGAAACTGTTTCCGATGAAGAAGATACGGAAGTCCGCCTCGACGTCAAGTTGGGGATCGGCGGCAGCCGTGATGTCGATGGTGACGTCAGAGACAGTGCATTTGCCGCCTGAACCATCCTTGCCGAGATAATTTTTTTTGTTGGATTCGGAATAGACGTCATTCTGGAAGTCGCCGTTGTTGTATCTTCCGACTTTCCCGGCGGCCTTTCCTCCTTCCCAGGCGGCTGCAGCGGTCACATATCCCCAGAAAAGGCCGCGGTAGGCGCTGTCGGAAATGATCTTTCCGTAGTTCTCGTTGTTGGTGTAGGAAGCGGCGCCTGGCAGCGAAACGATGCCGCCGACCCTGCCGGAGGTCGTCGAGACCAGGTTGCCGTAGTTCTTGCAGTTCGAAATGGTGGAACCATTATTGGTGAGGCAGCAGATGTTGCCAAGACGGCTGCCGTCGCTTTGCGGCATCGAGTTGAGCTGGTTGCCGCGGTTCTCGCATCCGATGATGTCCGTGCAGGCATTGGCTGCGCCCAGGATGCCAGCGGTACGGCCAGCTTGTGAAGTCATCTCGCCTTGGTTGCTGCTGTCGGAGATTACCACGCGTTTTTCATTGCCGGTCGGGGCGTTGGTGAAACCGACGACGCCGGCTACGTGGATGCCTGTCGCTGCTCCGGAGAGATTGACGGAATTAGTGACCGAAATGTCACCGAAGTTATGGACGCTGTCCACCGTACAGCCTATATCTTTGGCGTAGATACCGCCGATAAGGGCCATATGCAGGTATCCTTTGCATCCGCCTTCATAGGTCATCGGGGCATAACTCGTCACGTCGCGGACAGTGGCGTCGTAAAGCACGCCGGCAATCATGCCTACGCTGTGGGAGACAGAAGAGGTGACGGTCAGCGAGCAACTCTCGTCGATGACGAAATTCTGAACGATGGCTCCTGGACCGAGATAACCGAAGATGCCGAAGTGGCGGCCGTCTTTGGTTTCCGCATCTGTTAATTTCAGGTTCTTAATCTTGTGCGCGTTGCCGTCGAATTTTCCGGTGAAGGCCTTCCCGTCGGCGATAACTGGGTTCCAGTTCGCCCATGGAGCGGTCACGTGTCCGACGGGGGTCCACTCTGTGACACCATTGAAGTCGATGTCGTCGAGCAGGTTGACCCAGCCTTCTTCATTCTGCCACCTCTCGGTGGATTCGCCCGCGTTGACCGCCGCGGCGAAGGCCATAAAGTCTTCTGCCGACGCGATGCCCGGATTGTCTGAAACGACAGGGTCAACGGTCTCCTCGGATGCTTTCTTGCAGCAGACAAGCGTGAGGGCTGCAATGGTCAGGAAAAGGAATGAAAACTTTTTCATCTTGGTTTTTAGTTTTAACAGATATAGAACGAATTACGAAGCTATACTACGTAATAGGTTTATCATCTTTTTGGGGGGTGTGAGCGAAAAAATTTTGCAGATTAAAAAATTCGCCTTAAATCTGCAGTCCCGACGCGGAAATAGCTCAGTTGGTAGAGGTCGGGGTCGCGGGTCCGAATCCCGTTTTCCGCTCACAAAACTCAAAAAACGCCTCCCAGTGATCTGGGAGGCGTTTTGATAGTGCTTAATTTGTGTCAAAAACAATTAGCACAAAAAGCTTGACACAAAAAAGTGCAAAATCGCTTGATAGACTACATCAACTTCTTGAACTCATCAAATACGGTCTTGTCCAGCAGCTTAGCGTAATGTCTAGTCTGTTTGGTTGTGGTGTGTTCCAGAACCTTTGCTACCATTTCCATCGGTACAGACCTATTCAGAAGATAGGTGGCGGCTGTGTGCCTCCCAATGTGGCTATGCATAGGTTTATCTATGTTGCAAAGAGTACCGAGCTCTTTCAAATAAGAGTTGTATTTTTGATATCATCATCTTCTTGAAAGATTTAGGGTCCGCTTTACGAGGTAAGGAAATGTAGGAGCGTTTCCCTTGGTGGACTTCCGGGAGGGACGGCAATAGAAACTGATAGAGAACGTGTCAGTATATTGCTCTCTCATAGCATAACGGATTAAAAGTTAAACATTTATCCGTTACTTGTGTCAAGAATTTTCTCCTGGTTCCTTTGACACAGATTTTGCACAATTTTGGGTATAATTGACAAAAATGGTTGGTGATTGTGACATTTGTGGTTGGTAACGGCTGCCGCCTTGTCTGATAATGCCAACCTCGGGCAGGGCTTATTTTCTAACATATTGATATACACAGTCGGTTGTAAAACCGCTCATGCCCGACCCCGACCTTGCACGCCGCTCAAATCGTGCGATTTTGCCGTTTTCCGCACGATTTCACCGGCGCCATCGGCTCAAATCGTGCGCTTTTGCCATTTTTCGCACGATTTCACCGGCATAGGGCAACCTGTCACGCTTGTCGCCGACCCCGTTCCCCTCATCGCGGGCTCAGACCCGCGATCTACCCCTTTTGGGAAAAGGAGAAGTTGGTTAAAGCACAAAATTGCGGTTCTAGGTGGCTAAGTGTGCTTTAGGCGTGGTCTGGAGGGGGTGCTAAAGCACAGTAACGATGCTGGGAGGCCGATTTCGTGCTTTAAAGGGGGTTCGGCCGTCTCGACACAAATCCCCGTGTTTTTGTGCCCGCGCCTACCTACATCGTTACATACGAAAAAAGCACCTCAACTTTCGTTGAAGTGCCTCTTAGAGCGGAAAACGAGACTCGTGCCTCGCGACCCCGACGATGATTTAAGAATTATCCGCGAGCAGGGCGGTTACTTCTTCTTTTAGTTTTGGAAGGTCATTTATGACGATTTTCCACATAACATCATCAGTTACTGCTGCGTAGTCGTGAATCACCCGATTTCTTGTGGCTATAATGGCCTTAGAATGCGAAATGGTAATCTCCGGATCCTCTTTCAAAAGTTTGTTGGTAGCTTCTCCGATGATACCGATATTCCGTTCTATGGCACGTCTGAGCATCAGATTCTTCTGGTATTCATCGAAGCGTTTCGGGACCTGTTCAAAGAATGAATAGACCTCGTCAATAGCCGTACTTATATCGTACAGATGTGCTTTATGATGCCTGTCCATAGATAAGCTGTTTGGTTTCATCAAGTTCTTCCTTGAAATAAGGATTCTTGATAGCGTTGTATTCAACCAAGTCTACATCACGTTTCAGAAGGTCTTCCAAAGCGAACTTGAAATCAAAATAGTTCTCTCCATAGACCAGTAAAGGTAATGCGTTACGGTCAAAGATGACAGTGAAATCTACATCGCTGTCTTTGTTGAACTTGTCTGTAAGAATTGATCCAAAGACATATAGTTGCAGCACCTTGTGTTTTTTACATAAGGCGATAATCTGAGCCATATTTTTTCGAATCAACTTCATATCACCGCAAATATAACGAAAAAGACAAACAAAAAAAATTTGGGAACCTCATACTCTAGGGACTATCGCAAAATAGCCAAAGATTTATAACAAATTGATTGCTAATGTGTTAGAAATTTTGTATCTTTGATATGGTAAAAAGAATTCCCCCAATCGCCCTGGAAAAGCAAAAATTGGAGGAATCGAACATAAAGTTAC
>Ga0256407_10001444_pt1 | contig 50095 bp, 35 predicted proteins | sample RumenRJG_04DNA_FD_193489 | JGI IMG/M metagenome (GOLD analysis project Ga0256407, IMG submission 193489) | Bovine rumen microbial communities from Lethbridge, Alberta, Canada - RJG_04 | ecosystem: Host-associated > Mammals > Digestive system > Stomach > Rumen | place: Canada: Alberta...
ATGTCCAAAATGTCCATTTTTTCATTCATTTTCTGAATGAATGGACATCAAAATGTGGCATTTTCACACCTCATTGGAGCCTTGAAAAGCCCCCGGAATTTGAACGGGTATGGGGCGGATTATGCAGTCTTTCCGAATACGGCCGTGCAGCTCTGCATTGTTCATCAGATACGCAACTCCATCAAGTACGTGGGCAGCAAGCATCAGAAAGAGTTCCTAAGGGATTTGAAGCTCGTATATGGAGCGGTCAGCAAGGAGACGGCCGAGGCCGAGCTAGACAAGCTTGAGGCCAAGTGGGGCGAACGGTATCCCATCGTCATCAAGTCGTGGCGGGACAATTGGGAGCGCCTGTCGGAGTTTTTCCAGTACACCAAGGAAATCCGCCGTCTCATCTATACCACCAATACTGTCGAGGGCTATCACCGTCAGATCCGCAAGGTCACGAAGAACAAGGGCGTGTTTCCCTCTGATACGGCTTTGGAAAAACTGGTTTATCTGGCCTATCGCAATATCAGAGAGAAGTGGACCATGCCGCTGGCAAATTGGGCGCTCATCTCACAACAACTGGCGATAAAGTTTGGAGATAGATTTAAAATCATGTAAATTTGCCGCCGAAAGGCTCCTTAGGGGGCTAGCCCCCTAAGGATAAAAGGTATAAGAAATAGAGCCTTGACACAGTTCAATTTACACTACCTTGACTATGACTTTCCGTTTTTGTTATTTTTCTTTTTTTCCTTTCTTTCCTTTCTTTTGTTTAATCTTTCCATATATTTTTTATATGTTTCTCCTATTTTAATAGGATTGTTTCTGTCCTCATCTTCATTAACATCATATTTTTGTACTTTCAGTTTTTCCTTCAATTTTTCTTTATCAGATACACTGCTTTTGTCAATCAGATTGTCAATTTCATCTTGCAACAAATTAATTTCTGTTTGAGTACAATCAGGATTGACTTTAATTCCTTCTAATATAGATAACCAATCAAGACGTATATCTTTATGGCCAGATTTTTCCTTTTTCTTAGATTTTCTTTTTAATTTATCCTCTTCATATATGAGGAAAATGCGGACCTCTCGTTCGTGTTCAAATGCCATTCGCTTTAATAACAGGAGGTTTATATAACTTGCTAAAGTAAAATCCGAAAAATAATCTTTGTATATATCGCTTGGATTGCTTTCCTTATCAGTGGATAGGTGTAGTGTCCTAATAAATTCTTTGCTCTTATACTGAACCGAACCCTCTACTATTGTACAAGCCTTAGTATTATTTAAATTCTTAACCAATTCATTCCTTAATGCAATTTGATTTATACATAACTGAACACACCTTTTTCCTATTCCATCTTTGTCTTTATTATATGCTTGCCAAGCAGGTTCACTTTCATCTTGTGGAGTAAAACAGGATGCATACAATTTGGGAATATTGTTTGGGTCTTTATTCACTTTCTTGTAAATAGCATTATAAAAACGACTCTCAAATTGATCATCCCATTTGGTGGGTTCCACAAATCTCATTGTCAGAAAAGATTTATTATTTTTATTATCTTTATTATCTTTATCATTGGGAACTATTCTAAAAATCATTAAGACAGTATCTAAATCTAAATATTTGTAAAAAGTAGAATTGTTTTTGAGTGAAACTCCTATTTTTTTGTAAGAAACATTATGTTGTTCTTTTTCCTTGTCAAACACCTTCCTTTTTTCTTCTTTCGATGGACTATATTCTTCCAAAATGGGGAGATTCTTTGCTTTCCTTCTTTTTGGAACAATTATTTGTTCAAAGGGATTATCTACATTTGTTGTTAGAATACGATTCTGATTACCTTCTCTATAATAAGAAACACCTTTAAAAGAAAAAATATCATTATTCGTTTTAGGATGAACATTGATAACAATAATTTCCTTCCCCATCCAATTAGTTTTGTCAAAGTCAATTTTTTGGGGGGTAGGGCTAATTTCAGAATTAATTAAATTTTTTACTTTATTAATTATATCTTCAAAAGCACTTGACGAATTATCTTTTTCGTCAATCCCCATATATATTGTCCCTCCTATTGTGTTTAGGAAAGCACAAATAGTATTACCTATATGAGAAGAATACCTCGATTTATGTTCAATTGTGACAGATTCTTTTGGAAATGATTGTAATTCTTTCAATTCTTTCATAATATTACGATGATATTTTTATTCATTAATTTCGCTACTCTTCAACTTCAGAAGTAAACGGTCACGAACCTTTTTTGACATTACTGAGATGAACATCACTTATGTTCTATCAGTTTTCAACAAGCCACATTTCTCGCCATAACCAGTCATAAAGACCAGTTGACGGGCGCGTGTAATGGCAACATAGAGCAAAGAACGTTTTGCTGATAGGAATTCTTTTTGTGCCACTTTGTCCATCCCAGTGAACGGATAGCCTTCTTTCACCTTGGATGGAATGTTGCGTTCATTGACACCCATCAGTATTATGACACGGTATTCCAGACCTTTCAAAGAATGGAACGTACACAAGTCAACACCTTTGGTGCTCCCTTGTTTTTGTGCTCCCTTCAGCACTCGGTACTCAGTACCGTCATGGTGAAGCCTGGTCTGAAGTCCTTTCAGCAACTGCATACTTGGTGCCGCAATACAGATTTCTGGCAGCTTGATGTTATTGTCAAGGCATTCTTTCAGCCAATCAACGACCTGTTCTACCTCCGCGTTGGCATCATCAACAAGTTTGTATTGAGGAACCACACCATTGTGAATAAGGGAGACATATCCCTTAGTTGATTCCTTTCCTCCGTCCATGTCATCATAATCAATGCCTTTGATTACTCCGACGGCCACACGCCTGATGGGTTCTGTTGTACGGTAGTTGATTTTGAGCTTGCGACTCCTTACGCCTCTAACGTTGATGCCGGCTGCTCCGAAATTCATCTTGCGTCCCGTATAGATTCTTTGGATGGGGTCGCCAACAAGGAACAAATCGTTCCTTCCTTCTGCTACCAATGCACGAAGGAATTTTAATTCTGGATTGGAGAAGTCCTGGAACTCATCAGCAATGACATTCGTATATGGATGGATGTTATTCTCATTGAGATAATTGGTTGTCTCGTTGAAAAGTTCCAACCTGTCAACCACCTTACGCTCCTGCTTCAGGGCAATGTACTTCTCCACGAGTTTCCAAATATCGATACGTTGTTTCCGACTCAAAGCCTTGGTGCGCCCCACACGTGGCTGCATCATATACTGCTTCACATCCTTGTTGCCGAAATACACGATGACATCGATGTACTCGTCATACAGGAACTGTTCATCAAATTCTGTCACTTCTGTTTCCAGTACTTCGCGCCACAGTTTCAGGGATTCTTCATCGCCACTATAATCAAGTACCTTATATCCTTCCTTCACCTTATAGGTTTCAGCGATATCCAACAGCACTCGGTCGATATTGCTCAATGTGTATTTCTGTGGCGGAACATTCAATTTAGCAATAGAATCAGCAAGATTAAGACAGAGGGTTTTTGTATAAGTAGTGAAAAGCACTTTGGCATTCGGATTTTGACAGAGGTATTTCAAACGGTGTATAGCCGCAATGGTCTTACCTGTACCGGCACCACCGCTGACTTTCATCGTACCTTTGTATTCTGCATCGACAAGCTTCCTTTGCGACGGATGAAGGAAAATCTGCCACTTGTCCATCCCTTGGTCAATGATACGCTGCAAGGCATCATCGTCGGTAATCTCAACAAACCTGCGCTTATTGTTATCGCTGAGCAGTTCGTCCTCATTCTCACGGGCCTGTCCTTCTTCAATGGCTGCAATAACAGCGTCGATATGCTCGCCGTCCATGATGTTGAAGATATTCTCGTAAGCATCTATCGGCAAAATAGGCTCCAACGCGTCAAGGTCATCAAGAGACCTGATGGACATCACTCGCTCAACGGCTTCTTTCGGCACACCGATTTTGAGAATCTTCTCCTCTGGTACGCCAGTAAAGAATGTCGGGGTGGCAGGAGATGCAAGTGGAACATCGTGTTTCTCCTCAGTTTCCTCCACGTTGATGAGCTGACACGCTTGGGTGTGCTCGTTCCACACAAAACGTTTGTTTGTTCCCCATCGGTAGGCCTCCTCATGGTCGGCGACATACAACAAGGAATAGTTATCGCCATTAAGCACTCCGACAACAACTCTGTAATTGTCATCCACCCTTGCCGTTCTCAACGAGGAGTTCTTGAACTGTGTGATAGGTTCAAGATGAAGCCCTGGCGATGCAGGGTTTTCACGGAACTTCCTTTGGAAAGCCACAACTCTGTCCTGAGTCTTCTTTGGCAGTTTGAAAACTGCGTCAAAGAACGTTTCTGATATAAAAAGTCTCATGGTTGTTGATATTTTTTATTAAAATATTGTCAAATCAAATTCTTCCTGTTTGATTACCTTGTATCCTCTTTCCTCAAAGACGGCCTTGTCGTTTTCATCGAAAGGATCGATGGCAATCTTCGGGTTGTCGATAATCATGGCGGCACTTGCGATAACGGCATTGTCCTCATCTGTCAATTCAAACACGCCTTCATGGCTGAACGGGATGTTGTTGTCAATCAGGATGTCAACTATATCTTCCATTCCGGGATATAGTTCCTTGATTTCATCACGATTGATGGTCTGCTCGGAAGTGACGCCTTCGTTGTCTTCAAGATTTCCTGAGAAGAACTGGATAAGGTTATACCGCCGCCAGAACGACACCCATTCATCTTTGTCAAGTTCCCTCAGTCCCTTCTGGATGTGCAGTTCATATTTCACGCCACTGTCAAAAGCCTCTTCCACTTCTTCATCGGTCGATTCGTCTGTTAGTTGGTCGGCACAGCTCTCATCAAGTGATACTGCTCCATTGTAGAGTGTGCCACTGTTTGAGAAAAAATTGGGAGCATCGTTGATACACCAGAAACAAGTCTCTTTTATGGTGCCCAACTGTGGCGACTCTAATAATTGCCCAAGCCTGGTAACTGAGTTGAAGCCAAGCTCATCTTCTTTCTCTGACTCAAAAAGCTGAATGTCTTCCCATGTTATCGTCCATGAGAACATACGTTGTGGCTTGGCTTGCTTTATACCCTCACGTTTTTCCCAGTCACTGTAGAACCTCATATTGGGTTCGCAAGCATGATACTTGTAGCCATCCAAATAGACCGACCACCATGGAATGTTCATTAAATCCTCAATCTCCACGCCATTTATCTTGGCGAAGGTACACATGATTTGGAAATCAGGAATGGTCGTATGCCTCACTCCGTATGCTACCGTCAGCTCAAACTGCGGTTTGATGTTGTATCTCAACTCCGTATCGGTCTTCTCGTCGAGAATATGTAGTTCATAATGATATGAGTCATCATCTGGCACTTTCTCTAAAGTCCAGCCTTTGCCTTTGGCCATGGTCTGCATGGCCCTGACAAACTTCAGTTCAAGTTCGCTGTCCTCAGCTGCACCAGTTTGGGCGATGGTACCGACAGAGCCGTCAATTCTCTCCCATGAATTGATGCCACCGACCAATTTGCCAAACAGGATTTCTGCCTGTTCCCTACTGAAGTCCTCACGGCTATATTGGTTTCCGTATGTCAGGATACAATGATAACAGGCTTCTTTTTCTTCATGCTGACAGTCGCAATCCCTGATGTTCTCGTAAGCCTCCTTCAGCAACTTTGAAAATTCTTCTGTGTTGTAGAGCTTTGCCAAATAGCCTGTACCGCCGGGGATGGTGTCATACATCACCAAATAATAGTCCTTCTGTCCCGTTGCCAGGTTTTCCTCCGAATAAGCGTCTATGCGTATATGTTCAGGAGAGGAGTGATAATACTTCTTCATGCCAAGTTCTATTCCCGACTTGAACATCTCCACGGATGCCTTTGCATCCATGATTTGTATCGGCAGAAGGATCTTTATGGCCTCAGTCTGCATGTGACGGTAAAGATACAGCTGCTCGAACACTTCTCCCTTTCTGTCATCTACGAAATGGATGTCCTTATGATTGCAGAACTTATAGTGTTGTTCCACTGGCTGATGGCCTTTGGTTGTCTTCGAGAGAAGAGGTGTCGATTTGCCACAGTACCTACATGTCACAAAACCATTCTCAGGAATGATTCCCTCATTGTTGACTTCCACCTTGGTTCCCGATTGCATCTGCATGCCATAGTTGGCCTCATAGAGATCCATGTTGTTACAGAACTCAATACCAAAGCCGATGCTCTTCATCGCGTATGAAGAAACAATGCCTTTATGGTGGAACATGAAGTGCTTTTTCACGATGAACTGTTCTTTCGACCTTTCCTCGTTGGAGTCATCCAGCACAGCGTCTCTTTTAAACATCGCACTTCTTGCATTGGTGAATTTAAGGTAACGATGCTGATTGACACCCCATGACGGGTCACCGCATTTGGGACAAGCAGCCAGTGAGAAATCCGCTGTGCCTTTCTCCGCCAGACAGTCGCACTTTGAGCAATATCTCATCACCGTGAGGTTGTCTTTCCAGTCAAAGGTAGGTATGCCGCTGATTTCCAACTGGAACTTCTGAGTGCAGAACCTATTGCCTGGAGCCAGTTCCTTGATGCCTTGCGAGGCTGAGCGGGTCAGTTCAATGACACTTGGCTCTGCCACGTTGTTTTCCTTGTCTTCCTTCTCTCGTGAGTAATAAACACTTGCTTGCAGTTTCACACCCGTCTCAGGGAAGGCATAGTTGGGCAACAAGCCGCAATTGGTCATGAATTCTATAACACTTTCTCCCTGTATGTTGCCATATTGTTTCTTGCATGCCTTGATTAAATCCTTGATGGTCTCTTTGGCTGGGTCATTGGGCTGTAGTCTTTCTTCTTCCTGCTTGTATTCATTCATTTCTTGCCCCAGTCCATAAAGCCTGTCAGTCAGTGCCTGGAACTCCTTGATGATGGTTTGGTAGAACGATTCGTTATCCAATGACTCTGCCAACACCCTCAATGTGGGAAATGTCTTCTCATCGTACTGTTCCTCGAATCTTGTTTTCAGAGAATTCTTGTTTTCCTTGATGAAGGCAATGATGCGGTTGATGACAAACCGTTCATCAGCCATTGCGCCGTCAGTCAGTTTCAAATCCCTCACATTGGATGGAAGCGTATGCTCGGCACTGCTGCTGATCCAGGTGTCAATGCAATATGCGAAGAAATGTCTGCGGAGGATGTCCTTTGCTTCAAGGAAACAGCCTGGTGTGTTCACCTCACCTTCCATCATTTCATTCGGATAGGTGTAATAATACATGTCATGCGGCTCTCCCGAATGGGCATAATTGAGAACCAGTGCCGCACCTTCCTTACGTCCGGCACGTCCCACTCGCTGTAGGAAGTTGCTGGGTTTCGGCGGCACGTTGGCATTGCCCATCACGTTCAGGTCGCCTATGTCGATACCCATTTCAAGTGTCGATGTGGCAGTCAGCACATTGACGGAGTTGGAATGAGGATGCTCCTTGAAATCCTTCTCCAGTTTTTCTCTGTCTCCACGTTCCAGCAAACCTGTATGCTCTCGCGCATATACACGGGGCGACAGGTGGCGGTTATAGACCTGTTGATAATAGTTCAGTTCCGGATTGATTTCCTCTGAATAAGTACCAGCACACTTGTAGTCCAGGCAAAGGGTGTCTTCCGCAAGTTCATCATTCTTTGCGACGTAAAGAGTGGACTGGCAATTGCTGCACTTGATATGCTTCACTTGCTTGCTTACCCAGATATGGTCAGGGTTGATGACATAGTTGCCACCGCCCTCTGATGCCTTGTTGACGATACCTGCCTCCTCCATCTTGCAGAACAGCATGCGGATGAATTCATTGTACAGCGTCATGTTCTTTTCAATCGGCCAGTTGAAATACCGCCAATAGTAATTGGTGTACCAGTTGGGCTTCTCACGCCTGAGCACCACAATGTCGAGCATATCGTCATTGCTTCCCTGGAAATTGATACCTATCAGCTTGGGGAATCTCACGCTGCCACCGAAAATCCTGTTGAGGAAATGGCGGCCATCCCTGTTCCAATTCAATGCCCACGCCGTAAGTGCTTCCTTTCTGTATTTGTCATAATATGGATGGTCAACAGCACCATGCCGTCTCATTCGCTGTAGGATGCCATAGACAAAATGGCAAAACGCCTGTTCGTTTTCAGCCACATATTCGAGGTTGTTGCCAATGAGAAAATCCTTCATCAGGTCATACACTCTGTGAATATCCTCGCTTTTGAAGAACGTGGCGGAAGAGCCGGTCTTTTCCAGTGTGCGGCCCAATTGTGAGGTCAGGCCAAGTTCACTGACGATTTCCCAGTCCACACGGATGTCAAACTCATCCTTGAAAGACTGCATGAATCCACTGCCTTCGCGATAATTGTGACGCAAGTCGATATGGGAAGCCAGGTCTGCTGGCAGGAAACGGTTATAATAATCCTCCTCAGACAGCTTTTCTTTCCAATACTTCTTGAATCCCTGCTGAAGGTCTGCCACATTGACAGGACGGTCCAATGTGTTGATGTATTGCTGCATCGACTGACGGAAGAGGAAACGGAAAGTCCTTGCCTCATAGAAACCCGCCTGATGTGCAGCGTCCTGCACACTGTTGTTGAATATGAGTATCTTCCGTTCCTTTTCATCCGCGTGGTCGAAGTCGCTTGACAGCACTTGACTAATGGCCACACTCGACAACGTGGACGTTCTTCCACCTATTTGGCAAATGGAGTCACTGTTGCATTCAGGGCAATAGGTAGCAAAACGTTGGTTGCCTCCCCGTGTAGAGGTGGTCTTGCTGCAAACCCGAACCCGCAAGGTGTCGCTGTCGCTCGCACTTGCCTCGCGCAAATCCCTGACACAAACATGATGCGTGACATTGATGGCATTCTCATTGACATATTCATCTATGGCTTCATGTTTCTTCGATTCGATGTTGAGGAGCATCACCTCCTTTTCCCTGTTCATGAACGCCTTGTTGATGGTCGATATGTCAGAACAGTAGCTGTCGTCAGTTGCCAACCGTCTGGTGATCCATCCACTTGCGCCGCACTCACGGCAATAGTACATGGGGAGAGCCACACGGTCTTCATCCTTCTTCGTGCTGTGCCTCCATACAAACTCCGGCTCTTTTTGGAAATAACGCAAAATGCCGCTCAGTTCGCGCTGCCACAACTGCACCTGCAGATACAGCATCGGAATGAGCTTGCTAGAATTGTTGAGTGGACGTTTGGCGTAGGCGATAAGTGCCAGCAGATTTTCTATGGCAATCACGCATACACGCTCACCGTCTTGAAGATACAACCTGCGGAAGTTGGAATCCTGGTCAATCAGTTTCTTCTGTATTTCATCAAGAGAAAGAATGCCTGAACTTAATATCTCCAACAGGGATTTGACGATTCCCATACTACGTAGGGACATTCCTGCGTCCACCGGTGTAATGGTGGAATTTTTCAGCCAAACCTTGCACAGTCGTTTCATATAGCTGTCCACCGTGTCGTTGGTAACAAACTCACAACTTTTGATTAGTTTCGCATCTGGCAGGTTATTGCTTGTCACCTCTACATACTCATCGACGGGAATACGATGCTCCTCTATGACATCCTCTTCTTTGAACGTTTCTCCGAAAACATCAGAAGCATACTCACACAGCCGTTTCTTGCTGTTCGGCCCGTTGCCGATGGTAGCGGAGGTTCCTATCGGACAAAGGTGGCCTTTCTTCATATTCAGTTTCAGTTTCAAACGGCGTATCAGATTTGCCACATCGGTACCCTGGGCACCATCATAGGTATGCAATTCATCCAACACGATAAACTTCAACGCTTTGTCTTCCGTGTCGATATTACCCCTCCAAAGGCAACTGAATCGCTGGCGCATCAGTCCGTAGTCCAACATCTTGAAGTTGGTGAGCAGAATGTCCGGCACGGTGTCAAGAATGGCATCGCGGTTCTCTATGATATGGTCTTTGCCCATATCACGGGGATAATCCTTTGGGTCTGTTCCCTCACCTACAAACAGTCCGGCTGTCACCTTTCCTTTCAACCGCTCATCATTCCAGATGGTTTCAGCAAGACGTTTTGCCTGATCACTGGCAAGGGCGTTCATGGGATACATGATGATAACCTTCACGCCCACCTGACGCTCAAACTTGTTGCAATTGTAACAATAGTCGAGAATCGGGTACAAGAAACACTCCGTCTTACCAGAGCCTGTACCCGTGGTGAGCAAAGTAGGCTCGGGCAAATGCCCATTCTTCATGGATAGTTGACCGAATGCCTGTAGCTGATGCTTGTATGGCGGGAAGTTCGGTGCAATATCCAAAGGAATGTTCTTGCTCTCTTCTTTCGTGGCAGAAACAAAAGGAGTTTTCAGCGAGACATAAGGGCCTTTGAAAAGGCCATCCTCCTTATCTTCGATAAAGCGGTAGAAAGCATCACTGACATCCTTCTCCTTGAACTTGAAGGTTGCCTTGATATATTCTAAGATAGAATCACGTACCTCACGTGCTTGTTGGAGTGGTAGCATATTTATTGTTTTATTAGTTCAATATTGAAGTTCTCTGAGGAGACGACTCGGTATCCAGCTCTCTCAAAAACCATTTTCGAGTCATCATCAACTGGGTCAATGGCTATCTTGTAATTATCCAAAAGCAGTCCTGCTGTAGCAATCACAACACCATTAGGGTCTAATAGATCGACATCACCATCAAAACTGAATTCTATATTATTATCAAGGAGTACATCAACTATAGATTCTAACCCAGGATAATATATTTTAATCTCATTTCTGTCAACATCTTCATGAATATCAAGATTTACAGGTTTACAATTCCTCAGGAATTGCCTTACTTTTACAGACTTAATTGGAATAATATCTATAGGCATATCTATAATAAGTAACGTTGTACTTCTTGACCTACTTGTTGCCACGTTGAATAGATTGTCTGAGAATGCAAAGTCAGGATTCCGTTGCGGGATATAAAATATGGTATAGTCAACAGTCTCTCCTTGAATTCGATTGATTGTTTCCACCAATAAATCTAACTTTTGGTCGTCACCACAAAATTCTGATTGAAGATAATTGGTAGTCTTAACAAATGGTGAAAGTATCGCAAGTCTACGCTTTGGATAATAGGAATTAAATAATCCGACAATCTTTCGTATAATCTCCAATGCTCCATTTGAACAATAGGCGCCACTACTGCCTTCTGTTTGATAAATCCATGTACCTCCTTCATTTGGAAAAAACTGAGCTATTGCGGTTTGCACATTAAAAAGAGTCCTTTCCTCTTGTACACTTGTAAGATGTCCATTATAGAAATATTTGGATTGATTTGCACTTGTTGATGTTAGGCGATATGATGTGGTAATTCTAAAACTTGGAACATCCATCGAGCATATATAAGTCATCATTCCATTGGCTTGCGTATCTATGTCAATACCCTTATAATCTGCATAATTCTTAATCTCGACAACTGGAGGAAGCTGCATTGGATCACCGACTATAAGACACTTTTTGCCCAACTTCATAAAGGCTGCTATTGCCGTTAGGTAGGCTTGTGATGCTTCTTCTATGACTATCAAATCATAGATCGGTTTATCAATATGATTAATAATGCGGGATAATGAGTAATATGTAGAACACAACAATCCACCTTCTGAAACTAACAAATCTTTATCCGCAGGTATTAAAAAAGGATGTTTCTTTTTTTCATCAGCGGCCAGGACAGTTTTGCTAATAACACCCCTACCTATAATTGGCTTAATTGTGTCTTGCGAAATAAGAGAGATTAGACTTGCATTACTTTGAGTTGTTACACATACTTTTTTGTTTTCAGCTGTAATTTTGCTGATAATCGCCCCTAAAGTATAGCTCTTACCCGTACCTGGAGGCCCTTGAACCACACAAATACCCTCCTTTTCAAGAGAATCATAAACAATTCTGGCTATATCGTTCTTATTTGTCAATTCAATGGGTTTCCATTCGTCGTAGGTTCTCTTAGGACGAAGATCTAAACAATTGTCATTTGGATGCAATACTATATAATCAGCAAGATTTTTCAATAGTTCTGTTGGTGGAAGTTTTTCCAACATCAAAAACTGTAAATCCCTGTGATTATCTAATGCTTGTTTAACAATGTAAAATAATTCCATATCGATTTGTCCACATCCTATCGTTTTCCTATCGGAAAGAAAATAGACAGGAAGTGCGTCTGAAAAACTAGTATGTGTCATTTCATCTTCCCAAAATTTGATGCTTGTACACTGCCAGTTTTGTATGGAATTTCCATATTCGACAAAGGCACTTTTTCTCAATATGCAAAAGGCCTTAGGAACTTTTAGACGGGGTGTATTTCTAGTTTCAAAACGTAAAATCAATTGACCATATTCTGTCGCACCAACTACTTTTCCATAATATGCCCTTCCTTCTGAAAAAAGAACATGAAGAGGAGTCTTTGCATATTGCTCATAATCCTTCTCTTTATCTCTTCTTTGAAGTTTGAAGAAATTCTCGTATTCTTTAAGTTTGTCAGTCATATTAATCTAAATTATAATTCTTTGAAATGTTAAAGACTTTGTCAAAGAGACTGTTAAATTCCTCATTGGGGGTATTATGCAACTTTAGCATCAAATGAATATCCATACCTTCATTTCCTTTTCCTGGGAAAACGGTACTAATAACATTCATTATAGTATCATTTTCTAATTTATGTAGCTTCATCAGGACGTTAGTCGCTATTTCAGCCTTTTCTTTTAAATCTTCTATAGATTTAATTATCTCAAAATCGTATTCTCCATTACCTGTGCAAACACATGCCCAATTACCATTTTCTATAATATCACGCCACACATTGGGATGTATATACCAAACTCCCCATTTTGCACTAGCTGGGTTAACCAATATTCCATTTTCTAATTTTATTCGCTTGTAAGTTCCTAAACCTACAAATCGCTGTTGGTCAAAATCATTTGCAATCTGATAACCCTGTTCTTTAAGATATTGGAGAATCCTATAACTAGAAATAATATGCTCACTATTTGTGTTATAGCTACTCATATTAAAGGAACCGCCTAAAAAATCTCTTATCGTCTGCTCATAGTCTTTGCGTTCTTTTTCTTTGTATGAATCTTGATCGATATCTGCACTATCTTCATTAAGTCTTTGTTTCAAATTCTTAATTATTGCCTTAAGACTTTCACATTCCTGTTCGATTGCTTTTTGCTCTTCAAAAGTGCCCCTACATACAGCCACATAGTCTTCATATTCAAAAGGAATAAATGTATCTTCATACACCCTTGTTAAGATACTTGATATTTGCGCTTCATCACCTCCTTTTATGTACAAATGTTGAGAATTTGGAAAATAGTGATAATCCCCTAAATTATCTTCGAATAATAGCTTTTCGTTAGACTGGTCTTTATATTCTACTTTACACGGCATTTCTTGATTTATTAAGAAAATTCGGAGAGTCTTCGTTTCTTTCCATTTCAAATATTTTTGTGTATCTAATTCTTTTGCTTCTCCATAGTTATTTTCATCATAAAACCTTGATAGCCCCAAATTTTTAAATTTGTCACAAATACTATGAATGACTTTTTTTTGGAACGAACCATTTATTGTCGAGAATGTGCACACCCATAGAATGAACGACCTGGGGAATATTTTCGATTCAACATCCCATGTTTCTAGCATGTTTTCTTTAAATTTCTTTCGTCGTGTGATCTCAGCACTATCATCAAAATGCATACCAAGATCAATTAAGAATTTCTTTTTCAAGGAATCTTTTCCGCACCAATGCTCAATTTCTTGATATGCTCTTTCTGAGTCTATCGTATATTCTGATGAAAACAAATATTTATTCTGGATATGAGGTCTAATCAAATAAAGAGTCTTGTATTCTAACATAGCTTCTGTAAGACCATTTTCATATGAATAGCTAATAATACCAGAAATAACATTTCCTGGGCTTTCATTTTCATTATTGAATCTAATAAGATTTCCCCATTTTGAAAAACTTGAGTTTCCTTTTTGATAATTAATCAGCAATATAAAAAGATATTGTGCAGGAGTAATAACGACATTGCTTTGCGATAATTTTTCACTGAGTTTTCTTTGTACAACACTATTGTCACTGCTATTTGCCGAAAAGATTATTCTATAATTATTGATGGTTGAGAACTTTTCTGCAATTGATCCATACAAAGCACATTGTGTGTCATCGGGGAGGATGTCACTTAATGTCATCATGTAAGTATGCTCGATAAGTTGTGAATCTTTACATTTAAAAGATAATTCATTAGAAGACGTAAATGCGGTTAACGACGTGTCATCAATCTTTATCTTATTACGTATAATAATCGCTTCAACTTTCGCTGCAATTTGAATACACCTGTATTCAAATGATTCTTTTGGGTAATTGCTATTGGAAGATAGCTTCAAAACATCTAATTTTTTTATAAATTCTTCAACAGCTGTTTTACTGGGATTCTTTTCAATTAAAGACAACACTTCTTCAGTACATCCATAAGTTTCTATCATTTTTAATGTTAGATCGTCTGTCCATTGTACTCCATTTGTTTGATAAATAGAATAAAAATCATCAATAGATGTACCTCTAGATATAATGTCATCATAATGAATACCTACAACATCAGAAAACATATTGTCATCAGATACCAGATATGGTTGTATTTCTGTGAAGCATTCCTCTTTGTATATTACATAAGGACGTTGCCAATATTCTACATTATCTCTATACGCTATTAAATCTTTAAGAGCACACTGTTTCCCATCAATATTCTTAAAAATCTTTAGCTGTTTTATCGATTCTTCACCAACATTTTCAAATCCCTTTAATGTGGTTATTAATGATAGCTTGTCACCAGGAAGGAGATTAACCCAATTATGTTCATCCTCTGCTTTTTCTTTTATGTGAGCAAAAAGAATCTTCTCGTCTTGAGCTTTCAATAATGAAGAAAGAAGATGATTTTCTATGGCATCATCTGTACACTTCATTCCTATCTTTTCAAGAATTGGTTTTATAGATACAATTTTATTGGTTGTGATAACATAATCTATGTCTGCTAAAATCTCATCACGTGATTTTCTTTCTGAACCAACTTTGAAAAGCTTAATTGTTGGTAATAATGCCTCAACTTTCTTTGATGTTGTTATTGCGTGAATTTCTGAAATAAACTGGTCAAACAGATTTATCACACATTTGTCAAGCCAAATGTTCAGTGATTCAATATTTGCATTCTCAATAATGTTGTTAATATTCCATTCATCCAGACCTAACTTATCGGTTTTTTTAGCTTCAGCTATTATTTCCTTGTGATCATCACCATACCAATTAAACCATTGAAAATTGCCAAGACCTATTTGGTCAAGAGGAATATCCATCTTGATTTTTTTGATTTTGACATTAAGAGAATCTGTAGAAATTCCAGTAATAGTAGGTATACTAGCTTTTATCGCTGCAAATAAATAATCAAAGAATGTACTATACATCCAATTCTTTTCTTGTGAAGATGGCTTGTCAGTTAACAAAACAGAAGCATACAATTGTAAAAAATTCTTTCTATTTGTTTCTTTATAATTAGAGAGAATATCAACAATATATGTTGCGATTTCAGGTAAAAGTTTATAATTTGCAGGATGTTTAGCGAGTTTCCGCCTGTCAGTTGCAATTTGAAAACTATCGCAATGAACAAATAGAGCCATACTATCAACTTCATCCCCCATAGGAAAATACTTATAAAAATTAGGGGATTGACGTAACTGGGATACGGATTGATAATAATCCTTTGTAGAAAAATCAAGAGGCAAATAACCAAACGAGTATAAAATGTCGTAATCTTTATACTGAGGATTTATTTCCTTAAACTTTTCTGAGGCTTTATCTATTGATGTTTCATTAAGAATCAATTCTTTTTTTATGATATTCTCACCGTTAAAACAGATATTGCTTAACTGCTTTAAAGTGTTCATTGAATATTCTATTCCACTTTTAAGTGTATCCAAATCCTCGTCCAATAATTGTCTTTTGTTCTCGCCCAATTTTATGAAAAAGAGGGTTCCTTGATTAAAGGACAACGGGGTTTCTGTATATATATCGCCTAAACACCGAGAAACGTAAGTTCTTAATTCCATTAATTCAGATGAAGGGAATACAATAGTATCCTCAAAGTTAATGTCTTTTACGGGTTCATCAACATTTGCAGGAAAATTAGTGATGACTATTTTAAATAAAAATGGATTTTCTTCAAGACCTTCACAACTGATTGATTCTGAAGACATCAGTGATGCCAATTGTTCTTTTCTGTCCCAACTAAACATGATGGGACCTTTCTTTCCATGTACCAACTCATATGAACCGTTTCCTTTACCTACAAGGCGGTGTACCAGTTTGAATCCTATGCCTAATCTACCAATATCAGAAGCCGTTTTTTTTGTGGATTGGGCAATATTGAGAATTGATGTTATTCCATCTAAACTGAATTTTGACCCATTATTAACTGCTAAAAAATAGTGATCATTGTAAAATGCCCAAAAGTGTGTGGCGCCACAATCCACAGCATTTTGTAAAAATTCATAAATAGCTTGATTGTCTTCAGCTATATCTAATATTGTAGTGAGATAGTTCTCAACATCATCCTTTTCGTCTCCATGAAAAAGATTAAAAAATCCTTTAATGAATTTGCCATCTTTCTCATAGTTACAGCCCATATAGTCTTCATCAACATCTGGTCGATGCCTAACTTCTTTACGCCATTTCCTAAATTCTCTTGCTGAATTTACTTTCATATTAATAGCTGTTTTGTTTAGATTGTTTAGAACAAAGTGTTGTTATCTCTTTTGTTTATTAATGAAATAAGTGTTTCATAGTCTGCTTTGCTTGATAAAGGAACAATTCCGCTGACACTAACTGATGATGCCTTTTTCATTCCTACCATCTCTGCTATTCCATCTTTGCCTTTTTCGACAATTAAGCGGTTCGCGCTAAAAGAATCTGAATTGTATTCTTCTGATGAAGGGTAATGAATAACGCCGATAGGTCTACCTAACTTCGCAAATTTAGCCAAGGTATATTTTGAACCACCATCTACTTTACTCTGCACAAGAATGAGGCCATCGGACAAACCAGCTTGTATCCGGCTGGCTTTACTCCCTGAAAACCTGTCTTCTTTTTGATGAGGGTAAAATTCAGAAATAACCAAGCCGCCAGCGTTAAGGACATCCTCTATCACTCGGACATGGTGGGCTGTGCAGGTTTCCTTATAGAATAAACCACCGGAAATTATTCCAACTACATTTGGGGAAACCTTTCCATTGTGATATATGGCATGTTCATCAATTCCTTCTACGAGTCCGTTGCAAATAGAGAATTGTTTGGAAAAGTACACACCAACTCTTTCAGCAATTTGGTTTCCCAACTCAGTACTTCTACGAGTGCCAATAATTGCTATGACACGATTCAAAAGAGATTTCTTACCTTTAAGGAATAGCAAACTTGGTGGATCGCTAATTTCTAAGAGTTGGGATGGGTAGGCTTCGTCAAGAATGCTTATTATTTGTATTTCGTGATCTTTACAGTCCGTAATGATTTCTTCTGCAGCTTTGGCATACTGATCAAGGTTATATAACTCTTCTGGTCTAAATTCATTCACAAGTGGTTCACAAGAGTATTCTTGTGATAACCTTATTCGGTTCTTCTTAATAAAAGTAGGACCGATATTTTTAACCATTGACAATATTAATAAGTTTCTAATATCCATAATCAAAGAATTTATTGTAATGGTATGTCTTGTATATACCCACAACCATTTCCACCATATTGAGGTGGCGTACATGAATAGAATCTATGCCCATCAGAACGACGCATTTTGACGAGCATCGGTTTTCCACATCTTGGACAAATCACATTATTATTAACAGGAAGAACCATTTGGAACATAGCGATGAATAAAACATTCCTTGCCCCTTTTTCCTTTAGCTTTCGAATTACATGCCAAGCAGTTGCACCTGTAGTTAGTTGGTCATCAAGAACGATTACATTCTTACCTGAAAGAGAAATAGGTGTCTGATGTTCTTGTCCAAACATATCAACAGTTGTTTCCATAGGACATTCTACCGACAAGTATCTTTGCAAGAAAGCTTGCCTGTCACTATATTGGTTTTGTTCGCGCAAAGATCCCTGAACGTTATCAGCCCATTTCAATAATCGAACTTTGGGAATAGAGGTGTCCACCATATCAAATATTTCTTTCATCTTATTTGGCGGAGTTGTAGTCCGTTTATCGGTCAAATATGTAAAATAATCCCAACCTTGGGCAAGAGAAGGTTGATTGATATAGTTGGAGATACCTATCGCAAGAGTATTCAAAAATGCCTGCGCTCTTTGAGGATGAGACATCATGTAATACTTATTTGCTTTAGCAAATCTATCACAAGCACCTTGTTCTTGACGTGCCAGACATCTGATACAAACGAAGGAACCATCTGAATATCTATTATCATTTAAGCGAATAGCTCGTGAAGAATTTGCCCCTGCAAAAGATGCCTCTATAGAGTATAAGAAAGCCAACGGAGAATCGAGGATTTTATCCACCTCATCAAAAGACTTCGTAGTAAAAGTCGGTCCCATCTTCTTACTGAGCATTTCATCACCGATACCATTACGTTCATCTTTTATGTCATCAGTGATGCGATAAGGCAAAAACCAAATAGTTTGTACTCCGAGGTGTCGCCCCAATTCTATGTCCAATTTCGTATCCCCTATGACAACACAATTGCCATTATCAACATCTTGTTTATATTTCGGATGAGTTTCCAAAAACTCAGATAGTTTTTTTGTATTTGGCTTGTCTGCTAAGGAAACTCGTTCCACACCAAGTAAATCACAAATAGGATTGACGTAGCGGAAATGAGAATCTGATACAACAATTACATCGTCCCTTTTCGCTTTCCGAGATTCGATAAACTCTTTGGCACCATAGACAAAGGGAATTTGGGCAAGATATGGTTCTATTGAACAATTATCTTGTCCATCTTTATACGGTTTCCAAGATGGGTGTACCGTGTTAATCAGCGTTCCATCTAAGTCTATCAAAATTAACATGACTATTTTAAATTGAATATCTTCTCAAAATGTGCCCAGGCGGTGCGGTAGTCGGCAATGCGGTCGCAGCGGGTATAGGGGGCGACGAAGGTCTGTTGCTGGCCTCCGTAGAGTTCGCTCTTGGCGGGGTCGATGGTGTGGGTGTGGGTAGGAGCAGTACCTGCGTAGGTATTTTCGTCTATCTGCTCACCACGGATATCTTCCCATCCGAGCATACCGGTCTTGTTGTTGCGCTTGCGGTCGAGACCTACGCCTGTGAGACCCTTGGAACAGGTGAAAACTATCTTGCCTTCGGCATCATACCATGTGTCGTTTTCGTTCTGCTGGAGTATGGGGAACTGAATGGTGTATACCGTCTCCAAATCTTGCAAACTCAATCCCAATGCCATAGCGACTATTACGTCTATCTCCACCAATGCCTGGCGACGTTCGAAATAGTTTCGCAATGGTGTTGACCACTGCCACTGCTCAGTAAGTGTATGGAAAGGCTTCAGACGTGAGTCTTCCAAACTCCAAGATTCCTGTTTGTATTTTTCATTCCACATTTCATTCCATAGGTCGGCATAATGTTTGGTAAGGCAATTAAGCATAAGGGTACGTATAAACAAAGACGGCCTATATTTATTAGATATTCCAAAAGGAAGAGTTTCTATTCTACCCTCTGTTAAATCATTTGCACCAAGAACCTTAACAAAAAAATCAACGGGAATTGAAGCAGATAGACCAGCAAATTCAACAGTATTATTTACATTTTTAAAAGTGATTGAATTAATCGTATGAATATGTGAAAAACCAGGAGCTAAGAGTGCGCCGATTAAAGTGTGTTCAGAATCATTTCCTAACATTCTTCTATAGGCAAACTTATAATAATCTATCCAATTATCATAAAGTGGTTTTCCATCTTTATCTTGACCTATTTGGAAGCCATTTATTAGTGTCACATATTTTTCAAGTGGCATTTTTCTTCTATACAATGCACGTATACTATAGTTTTCATCTATTTTGCTTAAATCTAACACATCATAGTCATTATTTACTCTGTAATGAACATAAGGCGATTTATAAAATGGTTGGCATACATATAAATGTGGACCACTATAAACAACATCATAAGAAGAATTGACAAAACCGTTTATTTTTTCAATAACATTGTTCGAGACACCACTTGTTTCTTCAATATCTCTTGTGATGATTTTTTCATTCAAATCACGTATATGAATAGGATAATTCCTATATTTTTCCAATATCTTGATTATAGTATTCGCATGGATATTGGTCAATTTTACACTAAGCCAATCTGAAGAACCTTCGAATGTTTCTCCTAATGTTTTTAGTGCCGTATCATCAAAATACACAATTCTGTCTCTATGGGCTTCTGTATTCCATTTCCCATTTTTCTTTTTTCCACCACACAATCCATGCCCGTCATGTGCGAAACAAGCATCTACAGTACTCGGATGGAAAAGGTTGCTGAGCGAAGCGAAGCGCGGTGGTGAACTTATGCGGCTTCGCAGAAGTTGACCACCATACTGAGTATGGTGGTCAACTTCTGCGAAAAGGCGCAGTTCATTCTGGTACTGGAAATGATACATCAAGTGCTTATAAAGCTCACGACGGAGAGGCTGGCCTTTAGGGTCATCATAGATACTTTCTGGAGTCAGCAATCCCATATATGCATCATGTCCCATCATCTCCATACTATTTGTTAATATACATTTATAGAGATTGGTTTGCTGACCTACTAACAATGGGTAATTCTGATAGGCATTAAGGAAAGCGGTAGAACATACATTCTCCGTTTCCTCATCCCTATAGATTTTCTCTAACTGTGGATTGCTCGCAAACAATTCATCCCTTTTCTTTCGCACATCAGGTGCAGAAGTCCTACGAATAGATACTTCTGGATATTTTTCAGAAATGATACCTACTTCATCAAATTCCAGTTTAATCCAGGGCGGGTTTCCACAAATAATGTCGAAACCATCCCTTAGCCAAAAGACTTCAATAAACTCCAGCATTGGATGGAAGAAGTGGTAACGTTTGGCAAGGCGGTCGGCAATCTTTAGTCGCAGTGGATCCTCATCAGCAAACAAAGACAAAGAACCATGTGACTCTGTCAATAATTCCTCCTGCGTCTTTGTCACAATTTGGGATTCTTCTTCTGTCATACGGCTACCATAATCAGGTAGGTCTTCTCTTGCGAAATTAGAACCAACACGTTCAAGAGCCTGGCGAGTTCGAGAATCGAGTTTATCATTGTCCACATCAAGCAATGCCTCAATGTCTGCCCAATATTCTTGACGTGTAGGCAAGTCATAGGCATCCTCATATTCCCAGAACCATAAAGCACACCAATAGTCCATCGCCAATTTCAGTTTACGATAGGCATTGTCACGACGATAACGTGTATCGAAAAGCTGCTGTTTCTTGGCATACGACTCAGCTTGAAACTCTTCTTTGAACATGGACTCTGGATCAGAACGGTCTATACCATCCCATATTTCCTTTCGGTTGTTAGTGTATTTGTCAATAGATAGTTGGTCGGTGTAGTACTCCTTCAACAACAAGTCAATCTTGCTTGATAATCGTTGGAGTATTTTGAAATCGTAGTCAAGAATAGGAGCCGTCCAGTCCTTTAAGATAATGGTCATCCGGTCAAATTCATTCTTGTGGGCAAGTTTCTGCTCACGAATGCTGCGCACTCCCAACATATTTGCATCAGGGAGAAGGAAATGATAGACATCATTCACAGAACGGTTCACTCGATTTTGGAAGAACTTTATTTTATGTGGTGCTTTCTCCCACCATTTGTTTTGCTTCGGCTTTTTGCTGCCACGCTCAAAGATGCCATAGACATCCTGTCGGCTATATACCTTAAGCCAAGCACCAATGACAGCATTGCCCACACACAGACGATTGGCAAAGAACGGTGTCTCCATATCTTTGTGGATGACATTCAACCAAAGGGCGAGTTTTCCTAACTCAATAGCTGTCGGATTCAAGTCCACGCCATAGACATTATGGGTGGCGATATATGCCTTTACTTTTTGCAACTCGTCACGGTATTTGTCTGGCTGAATGCGCCAATTTTTCAAGCCGCGTTCACGCTGCTGTTGCTGCTGATAAGTCAAATACGCCTCTGCCAACTGATTGATGATTTCATTCTGGAAGGCTGCGGCACCCACAGCTGACTCCATGATTTTCAGTTCCAACAAATCTGTGGCCTTACGCTTGCCAGCTGCTACCTCATCGATGATAGCCTTAAGGGTGTATTTCACAGTACTGCGTGTCAGCACCTCTGGCGTATAATAGCTGGCAGACTTTTGGCGATCACGACCATTCATGCGATAGACAAAAGTGCCTTTTGGAAGAATGACGGGTTCGCCCGTTTCTGGATTGCAGAGCACCTCGGTAATATCGAAGTCACCCATACGCCTATAAGGAACAAGGAAGGTTCCGTCAGACGGATCATTAGCCTTATGCACCTCGATGTAATCCTCCTCTGCATAGAATCCACGGTAAGCCAGCAAACTCTCATAGACACTTCCCAACTGGTTCACACCCAGATTGGCATAGCTGATGCGCCCGCAGTAATTCTTTTTTTGAGAAAGCGACAGCGCCTTGATGATTTCCTGCCACTTGATATTACGGATGCGTACATCAGCCAAATGTTTCAGATTCTTGTTGTTAAACAACGGCGAATCGATGGGACGCACACGAAAACTTTTGAAAAATCCCGACATGGCAGCATTATGACCATCGGACAAGAGATTGAACAGATGACGGATGCTGTCGTCGAAGAAATAACCATCGCGGCTCTCTTGGGAGTTAAGCCGCACCATCTCCAAGTCTCGCAAAGATTCAAGCGAATAGCCCCGCTTATATACTTCGTCGCCAACGGGCAGAATCTCCAACTCCTCACGACTCTCTGCGTAAAAGAGGAAAAGCAGGCGATATATAATGATCAAACAATCGTCCTTCACCTCAGCCTCGAAGTCATCATCTGTCTCATCGTAAGTGTCTGTCTCCTTATCGTACTTTCCAAATGGACGGTTCACCACATTCCTCATGTAGTATAACGCTTCGTTGGCCAAAGTCTCAACAGCCAAAATGACACCTTCCCTCAAATCCTTGGTCACCTCGTAGGCATTCTTATAGCTTTCCTCGATGATGGTGTCCATCAGCACCATTTCGCCATCGGCTGCCAAGGTCTGCTTGCAGAGCAGCATGTGGAAAAGCGCATAGTAGTTGCGGAATACCAGGACACGAGCCTGTGCAAACAACTCGTCAAGCGAAAACTGCAAGTAACTTCCCTTTGCCCATTTGTCCTTGTCGAAGAGGAACACCACATTTCCAGCCATCATCAAGATGAAGTGAGGACGCTGCTCCTCTGGCAGAAGGAATATCTGAGTGATAGCCTTGTTGATGATGGCAGGAGAGATTTTGTATTGATTCTTATCCAGTTCAAACACATAACGCCATTGACGAGCTGAATAACGCTGTTGTTTGGTATTACGTTCCGGCTCACTCTCGTATTGTTGCTCAAATAGTCCGGCAGGTTCACTGTCATCAATGGCAATCAGGTTCTGCATCTCCATAATAAACATCTTCACCTGCTGTCCTTGCCGCAGGACATGACGAACCGGAATCAACTCTATCGGATCTGAATCCTCATTGACGATGCAATGCTCCTGATAAGCATGGTCGGTCTCATATCCAAGGATCTTCAGCAACAAGGTGTTGAAGTCGTGAGTCTTCTTGACAGCATCCTCTATACGGGGATTGTGATTGATGATGAAGTTCTTGTACTCATCATAGTCATGCTGAAGACGAACAAAGGGAGAACAAAGAGCCTTTACCTCCTCGCTGGAAAGCCCTGCGCACTTCTGTACCTTCTCCAAAAAATCATCTCCAAAATAACCCGATGGGAAGTACTCACCTACGTTTTGGATGAAACGGTATTTTATGTTGTCAGCCATAATATTGCTTGATTATCGGTTAAAAGTTATAGAAAACAGCCAGCAGACGCATATAGGCTTCTGCCTTGTCGAGCGAGAACATGTCTTGATAGAACTGACTCGACTCATCCCTAATGGTTCGGATTTCTTCTATCTGCTTGTCACGGTTCTTACGGGTTATCACCACACCCTCATCTCCAAATAGAGAAAGATGGTTTTCTGCATCGTTTGCCCATATGTCGATTTTTCTCTTATAATCATTCAACTGGGTTTCCATATTCAAGGCAACGTCAAACTGTTTTTCCATCATATACATCTCGTTGCCTTTAGTGATGGCGCTTGGCAGATTGCGTTGCAGGATTTCCACATCATCCTCCTGCACACCTTGCAAATAGCCATCGGTGATGTGATATTTATTCAGGAACTCATCGAGTGATATGGGCATCTCCCTGATAGCACCCTCCTTATCAAGCGGAACGACAAAGAACTTGCTGACCAGTGTCTGGCCCAATCCATTGGCGTGGCTGCCATAGAAGAGATAGTAACTCATGCCCTTGGGCAGTTGTTCGCCCTTCACCACAAAAGCCTGGTTCTTTGGTACGGAGGCGGTGAACTTGGTGAGAAGGTACTGAATGATGGGATGTAGGTCATACAATGGAAGGAACTTACTCCAGCCACCATCCTTGCTCTTGCGGGATGCCGCTATCGACTTATTCAATGTCGGTTTGTCGGCACATAAACGGAAGATGTTGTCTGCAGGTACGGCCTCGCGGGGTATGTCGAACAACACGTCTCTTAATTCGTCATTGTTCTTCACTTCCACATAGGGCACATCACCCTCTTGCCAGCAAACATCACCATGACGTATGGAGTCGATGGCTTCTAACTCGTTGAACAGGTCACGATAAAAAGCCTCGTCAGACTGATAGAGGGAGAGTTTCGGCTCAAAAATCTTGTCTGACAAATGCTCCTTGGCTGGTGTTGTGGCTACAACATCGGCACGTCGGAAGCCACCACGCTGACGGCGACGTGTGGGTTGCAGATACTCTTCATCGCCAGTTTTCAAGGCTTCTGCCACCTCGTCTTCCTCTTTCTTGCTGCTGTAGAGTTCCATCACACTCATGGCATCGCCCAACGTGTCATGCACCTCCTGCTCCTTGTCACGCAACTTGTCGATAATGCGGAAATCGGTTCGGAGGTCTTCATCCTGACCCTGGGCCACGAGATAGTAGATGATTGGTGTTTGTTTCTGACCATATCGGTCGATACGACCATTTCGCTGTTCGAGGGTGATAAGACTCCAGGGAATATCATAATTGAACATGATATGGCAGAAGTAATGGAGGTTGACACCTTGTGAACCGGAGTCGCTGGAGATGAAGACACGGATTTTGCTGTCTTCCTTGGCAAAGTCGTTGACCATCTCCTCCTGGTCGGTATCGGAAAGCGAACCGTCGAAACGCTTCACTTGGTCGCTGTTCAATTTAAACTCCCTCTTGATGCTCTCTTCAAGAAACTTCATCGTGGCGATGCGCTCTGTGAAGATGACGATACGTTCTTTGGGATTCTTCTTCCAGATTTCCTTCAACTTCTCTTGGAAGGCGGCATAACGGGAGTCGATGCCCAAATTGATATTGCTGTTCACCAAATCAAGCAAGTCCTGTACCGCTGTGCTGTCATCTTTCTTGATGCGTTCCTCCAAAGAAGCTTGGGCAGCATTTGGGGAAGAGAGATAACTCTTGAACAGCGAAAGGGCAAACAACGGGTCTGTGCCGTCAGCCTTGCTGATGGAACGGAACTTGGTATGCTGCACCTTTAGGAACTTTTCCTCCTCTGGATGCAGAATGACAGGAATACTGATGACCTTGCGGTCTTGAAACTGTCCTCGGATATGCGCATCCTCAATGTCCTTCTTGAAACGACGGACATAGTAAGGCTTGACATCCTCCTGTGTGTATTCACCGTTACGGGGGATGGAAATCGGGTCGAGCATCCTCATGAGATTGGCAAACGACTCGGCATTTCCATTGTGGGGAGTGGCGGAAGTGAGAATCATGGAATCGCACTTCTGAGCCAGGAACTGAGCCAAGTCACCTCGCAAACTATCCTCATTGGCCACCTTATGGCATTCATCAATGACAATGATGTCCCAATGGGTCTTTTCGAGCCAAGCCCGGAAACGGCCATTGTTCTTCAAGGTGTCTATGGAGATGATGGTCTTGTCGTAATAGTCGAATGGATTCTTATTCATCGGAATCTCGCTCTGAATCTTGGCCACGCCCACACTGTCGAGACGGACAAGGGGAATAGCGAAACGGTTCCAGATTTCCTCTTGGAACTGTGCCAGAATGCTCTTCAATGCACATACCAATATTCGCTTGCCACGGCCACGGCGTATCATCTCACTCAGGAAGATACCGACCTCAATGGTCTTTCCGAGACCTACGCCATCTGCTATCAGCAAACGAGGACGAGGCAGTTCCATCGCCTTCAAAGTGGGTTCCATCTGATATTCCGCTATATCGTATGCACCACCCTGTGCCACAGTAATCTTGTGCGAAAAAAAGGCATTGCTCCTTATCGCCGTCTCGATAAGGAGCCTGGTCTTCCGCCAACGAGGGTCTTTGTCGGCCACCAACAGGGTGTTGGCAGGACTGACAATCTCGATGTCGGTGTCTATGCTCGTATCAAATATGAAATGATGGTTCTTTACCAGTTCGCTGATACCAGTCGCATGTAACAGATATACATCGTTGATGTCTCTCTCTATGTTGGTGATGAGGAAATCCTCACCACGGACAGTTATTCTTTGTCCGGCTGCGTAGTTTGCCATAGATTATGAATATGGGATTAGAGAATAGCATACGTTTTCACTTTGCTTGACTGACTTGGTCGAAACGTACCAATTCAGACAAATCTACCTCCAGCACCTGGGATATGCGCATGAATGTCTCCATTGGCGGCTGACAATTGTTTGTACACCATTTTGAGACGGTGGTTTGTGCCACCCCTAACTGTTCGGACAACCATTTATTTGATTTCTGTTTCTCAGCAAGGACAACCTTGATGCGATTGATGTTTTTCTCGTTCTTTTCCATGATACTACTTGCGTGTGTTTCAGTTTACAAAAATAGCAAGAAAAACCGACAATTAATAACAATCAAACAAAAAATCGCCTTTCGAACTAAAAAATAGCCAAATTCACCACATTCTTTAGCATACTGTAATAAAGACTATTTGGCTTGATGACAACGCATTGTTTGAAAAGTAAGGGGTGAAACAAAATGCATTGTCCATTTTCTGTTCGATTAACAGGCTACATTAATATTGAAAGTATTTCATAATTGAAAGAAAAAACTGTGTTTTAATATAAATATTTGAATAACTTGTTGGATGATTCATGGATTATATATATCTTTGCCATCGAAATATCGAAGGCAGACCGCTCTTGGTTTACACTGCCTTTCCAACCGCATTGTTGACCATCCTCATTGGGATGTGTGATGAGAAGTACATTGTCAGCGAATACTTGTTCTGGGGCCCCCTCCAAGTAATAATCGGCCTTCCAAAAATGGAGAGTTTTTTTATTCGTGGTTTCTGACCGCGAGACAGAACGAGTAGATTCTCTTTTTTTCATCTTAACAACAATGAAGTAATATGGTAATAATCTTTGGAAACCAAAAGGGAGGAGTCGGAAAGACTACCCTTTGCACACTGTTTGCCAATCATTTGGCAAATATGGGCAAGAAAACATTGGTGGTGGACTGCGACAACCAGCAGACCATCTCGGAGAAGCGGAAACTGGACTTGAAAAAGAGTCCTAAAGTAAAAATCCCCTACAACGTGCAGACATTTAACATCGCCGATGTGGAGAATGCCAACAAACTGATGGCAACACTGCGGGCGATTGACGGTGTGGTACTGATTGACTCGCCTGGCAACCTTGCCCAGCAGGGATTGATTCCCCTTTTTGTCAATGCTGACTATGTGGTATGCCCGTTTCAGTTTGAACCGACGTCGGTCAACTCTACTGTCATGTTCATTCTCTTCATTAGTAAATTGAAAGAAAAGTTCCCCAAAATGAAGACCCAACTGATTTTCGTGGTCAACAGACATGATAAGCGGTATGGCAAACAGTCGGAATTGGAATTGTGGGCAAAAACAGAGAAGGATCTTGAACGATACGGCTATGTGGCACCGAGGGTAGACATCAAGGTGGATATGCAGCGTTACAACACCATCGAGGTGTTGGATAATCAGAAGAAGATAGTCGGCCCGACGTTCGACTTCATCTGCAAAAAAATATTCGGGGAGGACAAGCAATGAGGAAAAACGAGCAGATAACATCGGAGAATGACCTGCTGCAACTGCCGGACATTGACGGTCTGGTGAGGGACATCAAACAGCAGGAGACTATCAAAAACACTGAAGAGGAATCCAAGGACACGGATTTCTGGTCGATGTTCATGCAATGTAGCGAACAGTATGAATACCACAAGAAAATCGCTGACAGAAGGGCGGTACTCGTTGATGTAGAGATTATCGATACGCTGAAAAACTGCGACATCAACAAGATGCCGGTCTGCACCATCGTCAATGCGGTGATGCGTGCGTTCATCGCACAGCATCAGGACATACTGCGTCAGCATACGCCAAAGAGAAACTCTCTCATATAACTTTCGGCATCGCCGACGAATGCCTAACCTTCGGCGGTGCTTATAACTGGAATCTGGAAAGTTGGTACAAGCCGAGAGCAGAACAAGTTCACTTGATTATGCTGAGGCGAAGCCCAAGTTCTCCGCGAAAGCGGAAAAATATTTAACAACAATCGAAACAAAGGTGCCTTATGAAAATCAAAAACAAAAACCTGATGAAGGCGGGATTCGCCTTCTTCTGCTGCACAAGTTTGTGCGCATTCTTCAACTTCATCACGCTGTCTTTTCTGAAATCAGACAGTCATTCCAATTTGCTGCATTGTATGTGGCATTTCCTGGTCTATGTATTGCAAGTGTCGTCTGCCATTGTCACTGTATATTATGGTGAGCGGCTAATCAATCAAAGAAAGATGATATGTGGCTGGTACCCGATGGATGTGCTGCCCGACATGCTGACCAACAAGAATATCTCAGAGGTTATCTTCGTCACCACCGACGGATGTCTGTTCAATGGCATCTATCGCAGGGATGACAAAAAGTTCCACGGCTTCGACGGATTGGACTTCCCCATCAGTCAGGTTGCGGCATGGTCGGACGAGAAAATAACCGTACATCTCAAAGGAGAGGCTAAGCCCGAATAAGCCATTATGGAGAACCATCTGAGAGAGTTGCTGAGAGTGACCAACACACTCTGCGGCGAGGTCTTCGAACTATGCCGCAAGGAGGTGACCGAAGAAAACATACGGCTTGCGTCACTCGCTGCCGACCGTATCAGGGATGTTCTCCGGCTTTTTGAGTGTCAACAGTGACGAACCCAAAACCTGAGATTATGGCAAGACCACCGTATATTTGGACTGATGAGGTGTTGGAGGATTTTATGATATACTATCCTATCACCTCCAATAAGATATTGGCCAATAGGTACAATGTAAGTGTGATGACCATACGCCGCAAGGCTAAAGAGATGCGACTGAGCAAGACTAGACTGTCCCGCTTCAGATTTGAAATCTGGGATTTGGTAAAGGAGAAATATGGAGTCGCCTCGGTTAAGGAAATAGCGAAAGAGACTGGTGTAAGTGAACGCACCATCTACCGCGTCATCCGACGGTTGAGAATGGAAATGGATGAAAGTCAGAAGAGTGAGATTTACAGCAATGCTGCAAAAAGAATGGTCAAGCTTGAACATTCAAGGCAAGTGTTCGGTCTAGAGCCCGGGGTTTTCCGTCCTTTGGGTAAGAACAAGTCTAGGCGAGAAATTGCGAAGCAGCTGACTAGACATGGCTATATCGTCATCAAAGGTAGCATGTATGTCTACTACTGTGCATCCATGCCAAGGTATGAGGACATAGAGGCTGATGCGAAGAGCGTGGGTTTCAAACTTGTGCTGTGGGAAAAGGAATAAATTTTTCATTTACACATTAATATATTATTAAAAAATGGAACTGCAAGGAAAAATCATCGCCATCTTGCCGATGAGATCGGGAAAGACGGCAAAAGGAGAATGGAAGAGCCAACAGTATGTGCTGGAAACGGATGAGAAGTACCCGAAGCGTCTACTCTTCGACATCTTCGGTGAAAACAAAATCAACGAGTTCGCCATCCAGGAGGGCGACGTGGTGACAGTCTGCTTCGACCCACATGCCGAGGAACGAAACGGCCGATGGTTCGGCAACAACCGTGCATGGGATGTGAAGAAGGAATGAAAAAGCTATTTAAAAAGAGGGGCTGCCAATACTCAAAACAGTCCCTCTTTTTTTATTTTCGTAGGAACCATATTGTTTCCCCAATTGTTTGTGCCCAATATTTGTTACTTTGAAACATTTTTACTATTTTTGCAATCTTACCATAAAACGCATTCAACACCATGAAAAAAGTATTCCTTACTCTTATCATCCTAGCCACCACCCTCACTGCACTGGCACAGGCCACGCAGCCTTGCGTGGTGAAACAGTATAATCAAAAAAAGCAGAAGACGCCGCTGGGTGGGGTGCAGGTGGAGGTACGCGACGCAGGGTCAGCGGCATCGGATAGTGATGGTCGGCTCACGCTGTCATTCCGCACACTGAAGCCCGGTGACCGTGTTCCTTTCCGTGCCGCCACGAAGGCTGGGTATGAACTGATGAACAAGACCGCAGTGGAACAGTGGAATATCTCTCGCACTCAAGAGCCGTTCGAGATTGTGCTGGTGCAGAGTGCCTACTTCGCGCAGTTGAAAGGTAACCTGAAGCAGTCGTCGGTGGACAGTTACCATCAAAAATACGAACAGACACTTGCTGAATTGGAGCGACTCCAAAAGGACGGGAAGCTGAAGGAAGAGGAATACCGCCAGAAACTCAACGAGTTGGAAGACCATTACGACAGTCAATTGAAAAACCTCGATGCCTACGTCGACCAGTTCGCCCGTATCGACCTCAGCGAACTTTCAGAGCAGGAGCAGCAGTTCATCGAACTCGCCCATGCCGGCCGGCTTGACGAAGCTGCCGAGGCCTATAACACCCTTAATGCCGCTAGCAAGTACATAACCGCCGTGGAGAACGTCCGCCGCCTGAATGAGGACATTGCCAAGCTCGAAGACGAGAAAGCCAAACAGCAAGAAGCCGCAAAGACGTTTTTCGCCATGCTGCAAAGACAAGTCAATACCTTGAAGTTGGCTGGTGGTGAAGAAAATTACAAGAAGGCTGGTGATTTACTAAGAAGAGCCGCTTTGGCGGATACAACGAATGTGGATGTGGTGTGGGAGTATGCTTTTTTTGCTACAAATCAGAATGAATTCAAAGATGCAGAACAGTTCTTATCTATTTGTCTAAGAAATTGCCAAGATAATCTCTTTATAAAGGGCCTCTTGCTGAATACGTTGGGAGTTTTGTATTACAACCTTCACGACTACGCCAAGGCGGAGGAATACTTGCTCAAGGCATTGGAGAACAAAACTCTATTGTTCAACGATTACCCCGACATTTTCTGTGACAACTTAGCTTTAACCTTGGGCAATATAGGAAATTTATACGATGCTTTACACGACTATTCCAATGCAAAGAAATATCTCCTTAAGGCGGAGGAGTTTTTTATCAAGTCTATGGGTAACATGGACTTTGAGCTCAATCAAAGTGTACTTTCCTGCTTGGCTGGCACTCATAACAACCTTGGTAATTTGTACTTAGCTCTTCATGACTACGTCAAGGCAGAGGATTATTTGCTCAAGGCATTGGAGAATCGTATCCACCTGTTCGCCCTGAATCCAAATGCTTACCATGCTGACTTAGCGATGAGCCAGCACAACATGGGGAATTTGTATTCTGACCTTCACGACTACGCCAAGGCGGAGGAATTCTATCTCAAGGCGTTGGAGAACTACACCCAACTGTTCACCCAGAACCCCGATGCCTACCGCGCCGACTTGGCCAATACCCAAAATAGTCTGGCCATTATGTACACCGACATCCATGACTACGCCAAGGCGGAGGATCCTTACCTTAAGGCTTTAGAGAACTATACTCTGTTGTTTGCCCAGAATCCTAATGCCTATCGCGAGAATTTGGCTAAAATACAGCACGACTTGGGGATTTTGTATTCTGCCCTTCACGACTACGCCAAGGCGGAGGAGTACTTACTCGAGGCGGTGGAGAATTATACCTATTTGTGTTCCCATTCCTTCGATACTTGCAGCGCTGTCCTAGCGATGAGCCAGAACAGTTTGGGAATGGTGTACCACAATCTCCACGACTGCACTAAGGCGGAAGAACATTACCTTCTGGCATTGAATAACTATTCTGATTTGTTTTCCAAAGAACCAGAAACCTACCGTGCCGATCTGTCAATGATTCAAAATAATTTGGGCCTATTATACTCTGATGTCCAAGACTATACCAAATCTGAAGAATACTTTATTAAGGCACTGGAGAACAGAAGACAGTTGTTTGTCCAAGATCCCGATACCTATCGCACTCAGTTGATTACGACCCAACACGATTTGGGAAATTTGTATCATGATATTCATAACAATACCAAGGCGGAGGAATACATGCTAATTGTGTTGGAGAATTATACTCATATGTTCAATCGGGATCCTGATGCTTATCGCGAGAATTTGGCCGAGACACTTCAAAATCTTATGATTATTTATTTAGAAATGGGGAATATGGACAAATTTGATGATATGTTAAGTCAGGCATTGGTTCATTATGAAATCTTATTCAGCAGCAATCCCAATTTTAAAGATGTTGTGTATAATATGAGGGTTTCGAAAGGGAAAAGATGCCTTCAGAAAAGACAAAACGAAGACGCGATAGTATTCTTAGAGTCTGCTTATGAGCTTAATAAAGACAAAACAGCGTCTTCATTGGCTTTTGCTTATTATACACGAGCCTATGAGTTGGTTCAAAACGATGATTACGTAAAAGCAATGACTCTTATCGACAAAGCCATAGCGTTACAGCCAGAAGATTCGAAGTATAGTGATTTCAAAAAGGTAATTCAACAATTAATGAATGAATAGTTGCTGTCAGTGTCACGAGTATATGTGCCTTAACTATAGCCACACTGAACATATAAACATTCTCTTGTTATATAATCTTTTTATTGTTTTGTGTAAAATATATCTATTTATAAAAAAAATTATATATTTTCTTGCGTAATTTAAAAACTATTTGTATCTTTGTGGGCATAAAGGTGAATCCTTCTTTGGTGTTCATACCCCATGGATTGGATTAGCCTTGACAACATGGTTTGCTTTCCTCTTCCTGTCATGTGCGGCAGGGACAACGGAGGAGCATTGAGCGTTTGAAAGTAATCTGGTGAACTGATAGTTTTTGGAGATACCGAGCATCGGAAGACTTCCGGACACTCACGTTTTTGCGGACAGATATACAGCGGCGTGACCCAACGTATGTTGCTTTTCGATAGGTATTTTCCAGAACCTCAGGCACCGGCAACGACGAAAGGACGCGCTGCTTTTTTATGTACACTTTTTCTCTCACTCATAACAGACCCTAACCGTGGTGCCATGCCCGACATGGCCCACGGCCCGGGATTACACAAGAATCCGCAAAACATCAACAACGATAAAACGACAAGACCAATGGCATTCTCATCCATCATGACATTCATCTGCGTGGGCTACGTGCTGGCCTATGGTGGCATGGTGTTCTACGACCTCTTCCTTGCCAAGGAACCGGTAGAACTTGCTCCGAAGGTCGAAGAGGAGGAAATCGACATCAGCGACGAGGCGAAAACATTCAATCCTGTCATCATCGACAAGGACGGCTGCTTCCATTGGGGGCAGGACGACAACCTGGATGATGAACAGGAGATGACAAAAGCCGGGGAAGAGTCTGAGGAACTGACAATGGAAAGGTCTGAGGGAGAGTATGGTCAAGTGGTGGGGAATTCCGAGACAGAAACCTATATGGGGACTGTGGATGAACCTCTTACGCAGACAGAAGAACCTACGGACAATCCATCTGAGATTCTAACCACCTTCCAGACACCACCTGAGGCAGAGACGCGGGAGAGTTCCACTTCCTCTGAGAGCCTGCAAGACTTCCCATCAGTATCACTATCACCCGAGTCGCAGCAAACGGCGACGCAGGATGAAGAGCCGCCCATCGAGACTGGTGCCATCGAGTTGAGCGAACTCACTGAAATGCTGGATGTGCTGGCGGAGAAAGGTGCTGACAGTCCTCTCGGGCGGATCATCCATATCTGGAATGTGGACGCGGCATGATGCCGCCGCCTCTCTCCCCACCATTGTCTTGTCTATTTCCATGAAACCACACTGTGGCGTGAGCCACGTTTTCAAGATAACGAAACAACAGGCTTCTTTTTATTTGTAACATGTAAGTTTTCCCTTCAACAAGGAAAATGATGTCACAAATCAACAAAACCCGTTTGGCCGCCTCTATGACGTGCGGCAAGTCCATCGTGTGCTCTGCAAGAAGAGCCCTCACCTCTCCAGCCGCAAGGCGTGCGGCCATGTTCGTGGTAATCTTCCTCGCTGTAGCCCTCGACACATGGGCGACCAGCACGGGAGCAGGAGGCTTCACCAAGGCCACCACGGAGATCAGTTCTTACCAGACTCCTGTGTCCAATCTGATGAAGGCTATCGCCGCCGTCATCGTTCTCGTGGGCGCGTTCAACGTGTTCTTCAAGCTCCAGAACGGAGACCAGGATGTGAAGAAGACTATCATGATGACCATCGGCGGATGTGTGGCGTTCATCGCCATGTCGGAAGCCCTTCCTCTCTTCTTCAAGTAGCCACGGATGTCCCATACGGGTGGGACGAAGCCATTTCTTCATCAGGGTGCCTCCGTCCCCCCGGAATCCTACAGAGTCATGGAAAGTGAAATGACAGGACATCCGGTGTTCAAGGGGCTTCAGAAGCCGCTTGAATTCATGGGCATCCGGGGCAGGTTCCTCACGTTCGCGGCAATGGCCATCGGCCTCTCGTTCATGGGGTTCATCGCCTTCTCCATCATCATGGGAAAGCTGGCGGGATTTGTCGCCATGGTGGTCATCGCCATCACAGGTCTGCTGACCATCTACGTGAAGCAGCGCGGCGGACTCCATAACAAGAAACGCCACAGGGGGATTTTCGTCTACCTGGGCCTTTACGTCCATTGAATAGGAAAGGAGGCCCGGATGCTGAAAAAGAAGAGACCCCTCGACGGACTGTTCGCACAACTACAGGACGTGAGGGACGAGAAAGGGAAGCACCTCAATACGGTGCTGTTCTCCGATAAAGGTGACTGCTCCGTCATCATGGAGGTGGAGAACCCTGTCAGGCAGTACTGTGCCGACCAAGAGCAATACCTCGCCTATGCCGATGCGCTGAACAATATCGTCCAGACCCTCGGCGAGGGGTATGCGCTACAGAAACAGGACATCTTCTGCCGACAGCTCTACCACCACGACATCACGCCGGAAACGGCGTTCCTCTCGCAGGCCTACTTCCGCTACTACGAAGGGAGGCCATATACAGAAATCAAGACCTACCTCATCATCACGCAGGAGGCTCCGCGTAGCTCGTTCGTCAAGTACGACCCGAAACTGTGGCTCGACTTCCACGTCAAGGTGGGTAAGGTGGACGATGTGCTCTCGGAGCGTGGCATCCGTCACAGGAGGCTCAGCAAGGCGGAGGTGGATGAATACCTCCACCGCTTCATGGCCTTCCAGTTCAAAAGAGGTCCGTTCTCCATGCGCAACTTCAAGTGCGGAGACGAGTACCTGAATATGGGAGACAGGGTGGTGAAGTCCGTCAACCTCGTGGATGTGGACGTGATAGACCTGCCCACGGTGGTCAAACCTTATCTGCCTGTGTCGGTAAACGGCATGGAGGTGCCCACCGACCTGATGGGATTCCTCCCAACGGTGCCCGACATTGAGTGCATCGTCTACAATCAGGTGATCCAGGTGCCGCAACAGCGGAAACTGCTCCGAAAACTGCAAGGCAAGGCGAAGCGACACGGCTCGATGCCTGACCCGTCTAACAAGATAGCGAAGGTTGACATTGAGGAGGTGCTCGACCTCGTTGCCCGTGAAGGGAAGCTGCTGGTGAATACCAACTTCAACATTCTAGTGAGTTGCGCTCCCGAAAAGCTCTCGGGCGTGACCTCACACATCGAGGCTAAACTCTACGAGTGCGGCATTTCGCCATCGGACACGGCCTACAACCAATTGGAGCTATTCGAATGTTCCTTCCCCGGATGTGCCTACCGCTTCTCGCCAGACTACGACCTTTTCCTCACGCTGGCCGACAGCGCCTTGTGCCTGTTCTTCAAGGAACATCTGAAACAGTCGGAGCATACACCGCTGTCTGTCTGGTACACTGACCGCCAGGGGCTGCCCGTCGCCATCGACATCACTGGCAAGGAAGGAAGCAAGAAGATGACGGACAACGCCAACTTCTTCTGTCTGGGTCCAAGCGGCAGCGGTAAGTCGTTCCACATGAACAGCGTGGTAAGGCAGCTTCTGGAGCAGGATACGGACGTGGTAATGGTCGATACGGGTGATTCCTACGAGGGGATATGCAGCTCGCTTCACGGGACTTACATCACCTACTCCAAGGACAAGCCTATCTCGATGAATCCGTTCAAGGTGACCACCGAGGAGTATGAGAAGAACTTCGGGGAAAAGAAGAACTTCCTCAAATCGCTCATCTTCCTCATCTTCAAAGGCAACGAGCCTGCGACCAAGATTGAGGATAAGATCATCAACCAAACGATAGTTGAGTACTATGAGGAATACTTTCATCCCTTCGACAAATACACGCCCGAAGAACGAGGCAAGCTGCGTGAGCGGCTGCTTCTGGAAGACAAGAAAAACGGCGAGTTTGAGCGGTATGAGCAGAAGCTGGAAGAGAAATACGGCGATGACTACCGCATCGACGAGCTGGAGGGAGACGCTCCTTCCGCCACGAAGGTTCCCAACGGAATGGACGAACTGGAGTTCACCGAAAAGGAGCGTGAGCACCACGAGCGAACGCGCCGGTGGGTGGACAAGCTGCACTCTCTGGTATCTGACCAGGCAGCCAGCGATGGCGAGAAGGATGCGGCGGGAAAACAGCTCATCCGGCTGATGCCCGAGCTGATAGAAGGCAAGTACCTCATGCGCATCGAGAAGAAGATTGACCGCATGGAGACACAGCGAAGGAAGATGAAGGTGACCAACCTCTCGTTCAACTCCTACTACGAGTTCGCTCTGGAGCGCATCCCCCAGATTATGAAGGAGAAGAAAATCGGTTTCGACATCGACAACTTCGCAGCGATCCTGGAGCAGTTCTACAAAGGAGGCGAGCTGGAATATACGCTCAACAACGACGTAGACGATTCCCTTTTTGATGCCAAGTTCATCGTCTTCGAGATTGACAAAATCAAGGACGACCCTGTACTCTTCCCCATCGTGGTGCTCATCATCATGGACGTGTTCCTTCAAAAGATGCGCATCAAAAAAGGCCGTAAGGCGCTTATTATCGAGGAAGCATGGAAAGCCATCTCGTCACCCACCATGGCTGAGTACATCAAGTATCTCTACAAGACAGTGAGGAAGTTCCACGGCATCGCCGGGGTGGTGACCCAGGAACTGAACGACGTGATTGACTCTCCGATTGTCAAGGAGGCCATAATCAACAACTCCGACGTGAAAATCCTGCTCGATCAGTCGAAGTTCAAGGACAGATACGACCAGATAGCAGCCGTGATGGGTCTAACCGACGTGCAGCGACGGCAGATTTTCACCATCAATGCCCTCAACAACCACGAGAGGCGTTCCTACTTCAAGGAGGTGTGGATTTGCCGTGGGCAAGAGTCGGATGTGTATGGCGTGGAGGAGCCGCCTGAATGTTACTGGGCCTATACTACGGAGCGTGCCGAGAAGGAAGCCCTGAAGGTATACGCCGCCCACTGCGGCGGCGATACGCTGAAGGCCATCGCCCTGATAGAACAAGACCGCAAGGCTGCCGGAGGTGCCAAATACCTCGACTTCGCCAGGCAGGTGAACAGCCATCAGTGTGTGATGGGGCTTTGGAACAAGTGAATATGCTAAAACAGGAAAAACATATGAAAACGGTTTATAGGTTTATTGGGATTCGTTTGTTTGCATTGTCAGCCGTGCTTGCCGTCTCCATGACGGCGGGCGCGGCATGGCGTGTGGTCGTTGACCCCAAGACAACTGCGCAGGTGGCAGCCAACACGGCATCGCAGAAACTCATCGAGGAGCAGCACAACGCAAGACTCGACTCCATGTCGGCCAAGCAGCAGAAGATCATGCAGTACACGGCGGCCATGCAGACCGTACGCGAACTCTACCAACTGACAATGGAGAACATCATGGGTTTCGGTGAGGAAACGAAATACTATGGCGAAATCTGCCAGTTGACCCTTGAGATCATGAGCAACGTGCCCACCGTGCTCGACTACATCAGCCACTCACCGGTGAAGAACTATGTGCTCTGCTTGTCGGAGATTGCCGATGTGGTGACCGAGACCGAGGGTCTGGTGGCCGACTTCGTGGACATCGTGAACAACGGGAAGATACACAACCCCTTGAAAAAGGCGCAGACGATAACGAAATGTCCTCACTGCCAAGGAACGGTATTCAAGACCATCGAAACGGGCAACCCGGACATTCCCCATGTATATGTCTGCCAATCGTGCGGATGGAACACATACAATATCAATGATATTTCGGCTGAAGAGAATGTGGGTGATGGCTACAACCTGCTCAACCGCTACGAGCGGCTGACCATGGCCAACAAGATTTACTCGCGTCTGCTTGAAATCAAGTACAACATGGAGGTAATGACCTTCATGTGCCAGTACTGCAACGGCATCAGCGACATCATCTATGCCATCGACCCTGAGTCGTGGGCAGCATGGTTCACGGGCAAGAACATCGTCGAGGGGCTTATTATTGACTGGAATACGCTCGGAGTATGAAAAGATACTTTACTATATTGTTTACGATAGTTTTCTGTTTGCCATCTGCCAAGGCAGCGGATCTCTTTGATTTACCCGATGACCTCCCGACCATCGAGGCACTCATCAGCTTGCATAAGCTGATGAAGGCCGAGGAAGACCATGCCCTGGAGCGTGTGGCCGCCAGTTTCGGCGAGCAGTCTCTGGTGACGAAGGGGGCAAAGTTGTTCAATGACGTGCGAACGACACTCGACAGTAAGCTGAGCAATGCCTACTCGTATGTGATGCTGGCGGGTGCTATCGGCTCCACCGCCGCCAGTCTGTATAAGCTCATAGACTCCTATGCCGGGTTCACTTCAGATATGGTGAATACGGTGACCAAGAAACCCATGGTGGGCTGGTACTACTCCGAGGCGATGTTTGCCTGTAACCGTGAAATCAAATACATCAAGAATTCATACGCTACGATGACTGCCTCAGGTTTGGGATTGATGAAAGCTTCGATGGATGAGAAACTGGAGATGGTGGTGGAACTTAAAACCCACATCGACGTGATGCGTGGCATCATCGACAACGCCAAGTTGTGGTGCAGTGTGGTGGCCATCGGCGGCTTCAAGCATGACTACATCTGGGATATCCTCAACAGCGAGGTGCTCGACGGTATAGCCGAAGGGTTAATCAACAAATGGAATGAAGTATAATAAATGAAAGGAATAAGGATATGAAAAGACATTTGCTCATGTTGTTATGCGCTGTTATCACATTGACTGGTACTGCCCAGACTGTCGTTCATGACAAGCAGAAGGAAAAGCAGTGGCGGTCGATGGAGAACGGCCCTTGGGACTTCGCCCCCGGATGGTACTACTATTTCCTTCACAAGGACTACAGTGGTGCGGAGAAATATTGGCGGTGGCGTGGTTTCAAGAGCGGCTGGGATGTCAGGTTCAAGGAGGAGAACTCCAACGTTAAACGCATTATGCCTACCCGTGTCATCTCAGAGGAAACACAGCGACAGAAGGAAAAGAAGGTTGAAGAGGAAATGGCAATGGTCAAGGAACTCCACGACGAGGAATTGGCTCGTGCTGCAGACCGCAACGTGGATTTGGTGTACGATAACTACAAGGATGACTTCGAGCGGATGCAGGATGCCATCTCCGAGGGGTTGCTCTTCTGCCTTCACAAGAGTGACGGCAAACTGCAATACCAGGTGTCGGAACTCTCACGGCAGAACGAAATAATCTGCACCGACATCGCCTACATCCATCGTCAAGGTGTGGGCTATGAGCTGGAAAACGTGAAACGCCAAAAAGCCTATACAGATGCCAAGCACCGAATGGAAGAACTAGTAAGTCGAGTGGCGCACCTTGTGGGTATGGCGCAGACGCATTATTAGGATTAAGATTTGAGATTTTAGGTTTGAGATTTAAATTGAATACAAAGATTAAAGACGAGATATAATGATGCTATCAGATATTTTGATGAACATATCAGGGATGCTGCTGACCATGGGACTCCCGGCCATAGACGAGAGCCTTGACAAGCTCTTGGTGGCCATGGAGTCCTTTCCCAAGTCAGCCATTCTCGGCAGTGCCGTAGGCTATGCCCGTGTCATTGGCCTCTGTCTTGCTCTGTGCGTGGGTTCCTATGAATGCTGGATGATGATGCTCGGACGGAGAGCTGTGGACGTGATTCGGTTGCTGCGCATCGTCGGTCTGTCGGTCTGCATCACGTCGAGCACGTGGATTTGCAACTCCCTCCAGTCGCCAGGAAAGGCATTGGAGAATACTTCCAAGCACATGGCTCTGGCCAAGAACAAGGAGGTGGCTGCCCTGGAGCGCAAGGTGGCGGAGAAACAAGGGGAATACCTTGACCGGCTGCGTGAGGTTCAGGACAGTATCGAGACAGCTAAGGAGGTGCAGGAACTCGGAGAGGATGCCCACTGGTGGGACAAGCTTATCTACAGCATGGAGAATCTGGGCACAACTATCAACAACTATGCTCAGCGTGCTGCCGTGGCCGTGGAGACCAAGGTGGCGGAGTGGATCAACGACGTGATTCGCTTCATCGGCGAACTGATTTTCCAGATGAGCTATTACGGTATGCTCATAGCGCAACGCATCTTCCTCACCATTCTGGCAATGTTCGCCCCAATCATGTTCGCCATGTCCATTGTGCCTCCGTGGGCCAACGCATGGTCGCAGTGGATATCCAAGTACCTCTCGCTCACTTTATGGGGATTCGTGGTGTACATGATATTGTATTACGTCGACTTCATCCTGATGTACAACTTGCAAGAGGACATCACTGCCTACAGTAAATTGTTGGAAGGTGAGGTAAACTCATGGAGCCAGATTGGCGCGCTGGGTCTTCAGGGCATCGGTTCCAATTGTATGTATGCCATGGGTATGCTCGTAGGCGCATACGTTATCCGCTTCGTGCCCGAGGTGGCTTCGTGGTTGATTCCGGGCGGTGTGAGCAGCAGTGTGGGAAGCACTGCAGGTGCTGTGGCAACTGGTGCCGTCATGGGTGCCGCATCTTCTGCCGGTGTGGCAGCGAAAACCATCATTCCCAAAAAATAACTCGCCATGTTGATACAAAGTTTGGAACAAAAGACAAAACTGGCCCTATTCACCGTCCTCGTGACGGTGATCGGGTGCACGGTCATCTGTGCCTTCACCGTCTTTTGGTGTGCGAAACTGGTGACCGATGAGCGCAACCAAATCTATGTCATCGACGGTGACATACCTTTTCTGGCAGAGAGGAGCAAGCAGGAGGCCAACTTCGTAATGGAGGCCAAGGCACATATCCAGCTGTTTCACCAATATTTCTTCAACCTGCCACCTGATGACGACTATATCAAGTGGACATTGGGAAAGGCGATGTACATGGCTGATGGTACGGCAATGAAACAGAAACAGGCCATGGAAGAGAATGGTTTCTATTCTGACATCATTTCCTCTTCGGCGGTCTGTACCATTATCTGTGATTCCATCAAGCTTGACGAGCACGAGCGGAAGTTCACTTACTTTGGCACACAGCTCATCAAACGGCGGTCGAGGGATATGCGCCGCTCCATCATCACTGTGGGCGGGATAGAGTCCGTGCCGAGGACACAGAACAATCCCCATGGGTTGCTCGTTGTCAACTGGCGCACGCTGGAGAACAAGGATTTGGATTATTAAATTATTAGGATTGAGGCTTGAAATTTGAACTATGAAGATATTTGGGAAAAAGAAAAGGGACAAGAAGCAGAAGACAGAGCCGAAACATGTCCGTGTGATACGCCTGATGCTCTGGCGGCTTTTCAAGAAGACTCGGCTTCGTGAGAGAATAAAGAAGGCCAACGAGTGGGCTGGTCAGCATATAGGCACGACGGCTTCCATCACCATCAGTCTGCTGTCGATTTCGCTGTTGGTCGGAATCCTGATAACCGTCCTCACACCAGAAAGTGAGGAGAACCCCGCGTTCGAGGGCATCGTACTCGTCAGTCCGATGTTCGACGGCATGCGTCGCATTCAGGAGAACAAGACCTACCAGGTATCGCAGGTGGAGCAGATGACTTTGAGGGGAAAACAACTGAAACATGAATTGGACTCACTGGTGCGCATCCCTCTGAAGTCGCACGACGACTCGGTGAAAATCGTCGTCAAATACAAGCAGCTGGAGATGATTGTGAGAAACTTGGAGAACAATAATATAGAATGATATGAGAAAAATCAATTTCAAACAGCCGAAGTACATCCTCCCTTTGGTGGTGTTCCTTCCCCTTGTGTTCCTGGGATATACACTCTCGCAACTCCTTGGAGGTGGTGATGACGGAAAGAAGGAAGGTGTGGTGACCGACAACATCAATATGACCCTTCCGGATGCCCGCAGCGAGGGCTTGGACAACAAGATGGCAGAGATGAGTAAGCGGTTCAGTGAGGACGGTGCCTATACGGCCATCGGTGCGCTGGGCGACGAGAAACAGCAGCAGGACAGCACGCAAAGCGGCTATCAGGAACATGAACTGAACCAGATTGACGCGGAGAATGCCCGAAGGGAACAAAAACAGCGTGATGTGGAGGAACTGGAGCGTAGTCTCGCTGAGAGCCGCAGACACATCAATTCCTACAGTGGTCGTGGCTCTGGCGGCTCTTCACGTAGTTCGGGTAGTGGGATATCCCGTCAGGAGGAACTCGATGACTATGCCCGTGAGTTGGAGTACATCCAGAACCGCAGTCGTGAACGACAGCGGATGATGGAGGACGTGTTTGGAACAGGTTCAAACGGAAACAGTCAGAGAGCCGAAGCCAATGGTTCTTCCACGTATGACAACGGTAACGTGGCACAAGCCACCGACAGCACGGCCAGGAAGAAAGAGGAAAAGGCCGAGGTAGTGCAGAAGGTGTCTGACCCGAACGCCGACAAGTTCAACACCATCGACCAGCAGCAGTCGCTCGATGAGCCGCTCATCAAGGCAATGATAGACAAGACCACCAAGGCACATGAGGGGACACGGCTTCGCTTCAAGTTGCTTGATGATGTGGTTATCAAGAATACTACCTTGAAAAAAGGCACTTACCTCTATGGCACGGTGACGGGCTTCGGCCAGCAGCGAGTAATGGCTTCCATCACCAGCATCCTCATCGGCGACAAGTTCGTCAAGGTGGACCTCTCTGTCTTCGACAACGACGGTATGGAGGGCTTCTATGTGCCAGAGTCGGCTTTCCGTGAGATGATGCGCGACGCAGGGGCACAGGCTATGCAGAGCAACATCACTTTCGACAACGATGGTGGCTATGGACTGAGTGGCGAAGCATTGGCTTTGCAGGCACTGCAGAACATGTACCAGTCTGCCTCTAGTGCCATTTCTGGCAATATCCGAAAGAACAAGGCGCGTATCAAGTACAACACCATTGTTTACCTGGTCAATGCCGATGCCATTTCCGGGAACTAATCAATCATCAAAACATATAGACATGAATAGAATCGTTATCACATTGGCGGTGCTGGGTACGCTGGCCGTCCCGGCTTCCGCACAGAAAAAGTATGGTGAAATCCGGCCTGATACGGCCAGGGCGAGGTATGTGAGGAGTGCCAACAAGGCCGACTCCTACATCCTTGACAAGACAGTGAGGAAGAACCTCATCTATGTAAACGAGGAGGTGACCACCCACGTCATCATGCCGGAGAACATCAAGTTGGTGGACATCTCTACCGACAAGATTGTGGGCAACCAGTGTGCCGACAACATCGTGCGTATCAAACCCGCAGGAAGGATGTATGACAATGAACTGGCTGGTACCATCACGGTCATCGGCGAGCGTCATCTGGCGCAGTTTGATGTCATCTACACCTCCGGGCCTGCCAAAGCCTACTCGGTGTACAACATCCAGTTGGATGAGATGAAGCAGTACAAGAACCCCGACGTGCTGATGCCGGAGAGTCAGATGGCAGCATTCTCCTGGGCCATCTTTTGCAGTGGCAAGAAATATAACGACATCCACAGTGAGGCATATGGCATCAAGGCAGTGGTGAACAACATCTACACGGTCAATGACTTTTTCTTCATTGACTTCTCGCTCTATAACAAGACGAAGATCAAGTATGACATCGACGAGATACGCATCAAGCTGACCGATAAGAAGGAGGCGAAGGCCACCAACTCGCAGACCATCGAGCTTTCTCCTGTCTATTCGCTCAACCGTGCGAAGAGCTTCCAAAAGGGATACCGCAACGTCATCGTCATCAACAAGCTGACGTTCCCCGATGAGAAGATTCTGCGTCTGGAGATTTCCGAGGACCAGATTTCGGGACGTGTGGTCTATATCCCCATCGAGTATGAGGACATCCTCCATGCCGACAGTTTTGACAAACGGCTCGTCAACCGTTTTCCATTCACCATCAACAGCAGCAGGTAGCTTATGAAAAGGTTTGTGTTTTCCTTGTGCCTGATGATGACAGTCATCATGGGCGCATACGCCGGTGACGGCGACGAGTTTGTCAATGTAAACGGTGGCTTCCTGTTCAACAGTACTTTGAATACCACCGTTGGTTATGAACGTGAGCTGTCTTATTCCGATGCCATGGAGCTCTTCGGTGAGATTGGTGGCCGCTGGCATGAGATAGATGGTGAGAATTCTTTCAATACTGATTACTACTGGGGTGGGGGAGTGCTCTACAAGAAGAACCTGAAACGTTTCAAGAACGCTTCGCTCAGGTTCCGTCTCGGACCGGAGTGTGGCGCACACACGGGCGACTGGTTCTTTGCTGTGGAGGGTGGTTTCGAGTTGAACGTGTCTTTCCCCAACAGGGTGCAGCTCTCTGTTGTACAGAAAAACCAGGTGGGCTTCATCCACGGCGACACATTCCGTAACGGCCTACTCATCGGCATCAGGGTGCCGATTTGACCTTTGACCATACAGGTGATTTCTTCATCCATGTTTATATTCATCGTAAGGTGGGGGCTGCCATCAGGCAGTCCCTTTAACCCTAATCCCCAACATCCATAAAGCATCATCATGGGAACGGAAGAGACCAAGGAACAGCAGCAGATATACAACATTTTCCGCAGCTGCATTTACGTTTTCCTCATCATTGAGCTGGTGATGAACCTGCCCTACCATGCCACGAACCGTGTGGTGGGGTTCATCCTCGACCTGGTATATCGCTTCCAGATATTCAACAGCGTATTGTCGTGCAAGGTCATGGAACTCGTATGTGTCGGGGTGACATGCATCGGCACCAAGGCGAAGAAAAGCCTAAAGTTCAACATCCGCACGATGGTGCTCTATCCCATCATCGCAGGATTCTCCATGATTATCTTTTGTATGGTGGTACATATCGGCGAATGGGGCGGCATGATGGGCGGCATTCCCTTCAACAGGGTGCTCTATGCCATCATGTCCATTCTCGGCACGATGCTCGTCCACCACGGGGGTGACGGAATCGCCCGGTACTACAACTACAAGTTGGGCGATGACCGCTTCAACTTTGAGAACGAGTCGTTCGAACAGTCGAGGGAGAAGAACGAGAACGAGTATTCGGTAAACATCCCCATGATTTTCTATCACAATAAGAAGATGCACAGGGGATGGATCAACATCATCAACCCCTTCCGTGCGACCATCGTTCTGGGTACGCCAGGATCGGGTAAGTCGTTCGGCATCATCGACCCTTTTATCAGGCAACATTCTGCCAAGGGCTTCGCCATGATGGTGTATGACTACAAGTTCCCGACTTTGGCGAAAAACCTCTTTTACCAGTACTGCAAGAACAAGCGGTATGGCCATTTGCCAGAAAATTGCGCATTCAATATCGTCAACTTTACAGATGTGGAATATTCCAACCGCATCAACCCCATACAGCGGAAATACATCCCTGATTTGGCGGCTGCTTCTGAGACAGCGGCGACCTTGCTCTCATCACTGAACAAGGGCGGTGACAAGAAAGGCGGTTCGGAAGCGTTCTTCCAGAACTCTGCGGAGAACTTCCTCGCATCCATCATTTATTTCTTTGTCAACTTTCACCCCACGGGATTCAAGAACGGCAGGAAATTGCGGCGGTATATTCTTTGTGAGGGACAGAAACTCCTGCTGCTTATTCGCAACTGGACAGATTATGAGGCAGTAGATGAAAAGGGTAGGGTAGTGCTCGACTTCGTAAACAATCAAGGCGACAACGTGTCGGTGGATTCCGACAAGATGTTTGTCGACTTGAATGGTTTCACCTATACGGACATGAGAGGACGGGAAATTACCATTACCAGGTCTTGGTACGAAGATGAGCAAGGACATGAAGTGGAGCCTGATACCATTACGGGCGAGTATTCCGACATGCCCCATGTGCTGTCATTCCTCGGTCGTGCATATGCTGAGGTATTCGACATCCTCATGCAGGATGAGAAAATCATGTCGCTCATGGCCCCTTTCCAGTCGGCATATACCAACAAAGCGATGGACCAGCTGGAAGGTATGGTGGGTACGTTGCGTGTCAATGCTGCACGTTTGGTTTCGCCCGAGGCTTACTGGGTCTTTACTGGGGATGACTTCGACCTGAAAATCTCCGACCGTGAGCATCCCTCGTATCTAGTGATTGCCAACGACCCGGAGAAAGAACAGGTTATCGGTTCTTTGAACGCTTTAATCCTGAACCGTCTTGTGACCCGTGTGAACAGCAAAGGCAACCTGCCAGTCTCCATCATCGTAGATGAGTTGCCGACGCTCTACTTTCACAAGATAGACCGTCTTATTGGTACGGCTCGTTCGAACAAAGTGGCGGTGACACTGGGCTTCCAGGAACTGCCTCAGTTGGAAGCGGACTACGGCAAGAACGGTATGCAGAAGATTATAACCACCTGCGGCAACATCTTCATGGGGGCTGCCCGTAACAAGGAGACGTTGGAATGGGCGCAGAACGACGTGTTCGGCAAGGCGAAGCAGACTTCCAAGTCCATCACCATCAATGACCAAAAGGTCTCGACTTCCATATCAGAAAAAATGGACTTCCTCGTTCCTGCTGCCAAGATTGCGGATATGGCTACGGGATGGCTGGCGGGTCAAGCAGCGCGTGATTTCACACCAACAGATATGAAAGCTCTCGACGGCATCAACATCGAGGAATCTGAGGAGTTCAAGACCACTAAATACTTCTGCAAGACTAACTTCGATATGGAGAAAATCAAGCAGGAGGAATCCTTTTACGTCGACCTTCCCAAGATTTATGCTTTCAACTCTGAGCGAGAGAAGGAAATCATGCTCAACCGGAATTTCAAGCGTGTCAACGACGAGGTGGAGCAGATGGTGGCCGAGCTACTGGGGAGGTCAAAGAGTGAATAGATTCGAATTAATTATTGTTTGTCATATTTATTATCTCAAGTTTTACAAGTTATGAAAATAAAGGAAAAGAATACGGAAAAGGAGTTCTGGAAACAATTTCCAGAAGAAACAAGACAATTTGCCTATACAATGGAAGAACATATCTTGCAAGCAATGTGTGAAACAAAGAAAGGTGAGAAATTACCCTTGATTGAATTATTCAGTGCTCTTGGGATAGCCGCTGGTCACTTTTTGCAAATCTCTTGCCAGTATTATGGCTATACTATAGAAAACGAAGTTAAAACTATGCTTTATGATGCTCTTAAAAAATCATACGACTATTACAAGAAAAACCCCACATGGTCCGATACAGAATTACACAGGTGAGTAGCCGACAAGAGTAAGGATTATTACTGTTCATACGATTTGTTTTCAAATAGACCTATAGACATGTTGTCAGTGGGTCTTTTTTTTTACATAAATTCGTTGTAGATTTTGATTTTACACATTTTATTTTTATCTTTGTTCCATTACAATATTACTACAACTTAAAACAAGACTTTTCAATTAATGAGAAAAAACAGTAAAAAATTTAACAATGAGATAGATACGACTATTCCATTTTTCAATGGCATTAAAATTGTTGAGTCTAATGGGTTGTTCGCTATTCAAGATTGCTTATCTCACAGATTGTTAACAGATTACATCTATAATCAAATTGACGAATTTAAACATTCTTATACTAAAGTACAGCGAAATAATTGTTATGGCTATTTAAGATATGATGGCAAGGAAATTATACCTTGCATATATTCTATTCTTGAAGAATGTTTCGATAATTACTTCATTGCAAAGGATATGTGGGGGTATTATGGAATAATAGATAGAATGAACAATGTGATTATTCCATTTAATTATTTTGGTATTACAAAGACATATAACAATTGTTTTATCATTAAAAATGAAGATAGTAATTTTGCTGTTGTTGATTGTCATGGTAATTTGATAATTGATTTCAACTATCAAGAAATTTCAGAAATTCCAAATAGTGACTTTTATATAGTTTATAACGATTTAATGTGCGGTATTTATGATTTAAGGGGACGAGAAATAATACCATGCAAATATTCTGATATTTCAAAGACATATTATAATTGCTTTATCTTAAAAAATGTAGAGGGTGTTTGTGCTGTTGTTGATTGTCATGGAAATTTGATAATTGATTTCAACTATCAAGAAATTTCAGAATATCCTAATAGTGAATTTTATAAAGTTTCTAATGGCTCTATGGATGGTATATACGATTTGTGGGGACGAGAAATAATACCATGCAAATATTCTTATATCTCTTTAATTGTAAATAATTCATTTTTCATTGTTTATAAATATAATAATCAAAAGGAAAGAGGTATATATGATGGGAGAGGAAATCAAGTAGGTCTGTATGATATAAGAGGTAACGAAATTGTTCCATGCAAGTATTCAAATTTACTTCTCAGAAATGATTCAATTATTGCAAGCTACGAAAAGTACGAAAAATATGAATTTTTAAATGAGTTTAGAAATGACAAAATAGAATTGTACAGTTTATATACTTATCAAGGATATCTTCTTGAGAGTAATTTGTCTAAAATACCCGAATTTATAGACGACTTCTATAAATGCATATTCCGGCGATACCCGTTCACCAATTCCGATGATATCCGTTCACTCGGTTGGTGGTTTTCTATCTCGTCGGCAAAGTTAATATTTTTTTCTAAGACTTTCACCAGATAGTGAAAATCTCCTTGATTTATGTGCAATTCTATCCAGGCATGCCTCTGCAATCAGTTCGCTTTGGAAGACTCCATACCAGTCGGCGACAGGCAGTTGGCTTGTCAGGATGAGTGCCTTCCTGTTGTATCTGTCGTCGATGATTTGCTCGAAGTCGTGCTGCGTCTGCCCCTCTAGCCTGACCATTCCGAAGTCGTCTATGATGACCAGACCGTGGTCTGAGAGTTTCCGGAAGAAGTTGGCCTCCCGTCCTTCCAGCCTCACCAGCCTCAGGTTCTCTATGAGTGTGTTCATGGTGAAGTAGAGGGTCTTGACCCCCTGCCTGCAGGCACGCTCGCCGAGGGCACAGGCGAAGTATGACTTGCCCGTGCCCGTCGGACCGCAGATGATGATGG